>Ga0116230_10003260_pt1 | contig 15833 bp, 15 predicted proteins | sample S1TSphfallax_3_FD_88678 | JGI IMG/M metagenome (GOLD analysis project Ga0116230, IMG submission 88678) | Host-associated microbial communities from peat moss isolated from Minnesota, USA - S1T2_Fd - Sphagnum fallax MG | ecosystem: Host-associated > Plants > Peat moss > Unclassified | place... | reverse complement strand
GCGGTGCTGACGGCGACGGTCGTGCCGGCGCGGCGCAGCGTCCTTTGGACGGGCGCCGCCACCGTCATGGGGCTGGGCGCCATTGCGCTGGGGCTCGTGCCGCAGATCGGTGTTGCCTTCGTCGTGCTCGTCGTGATGGGTATGGCAACGATGGCGTTCATCAACGCCTCGAACATCTTGCTGCAGACGCTCTCGCCCGACGATATGCGCGGACGTGCGATCTCGGTGTACTCGATGATCCTGTTGGGCCTCGTCCCGGCGGGATCGCTGCTGCTCGGTGCGATCGCCGCGCGGCTCGATCTGCGCGAGGCGTTCATCATCGGCGGCTCGATCGTGGCCGTCTCGGCGCTCGGCAGTTATCTCGGCAACGCCAAACTGCGAGCCGTGTGATCGCGGTCGCAAGGGATGCGAGCAGGGATTGTCCTACTTCCCGAACCGAAATGCCCTTCGTCCGTATTTCCGCGTCCGAGACCCATACGGACGAGGTCTTGACCGCATGCTGCGACGCCGTTTTTGCTGCGATCGTCGACGAGCTCGACCGGCCCGGTCACGCCCGCTATCTCGAACTCGACACGTTCGACCCGGCCCAGATGGCGCTTCACAGCCGCTTCATCGGGATCGCGAACCAGCCCAGTCAGGTTTTCGTTCACGTGCACCTCAATCATCCGTGCACGGTCCCGCAGCGTCGCCGGTTCTCCGCAGCGGTGGGGAAAAATCTGCGCACCATGGCCGGCGTGCGCGACCGCGATTATCTCCTGCTGATCCACGAACGCGGTGCGCCGGCCTGGACCTTCGGCGACGGAACCGCCCACCACATGGCGCACCCGCGCTACGCCGCGAGCGCACGCTGAGCGCTTAGCGCCGGCGCGCGTTGAAGTAGTAGTCGGCGAGGCGGAAGCCGGCCCGCTCGAGCGCGCTGCGTCCGCGGGCTTCCATCGAATCGAGCGAGGCGCACACGAGTTTGCCGCCCTCTTCGAGCCGATCGGCGAGCAGCGTCATCGCCGTGCCGCCGAATCCGCGGCCGCGATAGGTCGGCGCGATGACGATCCGGATCTCGCTCCACTCCGGCGTGAGCGCCTCGGCGAGCGCGACGCCGATCGTGTCGCGATCCCGCTCGACCACGAACGCTTCCGGACTCTGAAACCACGCGGCGTGGTCGCTGACGATCTCATTCACCGACAAGCGGTCGAACGCGGCGGGGACGCGTAAACGCAGCCCGTTCTCGCGTTTCGCGGGATCCATCCGGCGCACGAACGCCATCCCGACCGGCGTCAGGTCGAGATTCAATTCGGCGGCCGCGCGGCGCGCCGCGTCGTCGCCGCCGTAAAACCAGAGCCCGCGGGCGCCGGTCGCCGCGAGGGCGCTTGTGAGCCGACGCGCCGGATTCTCGCCGCGCGCGACCTCGAAGCGAACGATCGTATCGTTGGGCACGTAGGTGCCGTCCGACAGATAGGCGATCGCGACGGCGCGTTCGCCGTCACGGATCGGAACGCCGCGCGCCCGCGCACGGATCAGGCGGGCATAGGCGAGGTCGGGAACGTTGTCGGTATACATAAAAAAAAGCGAGTCGGAGTGTTGCTCGACTCGCTCGTGATTCCCTAGAACGGGGTGGGTTTAGGCAGCGACGGCTTTCTTCTTGCGGGTCGCTTTGCGGCGCGTCGTCTTGCGAACGGCCTTTTTCACGGATTTCTTGCGGGTGGTCTTCTTGGCAGCCTTTTTGCGGCTGCTCTTCTTCGCGGCTTTCTTGCGGGTGGTCTTCTTGGCCGCTTTCTTGCGCGTGGTCTTCTTCGCGGTGGTCTTCTTGCGGGTCGCCTTTTTCGCCGTCGCCTTCTTGGCGGTCTTCTTGGCGGTGGTCTTTTTCTTCGCGGCTTTCTTCTTGCGGACTGCCATGTCGTTAGCAGAACCTTTCTGCTCACCGCTTGCGCGATGAGCGCGACTCGTTCGGTCGGTACGACCGAACCAGCTGGGTGTTGGTCCCTTTATATCACTTGGCAGGATTTTGCGCAACTTTTGGCATTTGCGCGATGCATGCAGACGACCATCGACGGCGTGAACATTGCGTACGACGACACCGGATCGGGGCCCGCGATCGTCCTCATTCACGGCTTTCCGCTCGATCGCAGCATCTGGAATCCGCAGCGCGATGCGCTCGCACCGCACGCACGCGTGGTGCGTCCCGACCTGCGCGGCGCCGGCGAATCGGCGCGCGGCGCCGACGGACCGGCGTTGATGGAAGCGCTTGCGGGCGATCTCGCCGGGCTGCTCGATGCACTCGGAATCGAGCGCGCGATCGTCGTGGGACACTCGATCGGCAGTTACGTCGCGTTCGCATTTTTCCGGATGTACGCCGAGCGCGTGGCCGGATTCGGACTCGTTGCCGGGCATCCGGCGGCCGATACGCCGGCGCTTTTGCCCGGCCGCGATGCGCTTGCGACAGCGCTCGAGGCGGGCGACATTGCGCCCGCGATCGATGCCTATTTGCCGCGTTATCTCGATCCAGCGACCGCACCGGCGTTGACGGAACCGCTGCGCGCGATCATGGCGCGCCAGGATGCACGCGGGGCCGCCGCGCTCGTGCGCGGGATGAAAGAACGGGTCGCGTCGTACGATCTGCTCGCCGATATCACGGTCCCGGCGACGATCGTGGCGGGCGCGAGCGACGACTGGATAACGCCGGAATCGCTGCGCGATGCGGCGGCGCAGATGCCGGACTGCGAGTTCATCGTGCTCGATCGCGTCGGCCATCTGCCGATGCTCGAAGCGCCGGACGCGGTCTCCGCCGCGCTCGTGCGGCTCGTCGAGCGGTCGCGCTGATGGCGATCGTCCTGGCGTTCGGCATCGGCTTCGCGGCCGGACTGCGGACGTTCATGCCGGTTGCCGCGCTCCTGTTTCCGCGTCGCGATTGGTGGAGCGTCGGCGCGCTCGCCGTTGCGTTCGGCGAACTGATCGGCGACAAACTTCCGCGCGTGCCGTCGCGGCTCTCACCCGGACCGTTCGTCGGCCGCTGCGTCGTCGGCGCGTACGGCGGGCTGGTGGTCGGCGGCAAACTCGGTCTCGACTTCGTTCCGGCCGCGTTGATCGGGATCGCCGGTGCCGCGTGCGGCGCGCTGAGCGGCGCCGCGTATCGCCAGTGGATCGCGCTGCTGCGGTTGCCGGATCTCTGGTTTGCGCTGGTCGAAGACGCGGTTGCCGTCGCGATCGCGTTCTCGATCGCGCTGACGACCGCTTAGCGCGGCGGCGCCGGACCGAGGTTATAAAGATTGCGGACCGTCAGTCCGTCAACAGCCCGGCGAAGCGCTCGCGCAACTCGCGTTTGAGGAATTTGCCGACGCCCGTGCGCGGGATCGCTTCGACGAAGACGATACGATCCGGCAGGCACCATTTCGCGACGCGCTCGGCGAGCCAGCCGCGGATCTCGTCCTCCGTCCCGCTCATGCCCTCGCGGAGCACGACGGCGGCGACCGGGCGTTCGATCCATTTCTCGTGCGGCAATCCGAATACGGCGGCTTCGCGAATTGCCGGGTGCCCCATAAGCGTGTTCTCGAGTTCGACCGACGAGATCCACTCGCCGCCGCTCTTGACCATGTCTTTCGAACGATCGACGATCTCCATGTAGCCGTCCTCGTCGACGGTGACGATGTCGCCGGTCTTGAACCAGCCGTCGAAGAACGACGCGTCGGTCGCTTGTGGATTGTTGTAGTAGGCGCGCGCGACCGCCGGGCCGCGGACGTAGAGTTCGCCGCGCGCGACGCCGTCTTGCGCGACCTCGCGGCCGTCGTCGTCGAGCGCCTTCCACTGCACGATGCACGAGAACGTGCCTTGCTTGAGGCGCTTGCGCCGCTGTTGATCGGCGGGCCGATCGGCGAGTTCGGCTTTGAGCATCCCGACGGTTCCGATTGGGCTCATCTCGGTCATGCCCCAGGCATGAACGACGGTGATCCCGAGCTGCTCCAGATCGTCGAAAAGCGCGGGCGGGACGGCCGAGCCGCCGATCACGATGCGTTTGAGCGTCGGCACCTGGGTCTTGGTCGCATGCAGATAATCGCGTGCGGCGAGCCAGACGGTCGGGACTCCCGCCGACATCGTCACGCCTTCGTCGCGAATGAGCGCGCACAGGTTCTGCGGATCGAGCTTATCGCCGGGCATCACCAGCTTTGCGCCCACCATCAGCGCCGAATACGGCAGCCCCCAGGCGTTGACGTGGAATTGCGGGACGATCGGCAGCACGCTGTCGCGTTGCGTGACGCCCAGCGCGTCGGCGAGCCCGGAGGCCAGCGCGTGGATGACGGTCGAGCGATGCGAGAAGAGCGCCGCCTTCGGATCGCCGGTCGTCGCCGAGGTGTAGCAGAGAATCGCGGCGCTGTTCTCGTCGAACGTGGGCCAACGGAAGTCGTCGTCTTCCGCGGCGAGCAGCGTTTCGTAGTCGTGCATGTTCGGCAGCACGGCGTTCGTGGCACCCATCACGACGTAGATCAGCGCACCGAGCGCGGGCACGGCTTCGATCGCTTTCTGCATCGCCGGGACGAGCGACGCGTCGACGAACACCGCCTTGTCGCCGGCGTGCCGCAGTACGTAACCGACCTGTTCCGGGAAGAGCCGAATGTTGGTCGTGTGCAAGACCGCACCCATCGACGGCACGGCGTAATACAATTCCAGATGCCGGTGCGAGTTCCAGCCGAAGCTCGCGACGCGCTCGCCGGGCCCGATGCCCAGACGTTTGAGCGCGAACGCGAGTCGCGCCGTGCGGCGGCCGAACTCCGCATACGTCTCGCGGACGATCGCGGCGCCGTCGCGCGAGACGATCTCCCGCCGCGGGTGGTTGCGAACCGCGTGTTCGAGGATTCCGCGAATCGTAAGCGGGACATCCATCATGAGACCGGGCAGCGTCGCGCCGGCGACATCGCCACCCAACGTCTCTCGCATCCCGTTATCGCGTGTCGAAGTCTTCATCGTCATCATCAGTGTCCTGTCATCTCGTTATCCCGAGCCACCGTGTCATCCTGAGCCGCCGATTCCCTCGGGGAATCGATGTCGAAGGATGGGCCCGCCACATAAGCCGTTCGTACAATCGAAATCTCGCGGCGCACTTCTTGGAGGAAACCAAATGTCCCACACGCAGCCCTTAGCCGGTCGAACGGCGATCGTCACCGGTTCCAGCCGCGGCATCGGCCGCGAGTTCGTGCTCCGGCTCGCGCGCGAAGGGGCGAACGTGGTGGTGACCGGCAAGTCGGAGACCTCGAGCGAGCGGCTTCCCGGGAGCATCTACTCGGTCGCGGACGAAGTCGTCGCGGCCGGCGGGAACGCGCTTGCCGTGCGCGTCGACGTGCGCAGCGAAGACGACGTGAAGCGGATGGTCGAAGCGACCGTCGAGCGTTTCGGCGGCGTCGACATTCTGATCAACAATGCCGGCGCGCTGTGGTGGGAAACGGTGCTGCAGACGCCGCCCAAGCGCTACGATCTGATGTGGGAGATCAACGTCCGCGCGAGTTTTCTCTGCGCCTACTACGCGTTACCGCACATGATCGCGGGCGGCTGGGGCCACATCATCAACTGTAGCCCGCCGATCACGACCGAAGCGACGCCGGGCTACGTCGCCTACATGACGACGAAGATGGGGATGACGCGGATCGCGATCGGGATCGCCGCCGAATACAAAGCGCAGAACGTCGCGGCGAACGCACTCTGGCCCGCAACGCCGATCGAGTCGCAGGCCACGATCAATTGGGGTGCCGACAAAATGGGCGCGCGCGACACGTGGCGCACGCCGGATATCCTCTGCGATGCGATGATGGAGATCGTCACCAGCGATCCGCAGACGTGCACCGGCCGCCAACTGATCGACGAGACGTTCTTGCGCGAACGGGGCTGGAGCGAGGAGCGCATCGAAGCGTATTGGTACACGGGAAAGCGGCCCGCGCATCCGATGTGGATCGACGGCCGGCCCGGCTCCGTGATGGTCTGAGGTCGAAGGTACGCGATGCATTCGCTGCGCATCGAACGCGACGGTCCCGTCGCCCACCTCATCCTCACCGGGCCGGGCAAAGGCAACGCGATGGGACCGGCGACCTGGACGGAGATTCCGGCCGCGCTCGACGACCTCGAAGCCGACCCCGCGATCCGCGCGCTCGTCGTGCGCGGTCACGGCGAACATTTCTCGTTCGGCCTCGACGTCAAGGCAACGGCGCCGCAGCTCGCCGGCGAGATGGACGCCTACCGCCGCCGCGAGCTGCACGCGATGATCGTCACGATGCAGACCGCCTTCACGCGGATCGCGACCTCGCGTCTGCCTGCGATCGCCGCCGTGCAAGGCTGGTGCATCGGCGCGGGGATCGAACTGATCGCGGCCTGCGACATCCGCTACGCGCACATCGGCGCAAAGTTCTCCCTGCGCGAAGTCCAACTCGCCATCGTCGCCGATCTCGGCGGCTTGCAACGCCTGCCGCTCATCGTCGGCGAAGGCCACGCGCGCGAACTTGCCCTTACTGGGAAAACAATCGACGCGAACCGCGCCGCCGCGATTGGGCTCGTTAATGATATCGTCGACCACGAAGAAGTGGAGAGCGTGGTTGCCTACGCGGCAGAGGTCGCGGCGCAGATCGCCGGCCATTCGCCGCTAACAGTCGCCGGCATAAAATCCGTGATGAACGCGCAACAGGGCCGCTCCGTTGCGGACGGCCTCGATTACGTAGCGACATGGAATGCTGCGTATCTTCCGTCGCCTGACCTCGCGGCCGCCCTGGCAGCCTTTTCTAAATAGCGCCCACACCCAATGTCATCCTGAGCCATGACACTCTTGCGCCTCAGGTCGACACTCTTGCGCCTCAGGCCGACACTCGTGAGATATAGTCGGCGGTTAGTGCGCGAGCGCCGAGTCGTAGAAGCCTTCGAGATCGTGGTGTAATGCGGCGAGGGCTTGTGGATGCAGATAGACCATGTGGCCGGATTCGTAGTAGCCGTAGCTGATGTGGGCGGCGATCGCGGGTGGGACGCCGAGGTGCTCGAGGGTGTAGTCGGTGGCGAAGAACGGGGTTGCGAGATCGTAGTAGCCGTTGGCGGAGAAGACGCGCAGATGCGGGTTGCGCGTCATCGCGCGGCGCAGGTCGTCGACGACGCTCGGCGCGCTCCAATCGGCACCGGTACGCTTGAAGTTCCAGCCGGCGTTGATCACACCGTAGTTGGTCGGCAGATAGTCCGTTTCGGAGACGTACTTGAGGTCGTCGCGGATGTAGCGGTTGAAGGCGCCGGTGAACGCGTCGGTGATGACGCTGTTGGTCGGATCGTACTCCGGCGTCTCGCCTGCCGAGTCGACGTCGTAGCCTTCGAAGCGGCCGTCGAGCCGGCCGATCGTGCGGTGCTCGCTGCGCAGCAGTTCTTTTTCGAACCGGTCGGGCGAAACGCGCAGATCCGCATTGAGGATATACGTTTGGTCGATGCCGATGAACGACGACAGCTTTGCCGCGACATCGCGTCGCTCGCCCTCGGAAAGCGTATCGCCGCGTAGCAGCGCTTGTGCGTACGGGCCGGCAGCGAACGCTTTCGCCGACGCGACGAACGCGGCAAGGCTTGCCGGCTTGTTCGGAATCTTGTTGTGATACCACGCGACCGCGGCTTGGGTCGGCAAGAAGCCGACGTAGGCGATGTCTTCGCCAAGCGACGGCGAGAGCGTGTTGAAATCGAGCACGGTCGAGAGCAGCGTCACGCCCGAGAGCGAGATGCCGGCATCGTCGAGATCGGCGGCGAGCACGGCCGAGCGCGTGGTGCCGTAACTCTCGCCGAAGAGAAACTTCGGTGAGTTCCAGCGGTCGTTCACGGTGATGTAGCGCCGCACGAATTTGGTGAACGCCGCGCCGTCCTCGTCGATGCCGTAGAACATCTTCCCGGTGCCCTTGCCGACGACGCGCGAATAGCCGGTTCCCATCGCGTCGACGAACACCAGATCGCTGCGATCGAGCAACGTCTCCGGATTGTCGACGAGTTGGTATGGAGCCGGCGCGGTGATTTCGCCGTCGGGGGTGACGACGTGCTTCGGCCCGACCGAGCCCATATGCAGCCACATCGTCGACGAGCCCGGACCGCCGTTGTAGAGGAACGTCAGCGGTCGCGTGTCGTGGTTCTCACGGTCTTTGGTGTAGGCGACGTAGAAGAAACTCCCGATGGGCTGCTCGTTCGCGTCGCGCACGAGCAGCGTCCCGGCCGTCGCCGTGTACGCGATCTCGGTGCCGTGGACCGAAATCGTGTGCTGCGTCGAGACGCTGCGTTCGGGACGAACGGGGACGGACGAGGGCGCCGGGCTCGGCGCGTCATCCGCGCGTACGTTGCCGCCGAGCGTGATGACGAATATTGCGGTGAGGGCCGCGGCGAGACGGGAGATCGGGTGCATACGCCCGCCGTACTACGCCGCGGTCGCGAAAACCCGTTCGATCAGGTCGGCGTAGCGCTGCTCGACGACGCGGCGCTTGATCTTCTGGGTCGGGGAGAGCTCACCGTCTTCGATCGTGAGATCGCGCGGCAGCAACCCGATCCAGCGGATCTGCTCGAACGAGCCGAGATCCTCGGTTTGCGTCATCACCTCGCGTTGAACGAACGCGTGGACTTCCGACCGGCGCGAGAGTTCTTCGCTCGTCGCCGCATCCGAGAGATCGAGTTCCTTGCGCAGCAGCGCCCAGTTCGGCGAGATCAGCGCCGCCGGATGCGGGCGCCCGTTCCCCGTGACCATCACCTGATTGATATACGGCGAGCGTAGGATCGCCGACTCGACGCGCGCCGGCGCGACGAATTTTCCGCCCGAGGTTTTGAAGAGTTCTTTCTTGCGGTCGGTGATGCGTACGAAACCGTCGGCATCGATCGAGGCGATGTCGCCCGTATGGAACCAGCCGTCGCTTATCACATTTGCGGTCGCGGCGTCGTCATGATAGTAGCCCTTCATGACGTTCGGCCCGCGTACCAGCAGTTCGCCGTCCTCGGCGAGCCGGAGCTCGACGCCGGCGATCGCCTTTCCGACCGTGCCGACTTTCTCGTCACCGGGCACCGAGCACGTAACGACCGGCGAACATTCGGTGAGGCCGTAGCCTTCGACGATCTTGATGTCGGCGCCGAGGAACGTATACGCCGTGTCTTGGTGGAGCGGCGCGCTGCCGCTGCAGAAGAACTCGAGCCGGTCGAGCCCGAGCTTCGGCGCGATCGATTTGAGGACGAGCGCGTGCGCGAGCGCGTATTGCAGGCGCACCGTCGATGAGATCGGAGCGCCGGTGTGCTTCGCGCGCATGTAGTCGCGGCCGGTATGGAGCGCCCACGGGATCAGTTTCGCGCGTACGCCGCCTTCGGCTTTCGCGCGCGCGAGGATGGCGTTGAGCATCCGTTCGAAAATGCGCGGGACGGCGAAGACCATTTTCGGCCGCACGCTCAGCAGATCTTCGAGCAGTTTTTCGATCGCGCGATTGACGTAGACCGTCGTGCCGCGCAATAGATAGCCGAAGACGTTCGTGCTCTCGTAGATATGCGCGAAGGGCAGGATGGAAAGCACCGGATCGCCGGGCAGCAGCAGATCCTTGACGAGTGCGAACGAGGTGACCGCGTTGCTCGCGATGTTGCCGTGCGTGAGCATCACGCCTTTGGGCGTGCCGGTCGTCCCCGAGGTGTAGATGAGGACGGCGAGATCGGCCGGCGTTACGCGCGCGGCGATCGCGGCGAGGGCGGCTGGGTCCGCGTCGCGTGCGGCGCGCCCCGCGGCTTCGAGCGCCGCAAGTCCATGGTCGCCGGCGGCGTCGAAACTGATCGCGGGCGGCAACCTCACGCCGCCGCCGCGCAGTGCCTCCGTCGTCCGTTCCGAATCGACCACCAGCAATTTCGCTTCGCTATCGGAGAGGATGTGCGCCACCTGATCGTGCGCCTGGGTCGCGTAGATCGGGACCGTCACCGCTCCCGCGCTGAGGATGCCGAGATTCGTTATGATCCAGTCGACCCGGTTGGGCGACATCAGGCCGATGCGGTCGCCGGGAACGATGCCCCGCGCCCGCAGCCCCATCGCAATCGCGCGGACGCGTTCGTTTAATGAAGAGAGGCGGGTAATATGCCAGTTGCCGGAGGGGTCGCGTTCGGCGAGGGCGTCGCGGTCGGGCTTTTCGAGTACATCGTGCAGCAGTGAGAGCAGGGTATCGATGGGGGCACACCTCCGGATGAGCCCCCATTCGTTCTCGATGACGAGGAAGATTCTTTTCGGTACAACATAGTCCCGACGCAATGAAACTTCGTCTCTCGTCCGCCCTTGCGGTGGTCGCGCTTTGCGCGTCCATCGTTCCGGTTCCGGTCCGAGCCGATGACGGTACGGCCCAAGTTCTGCACGACATTATCGCGCAATCCGTCCCCGTCGGCACGCCGAAGAAACCGCTCCCAACTCCTGGTCTGCCGACCGGCTGGAACTACACGCTCGACGTGTCGTCTGCCGTCGCGACCGGCAACGTCCATCCGTATTCGTCGTTGCCGGGCGGGATGGATGCCATCGTCGGTTACGGCTTCAACAAACACATCCGAGCGCAAGTCGGCTACTACGAAATTCAGACGTATCCGACCGGCTTCAACTCCGGCACCGTGCCGCTGGATCTGCAAGGCCTGGGTCCGATCGGGACGACCTCGCTGCATGCCGCCGGCGCCGACATCAACACTAAAGACAAGCTGCTCGTCGCGAATTTCTCGTATCTGTACGACATCGCCGGCAAACTTCCGATCATCATCTCGCCGACGTATATCGAACGGGCGGGAACGGTGGGCGGAACGTCATCGCAGACGCTCGAGATCGACGGCTTTCCGCAAAGCGTCCAGCCGCGCGCGGCCGAAGATTATCTGCTCGCCGCGACGCTGCCGCTGCTCTCGACGCCCAAGATGTTCGCCTCGTTCACGGCCGGTCCGCAGTGGCTCGTCAATCCGACGGCCGCGAACCAAACCAATCACGCGCAGATCTTCGAACTCGGCTATATCGAGTACCGGATCTCGCGGGCGGATACGTTCTATTGGCAGCCCAGCCGGCTGATCAGCTATCTTCCGCCCGATGCGTTTCCGCAGACGATCTTCACGTCGATTCTCGGCTACTCGCATCGCTTCAACCGTAATCTGTTCGTGCAGTTGACGGCTCAAGAGGGCGCTCCGACGAACATTCCGCAGCTCGGCATCACGTCGATCACTTGCGTGGGGATCAACGCGGCCGGCACCGGTTGTAACGAAACCGCGCCCACCGTTCGCGGTCTGCACGCCTCGCAATTCCAACTCCAATTCGGCCTCGGCCAACCCTCGGTGGTACCGTTGTGATCGCTCGCCTTCGTTTCTTCGCCGCGGCTTCGCTCGCGGCGACGCTCCTGGCCGCCTGCGCGGGTGGCAGTTCCTCGTCCCAGCCGGCCGTTGGAACGGCACCCGGGAAGACGATTACGGCCGCGGTGCGCATCGCCGGTGTCGGCGATTCGCTGACGGCCGGCTATCAGTCCGACGGCCTGCTCGGCGTTCCGGCGGCAAACCCCGTCGCCGGCTCACCGTTCGGCGCCTACGTTCCGCCGACGCAAGAAAACGGCTATTGGGCCCTCCTGTGGTCGCAAGCCAACGGCGGTGCATCGACTGGGAATCCGGCTGACTCGCCGCTGCCGTTGATCAACGGCCCCGGCCTCGGAACGGTACTCGTTCCCAACGCCGCGCTCTCGCCGACCGCCATTACGACGGCCTGCGGTGCCTTCAATTCGCTGGGCTTCTCGTACTCGACCGCGCTGCAAACGCGTGCAAACCCGACGACGACGCCCTACGATCTCGGCATCCCGGGACAGAACGTCCATGAGGCGCTGTTTCAAGTCGGACCGGAATCGCCGTGTTCGGTTTCGTCGCAGGCACCGCTCTACGGCGTGGTGTCACTCGTGAGCGGGGAAAGCGGCGTGTACTGGCCGATCCTGGGCAACTTCCCGTCCGGCGTGACGCAAACGCAAGCGGCCGCGTCGCTCCACACGCAGTACACGACGGTGTGGCTCGGCTCGAACGATTTGCTCAAGTACACGTTTTCGCTCGGCCAGCTGCCGGCAACGCAACCGTCAGCGATGCAGGCCGACCTGATCAACATCATCCAGACGCTGCAAAACGCCGGCGAGAAAGTGCTCATTGCGAACCTCGTGACCGTGCTCGATGCGGCGCTCTTTACGCCGCAACCCGCGCTCGTCCCGACGCTTGCCGCGGAAGTCACCGCCGGCGCGACCGCGGCCTGCGCGAACGCACAGCCCGCGCAGTACGCAACGCTCTGCGGCGGCGCAACGCCCGCTTATGCCGCGCAAGTCGGCGCGGCGGCCGGGGCGGAAGTCACCGCGGAGGGCCCCGAGATCCTCGCGGCGCTGCAATCCTCGTACGGCGTGGGATCCGGCGGGTACGTGACGCTGTCCGGTATTGCAAAAATCGTCGGCGCGTTCGAGGCCAATAGCCTCGCCGCGCTTGCGCCGGGGGGACCCGACGCGCTCGGCGGCGGCGACTTCGTTCCCGATGCGCTCGCGACGAAAGTCAGCGCGCTCAACGTTTCGTACAATGCGGCGATCGCCGCGGCGGCGAAACAAACGGGCGCGGCGCTCGTCGACGTGAACGCGGGGTTCACGGCGCTTGCGAACAATCCGGGGACGACGGTTCCCGGGCATTGCTGCACGCTGCAGTACGGCGGCGGCTTCTTCAGCCTCGACGGCCTGCATCCGTCGAACACGGGCTATGCCATCATCGCCAACCTGTTCATCAACCAGATGAACACGTCGTACAAAACGTCGGTCCCGCTCGTGAACGTGGCGCAGGTCTACGCGACCGACCCGTTCGCGCCGCACTAGGACGCGTTCGGCTCATCACGCAACAGCGGCCCGAGGTTTGCGCCTCGGGCCGTTCGGTTGTGCGCGGAAGTATCCGCTTCGTCGAACGCGTAAGCGTTCGGTATGACGACGGAACTCAGCGGAACGGTTGCGCTCGTAACGGGCGCTTCAAGCGGCCTGGGCGCGCACATGGCGCGCGTGCTCGCGCGCAGCGGTGCGACCGTCGCCATCGGCGCACGGCGCGCGGAGAAGCTCGCCGAAACCGCGCACGCCATCGAGGCGGCCGGCGGCCGGGCATATGCTGTCGATCTCGACGTCACCGATCCCGCCAGCGTCGAGTCGGCCTTCGAGAAGATCGTGGCCGCAGTCGGCGCACCGACCGTGCTCGTCAACAATGCCGGCATCGCGGAAGCGAAACCCGCGCTTACGATAAGCGACGCCGATTTCACGCGCGTCGTCGAAACGAACTTGATCGGCCAGTGGCGTGTCGCGCGCGCCTTCGCACAGCGCCTCGTCGCCGACGAGCGAAAAGGCTCGATCATCAACATCGCATCGGTAGCCGGCGAGCGCGCCGTCGGCGCGCTCGCCGCCTATAGCGCCTCGAAGGCCGGCCTGATCATGCTTTCCGCGAGCCTCGCGGTCGAGTGGGCGCGCTACGGCATCCGCGTGAATACGATTTCGCCGGGCTATATCCGCACCGACCTCAACGCCGCGTTCTTCGATTCACCGGCCGGCGAAGCGATGATCTCCCGCATCCCGCTGCGTCGCCTCGGCCAAGCAGAGGATCTCGACGGCGCGCTGCTCTTGCTCGCCTCGGACGCATCGATCAACATGACCGGCGCAAACATCGCAATCGACGGCGGCCACCGCCACGCGAGCATTTGAGGGCGAGTCGCGCCGGTTAATGGAACGGTCATTCTTTCGCAAGCAGCCGTTCACGGTCGACACGTAGACTACGGGAGGCGCCGGAATTTCGACGCCGATCTCGAACATAGGAAAACGATGGCCGACGAATCATCGCAACCCAACGTCATGGCGTTGCTCGACCTCATCTCGGTGAACCTCGTATCGTTCCAAGAACGAACGGAGGCCAACTTCGCCGCCATGCGCGTCGACTTCAACGGGATGCGCGGAGAACTCGTTCGCGTCCGCGACGAAGTCGGCGACCTGAAATCGGACGTGAGCGTGTTGACGTCGGACGTAAGCGTGCTGAAATCGGACGTAAGCGTGCTGAAATCGGACGTTAACGAGTTGAAATCGGACGTAAGCGTGCTGAAATCGGACGTGAGCGTGTTGAAATCGGACGTGAGCGTGTTGAAATCGGACGTGAGCGTGTTGAAAGCCGACGTAAGCGTGTTGAAATCTGATGTGCGCGAGATTCGTGAAACGATGGCGCAGGGATTCGCGCGAATCGAGACGCGGCTGGACGTGATCGAGGCGTCTTAGCGGAGTTCTGCTTTTGCGATCGACTCGAGGTGGACTTCGTCGGGGCCGTCGGCGAAGCGGAGGGCGCGGATCCAGGCCCATGCTTGGGCCATGAACGTGTCCTGTGAGATGCCCTTCGCGCCATGGGTTTGCATCGAGCGGTCGAGCACCTCGAGCGCGACGCGCGGGGTGACGACCTTGATCGCGGAGATCAGCGTGCGGGCAGCCTTGTTCCCTTGCTCGTCCATCACGCGAGCGGCTTCGAGCGTCAGCAGGCGCGCCTGTTCGATCGCGATCCGGCCTTCGGCGATCCAGGTGCGCACGACGCCCTGATCGGCGAGCGCCTTGCCGAAGGCGACGCGCGACTTCGCGCGGGCGACCATCAGTTCGAGCGCGCGCTCGGCGACGCCGATCGTGCGCATGCAGTGGTGGATGCGGCCCGGGCCGAGCCGCCCCTGGGCGATTTCGAAGCCGCGGCCTTCGCCGAGCAGCAAGTTTTCGGCCGGCACGCGCACATTTTCGAAACGCATCTCGGCGTGGCCGTGCGGCGCGTCGTCGTAGCCGAAGAGTTCCATCGGGCGCAGGATCGTGATTCCGGGCGTATCGCGGGGGACGACGATCATCGACTGTTGCAGATGCGTTGGCGCGGACGAATCGGTTTTTCCCATCACGATGAAGACGGCACAGCGCGGATCCAGGGCGCCGGAGATCCACCATTTCGTGCCGTTGAGAACGTACGAATCGCCGTCGCGTTCGATCCGCAGCCGCACGTTCGTCGCGTCGGATGACGCGACGTCGGGTTCGGTCATCGCGAAGGCGGAGCGAATCTCGCCGGCGAGCAGGGGTTCGAGCCAGCGTTTCTTCTGCGCGTCCGTGCCGTAACGGACGAAGACTTCCATGTTGCCCGTGTCGGGTGCGTTGCAGTTGAAGATCTCCGGCGCCCACATCACGCGACCCATGATTTCGCACAACGGCGCGTAGGCGAGGTTACTCAGGCCGGCGCCGTATTCGCTTTCCGGGAGAAAGAGATTCCAGAGCCCGGCGGCTTTCGCGCGCGCTTTCAGATCCTCGACGATCGGCGGGACGGTCCAGCGGTCCGCTGCGCTCGCGTGTTGCTGCGCGTAGACGGCTTCATTCGGATAGACGTGCGCATCCATGAACGCCGTCAGGCGTTCGCGTAGATCCTGCGAACGATGGAGGGCGGTGTCGGCGGTGAGCATCAGAGCGTTCCTCGCTTGCGGGCGCGCGCGGCGGCGCGGCCCAAGGCGGTGACGACGGCGCCGAGCGCGGCGAAGCGTTCGTCGGTGGTGTGGCCGTGAACGTACCGCGCATAGATCTGTTGCGCGATCACGGCGATCTTGCACAGACCGAAAATATAGGCAAAGACGAGATCGCCTTCGCCGCCGCCGCGCGCATGCAGATACGCATGCGCGAATTCGCCGCGCGTAAGCGCACCCGGGCGATCCGTTGGAACGAACGCGAACGGGCGCAGCTCGGTTTCATCCGGATCGATCCAGTAGCCGAGGGTCGTGCCGATGTCGAGCAGCGGGTCACCGACGGTGGCCATCTCCCAGTCGAGCACCGCGCGAATGCGGCCGG
>Ga0116230_10003259_pt1 | contig 15833 bp, 7 predicted proteins | sample S1TSphfallax_3_FD_88678 | JGI IMG/M metagenome (GOLD analysis project Ga0116230, IMG submission 88678) | Host-associated microbial communities from peat moss isolated from Minnesota, USA - S1T2_Fd - Sphagnum fallax MG | ecosystem: Host-associated > Plants > Peat moss > Unclassified | place: USA... | reverse complement strand
CTACCATGTAAATATTAATTCCACAATAAGTGACATGAACATTGCAAGCATTAAGATGCTTCAACAAAATTAAAATATCAAAACTTAAGTGCATGAAACACAAATATTTAAACTTGCATTATGATAAATTATAATGAACTTTCAAAAACAGTATGATTGTCACTATAGTGTGTAATATACCATGGAGCTGAAGTTACTTTATACAAAGATGAAAAAATACCATAGTTAATATAGCCTTACCTACATAGACCCCTATTTAATAACTTGGTGGTTTTACTCAATCCCCCAAGGTTAACTCACCCTTAGCCTCACCTTTCCCTCAATAGGAAGTTGACAACTTTTTAGCAAATGAAGGATAAGGTCAACATTTGTTTTACATTTTTCAATCAACTTGCTCCTGAAACTACAAGGTAGTCTTAAATGCTACACAAGAGATGGAGATGGGAGTGTCACTCTAGACAAAAGAAATTGCAGAAAAAATGGGGATGGGAGTGTATCGTGGAGAAAGACAATGGGTGGAAGGTGCAAGAGAGATAAACTAGTGTGCACTGGTACCTAAAATCATTAGGTAGATTTTGGTTGTGTAGTTGGAGGGTGCTTTACTGCATGGAAATTTTCCTCCAATAGGGCCATACATTTTAATACCTAAAATGAAACACATCCTTTGTTTTTTAGTTTTTTAAAAAATTCTTTCTCTCATCATACTCAATATGTATCCATTGGGTATCATGGAAAAAAATTAAAAATTAAGAATCCATTCAGTAGTTTCCATTCAGTGGAGGCCATAGGGAACCAGCATCCACCAGTGCACCATCCACCATTACTCAGTTTATGGATGAACCTCAGCTGGAATTAATATTTGGTTTCACCCTTGGTAACCAATTCCATAAGAAATAGGTCTCATATATGGGTAGATAGGCGGGACAATAAGTAAATACTAGGTAAGTAGATGGTTTATATATGGGTAAGGGCTGTTTTTACCAACTACCTACCAATAACCTGCTTGTGGATTGTTAGTAGGTAGGTAGAAAAAAAGGCAACTGAGCTAACCACCATGATTAGCTAGGGAAATGGAACCCAACAGAAAACTGTTTCCTGACCACTTACCATTCATCCTTCATGGTGCACTGGTGGGTGCTTGGCCCCCTCAATGGTAGGCTAAACCCTAAACCCTAAACCCCCCTCAGCTCTGCCTCATGTGAGCCCTTATTTCAACATGGGGTGTGTCACACTGTGGCCTTGCCATTTACATTAAAAAGTATGTCAAGGGAAGAGAAGAATTATGAAAACTCAAATATTTCACCATGCAAAAAATATTATCTTCAAAAAATCCTCTAAAAGAAACCAAAATCCTTCAAGATCTTATAACTATATAACTAATCTCAAGTTTCAACAAAAGCCAAAATATCATCTTTCAAAAATCCTCCTATAAAAATAGACCTACTACCTAGGGACCAAAATCCTTTAAGCTACTCTACTCTATAATGAATCTAAACACAATATCCTTGCTTCGGTAGGCCAAGGCCAATAAAGCCCGAAACCTTGGCTTTGGCTTTACTCTACACAAAATAATAGTAACAGTGCAATTGTTAACTGTCATCTTGGGACTTGACATGAAGAGAGTCTGTCTAACTTTCGCAGGTTTTCCCAAAAAACATTCTTGCGCAGGTTGTTGCAAAATCCATCTGAAGCTATGGTCTTCACGCATAATAATTCTACCTTTCTTGTGCTACTGCTTCTACTTGTGCTCTTTGCTGCATCAATTGCAACACCACTGGATGACTACATGCTCAAGGAAGACTCCAACTACAGGTTTAAATGTCAACTGTACCTTCACGATTTCTATCATTTGGCGCAACAATTTCATGCTCCATATATGTTGTGTTTTTGAATTTGGACAAGCCTCAAGTCTCTGTTGATTGTGTTTTGTGTAATTGATTGATTGAGAATTTTGAGAGAAAGTTGCAACTCAAAAGTTTTCAGTAAGAGTTGTTAATACCTGCTCTTCCAGGATCCAGTTCAAGACTCTTTCTTAGAACAACTCATGTGACTTTTGTTTTTCAAGCTTTTTGCAGAATATTGGTTTGATAGATCTGTATGTGGGAGGGTGTTAAGATGGTATGATACAGGGGGCAGATTGAAAGGCCGGTTTTTAACTGGTGGATGGAAAGGTGTTGTGCTTAATATGACAAGTCAGGGATGGCTATCACCCATGCATGTTGATTGTTTTCTCTGGACTCATAATCTTGTGATTCTGGTAATTTTCCTTCACACCATTTCCAGCCCATGAAAAGATCTGTAACCCTTGAATCGTGTTTCAAATCACAAATTTCACACACTTGACATGCAACTGTTTTGTAATTGTAGAGGTTGTAGGGTTTAGGGTGAGGTTTTAAGCCCTAACCCTAAACCAAGAAGCAAAACCTAAAATGAGCTAGAACAAAAATGCAAAGTACAGACAGACCATTCCTGATTCTTAGGACAGTGTCTTGGTGGGTTTGTGGATGAAGAAACCACATAAAGTGATGCACCCACAGACATCCTTCCTTCTAATTGGGCAGGGTAGCAACACCAATAACCCTCCCAAAGCTACAGATCAGCTCTTACTGTTAGCTGCTGCGTGAGTTTCTCAAGAAAACTTTCTCATGTTATTGGAAATTATGATACTTCAAATTGGAGCTGAAAATTTGGATTCAGGGTGGGTGCAGCATAGGTTCTGCAGTCTAAATCACTGTCAAACAATTCCTGTTCATGGTTGTTTGAACGAAATTTTGAATGTAGTCAACAGAAAATTTCACATGGTTTTTTGGAGCATTTGGACATGAATAATTGTGGTGATGGTGAAAATATTTTATGGAAGGAGGAATGATAATGCAATCTTATCTAATTGTCTTAGGCTGGCGGTGAGGACAAATATAATAGCAGCTGTGCTATATCAGGTTCCCAATCAACCGTGTGGATTTTCAGATGATGAATGGCATCCCCGTTCTGAAGATGATATTATTGCTTGTAAGCAGGCAGTCACTGTCATGTGCTTTTCTTCTTGTATTGAGTATGCCATTTATTGGAGTTGAGATTTTCCAGTCATATGTTGGTTTTCATCATTAAAATGATGGCCTTTGTAATCCTGCAATTTGAATTGCTTCATGTTGATCATGTTGATCTCATGTTATAATCCATCTAGTGAATATGAAGAGATTTAACAGTGTAGAACATTTTTGGGTGTTATGTGGGTGACACAGACACATGGGCACATTTTATCAGAAATCCAGAGGAAGGGGAATGGCCTTTGCACATTCCCATGACAAAAGCTGCCGTTCGGGCTATGGACACTCTCCAAACTTATGCCTGCAAACATCTCAAGATCCAGGTTTCAACATTTGCCTTTGCAGTACCAAGAAGTTTCAAAACTTTTGTGTACTTATTATAATACATGAAGATTCTGCAAGTAGAATGATTTATCAGTTCATATATCTGGGATTCGACATGATATTCGACATGATTCGATATATCTAGCTTTGGTTTTTGTACCATGCTGCTGATTATCTGACAAAGGGCTGAAAGAGAAAAGTGTTTTTATTAGATTGAGTCATTTGTGGTGGCGGGGGCAAGTAAACGGGGTTGGACAACTTGGTTAACTGCTGCAGTAGACAAGGTCACATGTAAACTGCCTCTCCCTTGTTTGGTTTAGGGATGGTTGAATTGGAGTGTTTCTAATGTAAGCATGCTGCTGATGTTTCATAGGGTGTGTATACATCTCAATTGAAAATATCCTGAATGCTGGCACAGACACTCTGACCACAGTTTCCAAGTGTGATACCAAATCATCCCAACTTAACAACCATATATCTCAAGAATTCAATGGTTGCATAGCTTTTCTTTATGGGGATTGGAGTCTCAATGGCCACCTGAGGATATGCACATAATCACCTTACCCCTTAGCATTCTTTGCAATTAATAGTTGTGGCTTCATAGTGTGGATATTGAATTGAGTTTGCAAATAACCTACAAAGCTCATCAGTCAAAGGACCTTTTAATGTGTTGATTTCTTATGAATGTGTTGACACATATACTTTTGATTAATTGTACTGTATCTTCTGACATTCTACTTTTTGGTTGCAGCGAGTGGTAGGGATTGCACCAATTGTGATGGACGCATTACGATTTGTGGACAACTTGCACCACTATTATAAGTCCTTTGGAGGGTGGCCGTGGTCATTTGAACCCTACCACTCCCTCAACCTCACTACCAATCTTGATTCACCAGAGTTTTCTGCACTCATGGTAACTGCATTGATCACTCTTCATTTCTATCTCTTTTCATGGATGTTCCATCAGAATCCCAAAGAATCGTCAAGTAAGGAATTCCTTTAGGTTTGGCCCTTTGTATGTGCATTGCTGTAGAAGTTGAGTGCATCCCTCATCTGGGGAAAGTATAGTGGCAGGAGGCTTTTTAACACCTCCCATGGGAAGAGGTTCTTCATTGTGAGAACTCAGATTGGCATCTTCTGTGTGTGTTCAAGTTTCTGTGTGTATATGTCTCTTTACAAAGTGTGTTGGTAACTAATGAAAGGTACAATTGATGGAAGTTTATTGTGATCTCAGCTGTGATGTTCTTAAGTCATTTGTCAGAGAAAAAGTTTGAAAAAGATGTTGCTTTATTTGATGAGAGTTGATAGATATGTGAACTGGGTTTTAAAAGACTTCAGAAAAATGCAGAAGTGATAAATGTGGTCTTTTCAAACGCAGGGAATAGAGGACCCGTATGTCTATCTGCCTCGCCTTACAATGCCCAAGCTTATTGTCACGTCCTCAAATGATGAATTTTTCCTTCTTGATGACAGGTACCACTTTACTTTGATGAATGATGGAGGTACTACCCATATTGCCTTGTCGTGAGAATTATGATGATCAGTTGATTGGTCATCTTGGGCATTGGATATCAGGTGCTAAAATCTTGTTTTTTGGTTCTGGGAAAAACACAGTTCATATTTCTGGAGTGAAATGATAGGTGAAAAGCATCTTCTTATATTGTCAAATACAGATCACAGTCTTTTGACTGGCTTGCCTAAGGTAAATCCCAGATCCCAACCCCACTTTGTTGAAATATGTGACATTAGAGTCAGCTTCTATTAAGTCTCTAGGGCTTGCCTCCAGGATATCCTCTTCTTGAACTTTCACCATTTTTTGATCTTGTAGTGTTGTTTTGTTGGGTTATTGGTTCTTCATTGGCCAAAAGCACCTTTTGTTCAATCCATTGAAGTACATGTGCAGCTTTTGGCAGCAATGGAGGCCTTTGTATTGAGCATTGTCTTGGATTATGAGAAAGACAACCCAACAATGGGCACTCAACCCAACATTCAGAGTCAACAAAAGAAAGGCTTTTCTTCTATGTTCTTTTCTTTGTTTCAGGCACTTGAACTCCAAGATTTGTTAAATGTGGCTACTCGCATCAGCAAATTTTTCCTGTCACAATGTTTGATTGAGAGTCTTCATGACAAATTAGGCACCTCAAATGGATGGAAGAATGGTAGACCAAACTTTTGGTGGACAATTGATTGGAGAAAGGGAAGACTTGAAATATTGTCTAAAGAGATGCCATCTAAATCTATTCTCTGGTATGCATACACAAACAGTGGCAATAACAGGCGAGATTTTCGATGGGTTGCAGCAGATTTGGGAAACTGGTAAGTAAGCATTAGCAAAAAAGGTTCATTATATAGATTGCCCATTGAGTGGTCCGAGGCCATGGCTCAAGTTCTGCAATGCCCTATCCATCATCTGTTTGACCTCCTCCTAAGTGTTGGAAAATGTGTAGTAAAATAGGAGGGGCACATCCACAGGTTTTCCAAGGAGTTAAATTAAAAGGTAAAGATGAACTTACAGGTTTTTCTTGATTGGTGATGGGGAAGTGTACTGTAGCTCCATTTTCCTGTGCATTGACTATGTTGCATTTGTATTGACTTTCTCAATGTTTCTTTGCAGTTCTACCTTTACAGTTGGAGGAAAATGCTTTCAACCCATATTTTTCCACCATCAACACATTCAGCCTGTTATGTTCAAGGTCACCAGTGAAGGGAACCTGAAGTATGTGGCAACCATCACCTTTCCAAAGGTAACAGTTATTACTAGCTCTGCACCCTTTACACAATTTTGTTTAGACAAGATGGGAATCTCAGCAATCTAATTTCTTTCTTCTTGGCGATAGATCATCTTGTTGTTAGTTCCTGTGAAATGGAGGCAACTATGAAATGGTACATGCTTAAATCTTTCAAGATAAGTTGCTATTGGACAACAGCTCAATGGGTTGTTGCTAAAATGCTCGAAGTGTTTCTAACATCCAGTAAGCATATGCTACACATTGACAGTGCTTTGTGAATTATTTTTGTACTGGATATTTGATACATGTGAGCAGGAAGGATATGGTGCCTTTTTTGTTGAGCTGAGATTCAAGGGCCCTCAGGCCACAATACCGTTTATTTTCACAACAGAAGCAGTAATTGTTCCCAATACTTTTCCTTTCCCAGATTGCCATGGAACTGGGTGCACTGGCACCTTAGTGTGACTATTTCAAAGTCAGAATTACCCTCTGTAAAATTTATCATTTACACAAGGAAAGCATGCTGTTATACCCCACGTAAACCACCTCTCTCAATGGCTACCTGATCTTATGTGTGTATAGTTCCACCCTCTTCTCTTTTGTTGACTATTGTATAAACTTGAGGAGAAACTCTTTATCAACATTCTTCCAGGACCAGGTACTTTTCAATTGTGTTATTTGAGCAAGATGTGACCAGCTGGTAGACAATTCCAGCTTTGAATCTGATTCGTTTCCAGAGGATGCATTCTCTGTGTGCAATGTGTCATGAGTAATGGTCACATCCCTGCCATCTTGTAAGCAGATGATCCACTATGTACTGGGCCCCAAGAGTCTGACAAACAGACCATCCATTGGGCAACAACTATAATCTAGATAACAATGATGGCATTGTTAAATGAATGTTTGTCTATTGGATCATTTGTTGGTGTCTGGACATGGTTGCAGCCCTTACAGCTGTTGGCTAGACCACTGCTCAGGCCTCCTCAGCTATTGGCACTCATATTTTGTTTTCCCAATGGAGAAGCACATGAAGTTCTAAGTTGAGAAGGACATTGTAGCAAAACTGTCAAGCCAAGATTTTGTCTCCTCTGTGGGAAGGACTTGTGGTTGTGCACAGGGTGTTTTTAGGACAATTTTGTCACTTTTTCGACCCCAAAATTGGGAAAGTTTTGGTATGTTTTTTTTTCTAGTGTAAATTAGACTAATTTTGCTAAGTTTTGGAGAATTCACCAAATTTTCACTTGGAAAAAAAAACCCACAGTTGTGCCTCTAATAGTAATGCAAAGGAGGACTATTTGAAGGTTATTTCTTTGTTTTATCTGTTGGTATATTTACATTTGCAGCAGCCTGTAAAACTTCTGATCTGACGCTTGATGATGTTGCTTGATTTTCTTCATCTTGTGGCTGTGAGATCTGGCATGTAAAAATATTATGTTGTCTGACCCCGCATATATCTCTATTCTCTATCATGTCTGTCAGATCTGGAAGGTACAAATGTCCTATTGCTGCTTTAATCTTAGTTTTCTTGCTTGCTTATCTAGCACCCTGCAATTGATCTTTGTTTTTCCAAGTTCCATCTGTCTGATTGTGAATACCTGCGGTAAATTGTTCAGTTTTTATTGTCTACTATATACACATAATAAGTCCTGAGTAGGAGAAGGAATTGAGTGAATCTTGAGCTGCTGATTGAGATTGTGTTCTAATTGCACCTGCTAACCTTAAAAGCATTCAGGATTTAGCCCCTTACAACTAACTAGTATTCAGCTATTGTTTTGTCTCCCATTCAGAAGTCTAGGAGTTACAGCATTTACCCTGGGCAATAGTTGCAAATGGATAGAGAGAGAGAGAGAGAGAGAGAGAGAAAGATCTCAGCCTTCCACCATGAGTCTGGAAGCATTGATCTTGATCCTTGTCCATCTCATCCTATTCTCTTTTCAAGTGTGGCCCTAATCATCTCCACATCATTTTCTTGTGTCTTTCTTTTGCCTCAATTTTCTTGCCCATCAAGCTCCTAAAGAATCATCTTGTTACATCCCATGTATGATGTGCTTGGATATATTTGACAACATTATGAAGTTTTAGTACTCAGCCAAAGCTCCTGAAGTCACTAAAGAATTAGAAACAGAATGAGTGACTGATATGATGAGCCAGTACCTGAAGGGGCGATGTATTGCAGCAGTAAAAAAGCTGCAGCACTTCCAGCCAGTCAAAACTGGTGGATCTGTGACAGCAGTTTCCCTTGGGAAAAAGGATGATCATCCCGTCATCTTTCCAAAGCAGAATATCAGAGACCAACTTCGCACCTTCCAGATGAAAATAATTCGCCGAGTCCCAAGTCTAAATCCAAGAGACACCAACTGGTAGCTCATTTGACCGCTGGAGAGAGAGACGGGCTGGCTCAACGTCACGCCAATTTTAGTTAAATGAATCATTTCTACTGCACAGGAGCCTTCGAAGTTCGTGCACAAATCGCAGCCAGTGGGCAAGCTAATGGTGTTTCAACTGGTGGGCCCTATACAAGTACGATCCAAGTACGGCCGATCTTCGGCGCCAAGCTCGGGATCAGGAAGTCGTCCACCTCGTGGGCACTAGTGTACGAAGAGTACGGCTCTGGGGTTACGTGGTTCAGCGGAGCCTAGTACGATTGAGTACTGTCTATCTTTGCCACCGTGCATCTGGTGCCGTAAGGTCCACGCCGTACGCAAGTTGCTCTTGTGCTAAAAATGTCAACCATGATCTAGATCCTCAGACTGAACTCATCATCGTCATCATAGACTGGTTCATATCTGTAAGTGCTTTCAGACACCAATGTTACATGTGTAACACTGCCTCGGTCTGCTAGACTGTACTTTGCAAAGTTGATCTGATCTTGAGGGCATCGATCGATAGCAGCGGATGAAGGACTGTTCAGTGGTGGAGCTCTAGATTTTCGGTAGAAGGATACTGTAAAGAGATAGATAGTCACACAACTGGTGATCAGAATATTCTGTGCAGGTCAATTGCAGCAGAAGAACATATATTCTGTACAAGACTGCTGATGAGACGCGCCGCTGTGCCAGGAGCAGCTGCCAGATCAATCGCCTGGCGTAATAGACTGCATAAAGTCGGGTCCGGGAGTATTGACATGGCCACTACGACGTTGTGTCTCACGATTGTCGTGCTGCAGCTATTGTCTTCCGCTGCCTCCTGCTTTGCGGCAGGTATGTCATGACAAGCCACTCTTTCCTCTCAGACTGAACAGACTAGAGAGGATCAGGTTTCAACAGAGCCTCAAGCTAGAAGCGCTTACCTGATAGCCGGTGCATTACTCTTCAGCTGCTGATCATTGCAAATAGGTCACACAGGTTCAATAATCTCGTGCTCTTAGCCGATCCTGCAGCAGATGCTAACTACGAGAGCCAAGCAAGCTTTATTGGCCGGATCACTGACTAAACCATCGACCTTGGTAACGGAAACAGTAGTCTTAAGACCCTGCAATATTCGAAGATCATACTCATCAGTCAGGCTTGAAGTATTGAGCAATGAATACTCGCATATTTCAGCCTGGCTGGAAGATTTCTCCGGGATCTTGGATGTGAGACCCCAGAAAGTCATGAGCAATCGTAGAGACGAGCTAGCTGTTTAAAACCATCAGGGATCTCGTGTCATGAGCTCAGGGAAAATCTTTTTTTTTTTCCATCTCGATTTATGTGATCAATTGTGATCGAAGTATTTTCAAACTTATGGGACATTTCGTACCTCTGCTGCAGGGCACATTCGCAGAGCTTTGTTGCAGACTACTCCTCCAGGTATGACATAACAAACCTCCCCTAATCTCTTAGTTAACTCGTCCTGCAGGACGTTTGCCTCACAGTTGATCAGCTAACTTGCAGGGGGATTATTTGATTTTCTAAGGGTCTTAGAAAACCTGTCTGTTCAGCGTTTCTCTTTACCATGCATTTGCATAGATACGTATTGTCAGAGCTGTTGAATTGATAGCATAAGGAGTTGTGAAAAATCAGGTTCTTCCATACACAGCCCGACTGAAAACAGTCAGTACAATAAACTTGGACAGAGAAAAGGAATCACACTGGAAAGCTTATTCTTGCTAAGAACTATGCTAAAATGAATTAGTGACTCTAAACTAGTTCCTGCAGAGAGACGGATCGATGACTCCGAGATAAGGCTAGTAAGTCCTGGTAGGTGGAAATAGCTGCCATGCAGCGAGGGTAATCCAGACTAAGGTGCACATGGGTGTCTAACTAATGCACTAGCGGAACTGTAGCGAATTCAATCCGGTGCACATGCCATCGTTTCTGATTTACTATGACAGATGAGCGGGATTACTAAGATTAACTCGCGCGCTAATTTGCCGCTATTGTTTAGTGCTCCCACTGAAGTAGCTTGACCACATGCTACATACAGGAGCAATGTTAAGTACTGTTCTTTTCACAGGTAGCACGAGTCCCGTTCCTGCAGGAAGCAGCCCTCCCTCGGCTGCAACGACTGAATCACCTGCTGGAGGTGTGTCTGTTTTCTCTCTCTCCTTATGTTCTAGAACTCTTCTAATTAATTTCGCAAGAACGGGAGATACGTGAAGAAGTTTCAGAAACTCGGGAAGAAAGGTTTTGGAACTTCAGGAATTCCTACTTTTTTGCTGTTACAGATTGAATTCCTATCTGTAAAATGTTTTAGGAATTCCTACTTCTTGTTATTGCCCGGGCAGACCAACTGATGCTCGAGCTTCCATGTATTTTGTGTTGTAGAATCAGCAGGTAGTGAGGGTAAAGCTGAAGGTGCTTCACCAATTGGAGCTTACATTGGTGAGGCGGCTGCTGCCTTGGTGGTTTTGATAATCGTTGTATTAGTGGTATGCCGTTGTTACACCAACAGAAAGATGAAGAGATATAGATTCTTTTAGCCTACGAGCTATCTATCTAGAATTAGAATGTGGAACCTGATCTAAGCCCCAGCTGCAATTTAGGAGCCGGTACACATGATGAGTCAGGACATCTGTCTTGTGATCTGCATGTGGGAAGTTTTTTTTTACAGTCTGAGGGATGTGGATCTTGTGTCTTGAAATTGTAGATCCTCCAGGTACCTTTTGTTGAAAAAAATCTCTTATGCAAGGTCATGTGTGTCCAGAGGTATGTACTTACTGAACTTTCGTGGAATGTCGGCAATATGGTGAAAACTAAGCGATTGGCAGGGTGTTTATTAAAGACATAATTTAGTGTGATCTTGTGCATGATGTAGTAACCTTCAAACTATCGAATGTCTGAACTCTGAGAACAAATACACAGCATACAATTATGAATGGATCGGCCAATTAACTCTGTGGGTTTTGCAATATTTAGGAAGGAATAAAGATTGAATCCATTTGGTTTGAGACAATTTCTTTCAGTAAGCAGCTAGTGAGCTGCAAGAATTAGCAATCAAGAGTAGTTTTTACACAAAGATTTAGGGGCAGCTACGAGAAAACGCAGTTGTGATTTCGATAGTACACACAGTTGGGTTTTCTTCTATATTGGATGGCACAAGATTGCAAGGAGCTTGGACTCGAGACCGAATATATGAAAGCATCAATTGAGTGTGTCCCGAATGCTGCATAACTGATCCTGATCTGCGAACTGACTGCATATTCATAATTGTTCCCAATAGAGACCCTAAATTTCTATATTTCAGCTGTGCATCTATGAATCATGGGGCATATTCCCAGAGATGGCAGTGGGATACGGGAAAACATTGGGCATTTAATGAATGTGTAGACAAACATGCATTTATAGTAGAACCCTAAAGGCAACAATTTTGTAAATCTGTCTACTTACACTCAAATCATAGCAACAATCGGTTGAACAGATTTTGAAAGAGTCAGAAACCTAGGGTCTAAATGACTACGCTAAGATAGAAACGCCGAAGAATGATTTCAAAAGGAAAATTGGAAAGGTCCAAAGAAATTAGAGAAAAGAAGAAGAATCTTGAAGACTAAGAATTATCGACAACGAAGTGATCGGTGTTCAGAGGTAACGACATGACCATGATCCTGTAAATTGCAAAAGTCAAATCCATTATGGAATGGTCTCTGATGACATGCAGTTAGCCGTGGACAAGATCAGTAAATGCCCTTGTCATGAACTCATCAAAGAGCATTGCATAGTAGTGACCATTTACAACAGCACTTCTCTTGCGAACCAACATTGACCATGTAAGGTTCGAAACTTTTTGCAATTCATGCCGAAAACTTCGATGATTCAGTAGTGCTTGGAAGCTCGTTTGATACAATTGGTCAGTTATTCGTGAACCTTGCTGCTTCTGGCAGCAGAAGATGTATTTAACAGTGGACGTTGTTGACGTTGTAACGGTACGTCCTCCCTTCACATCAAATTGTGTCACCACGCGACCGCCTTGCAGGAAATGCTTTAGATTTTATGCTTTCAAATTTTCTAAACATTGCAAGCTTAAAGGCATAGGCAGTGATTTCACGCCAGATTTCTTCGCTGGAGATATAACATCGTCTCATGTCTGGAGCGAAGAAATCTGGCGTGAAAACCTTGCCTAAGCCTCTTAAGCTTGGAAACAGAAGAAAACGCAATTAATGTAACCACTTCTTCAGCTTAAATCTTACATGTCCAGATTGCAAAGAGCCAATCATACCAAGCCAGAAACACGGTTTAGTACCTCACGCAGTAATACTAATTCAAACCGGTTAAGAAGAAGATGATGTTCTGCAAGATTAAGAATCTGCCTACCGGCGTTTAAATCGGATCATCAAAAGTTCTAAGCAAACCCCGTAACCGTAATTCCTTCTAAGGGCTCATCAAAGTAACTCCACAGAAACTGCATCTTGAGCTTACCGAATCAAGCTTCAAACAATTTTCAGCAAGCTTAAGGCGAAGGTTCTATGATGTTTTAAAGACTATCCTGGGATCAAGTTTGTACATGTGCATAATAGAGAGCCTCCTGATCAGTTTCTGGTCTAAGGAAGGTGAGAGGAAGACGTGCAGCGCAGCAGCAAGAACAAAAAAGGAGAAACGAAACGATCTTATGAATCCATAAACTAGACTTGATCATCAATGTGCTGTATTTGTAAGTGCCCCGGGTTTCTTGCCCCGCGCTCTTCAATGAATCAAGTGCTGCACATCCGTGGTTTTTTTAGGAATCTTTGTTTCCAGCCGAAGTGGCCATCATTCATAGGAAGATATAGAAAAAGTGGCTATCCTCCCTAGGAAGATTTAGCGAAATCTGGCTAGAAACCAAACATGAAGTACAAATCTTTAATAATCTTTCTATATTTTTTCTACACTGAAAACCAAATGTAGAAATCTGACTATTTTTATTGAGTTTTCTCCTCACTTTTGGCAATTGAAAACCTCCAATATCACTTGATTTTCGAATTTTAAATCTTTAATTTCCCTTTGTGGCGAAATTTCGTCAATTAAGAAAATGGCTACTGAAGATTCTGATGTAGTTTGAGGTGGTGTAATCTGTTTTCTTATTCAAAACTGAATGATCCTGCTGCAATTGATTAGGAATTAAACTCAAGGATTCCCGAGGGCCATTGCACGGAAATTTTTGGAAAGAATGAGTCAGTTCGACTGTCTGGATCAGCGTCATGTTGTGGGTTGCAGTCTATTGAATTGTATTACTTCACTTTTCCTGCGCGGGTACCTCTCGAGGGAGAGTTGTGTGATCGATTGGGGCGTCTCAGGGTCCCTGGACCAGCAACAGTCATAGACTAAAGAGGGGAGTACGTGACCTGCCCGCACTGTTTGGTATCTTTTAACTTGATCCCTTATACTCTCGATATGTTGGACGACTGATCTGCTTGCTTATTTGCTTGTGCTACTGATATAGTTTGGCGATACAACATCTTTGTACTTAATTCCACATTGACATTTCACAACCATTCAAGCTGGTCTAGTGGGTGGACGGATCTGCTGTTTTGCACGATGCAGTTGCCTTCAGTAGTAGTTGAGATGTTGCACCAGCGAGTACATCCATCACCAATGGGGCAGCTGAGATGTTAGCTACTTGATAGCTGCTGCCAGATCGATGGGCGCCGCACCTGTCCGCTAGCTTCACTAGTGTCCTGCAACTAGCGATCAGCTACATTAATTCAAAAGATGCATGAATTTGGTCGGTTCATTCATTCCGTAGAAGCTAAAGTGTCCATCAGCTACATTAATTCAAAAGATGCATGAATTTGGTCGGTTTATTCATTCCGTAGAAGCTAAAGTGTCCATCGCATGCCGTAGCTGTATGCCGTGTTGGCTGGCCGTATGAGGAAGAGACATCCATAATTGATATCAACATTCACGAATCTGGTTAGTTCATTCATTCAGTCTCAGTAGCGAAACTGTCCATCTCATGGGGTAACTGTAGGTGGTTGTTGGGTTTAGGGTTGGCCGTATGAGGAAGACAGATCATCGATACTCCTTTTTGAAACCTTGAATGCAGCTGATCTCAAACCGCTGGAACGTTAATGTACCTGTGGCGCGCGGAATTGAAGGTTGATTGCATATCAATTCCGTCTATGGTAGTGGCTCAAATGTCCATCTCATGCCGTAGAGCCCATAGATGTTGGCTGGCTGCCGTATAAGGAAGACATATCAATAGCTCATTTATATGACCTTATACGGTATTATACGGCTATTGAATGCATGCATATTCCGTGGAGCGTCGGTTGGTTCTATAAACCACTCGTGAGACAATTATCCATCTCAAGATAAGGAAACAAGTTAATTGCAACTGTTTTCAACGCTGTGTACGCAGGGAAGCTTATTGTCTAATTGTTGAATTGAATTTGGATTGTATACCATTGATAACTACGGTGCTGCGGGTCGGGCAGCTCCGTATGTCAGGATCAGTGACTAGTCATGCGTGATGCAATGCTCTAGATTCTTGTTCTGCTTGGACCTTTTATTTGCAACTGCCAATGGCAGGTGCCTGCATCAAGGAGGAGGAGAATAAGGACAACAGGCAGAAATTGGGCGCGCACCATCACCGTGCAATTGTACACGGACACAAACTAGCTACAACTACCATTCTAATTGAACACGGACGTCTGAATATGATAGCAATACCTCGTATGATAGCAGAAAAGAAATTGTTGATGTTTTTGTACTTCCTAAGACACTAAATTCAAAAGAACCAAACCACGGAAAATTTTACACATGTATCTGCAGGGAGACTATGCTGTAACAAGAAGACGGACACAAATTGCACATGAAAAATCAAGTTATATAACATCATCTAGATTCGCCCAATTTAAAATGGTCTTTGAAATATTCAAATTGAGTATTATGCTGATTGCTGCCAGGCAATTAAAGGTGTTTCTGATCAGTTTTTTTTTTTTGAATTTTGTGAAGTGCAGCCAAAGTGGAGATAACCACAGGAAGATTTAGCCAAATCTGGCTATAAAAGAGATACTAATGTGAAAACAATAAAGCCAATGAAGTGATACTAGCCCTTTCATTCATGGATGAACATTGGTGTTTTCAATTGTTAATCAAGTTGTTGGTTTTCTTGTTATTCATTTTCTAACTATAGAACACTCCCAATAATTCACCTATATTTGAGCTCAGCTCTGCTGTGCACTATGAGTGATGATCAACTACTTTTCTTTTTCTTACATGTTTTCATATTATTTTTAACAATTTATCATTATTTGCAGCAATGTCAAGTTTAATTTAAATTAATATACATTTCATGGACATGAAAATACAGATGTTATTTGTTTTTTCATATCTATGTG
>Ga0116230_10003258_pt1 | contig 15835 bp, 20 predicted proteins | sample S1TSphfallax_3_FD_88678 | JGI IMG/M metagenome (GOLD analysis project Ga0116230, IMG submission 88678) | Host-associated microbial communities from peat moss isolated from Minnesota, USA - S1T2_Fd - Sphagnum fallax MG | ecosystem: Host-associated > Plants > Peat moss > Unclassified | place... | reverse complement strand
TTTGATAATGATAGAAAAAAAAAAAAAAAAAATCTAAAAGAGAATAAATAACAAAATGAATCCGATGGTGTTGGGGGGGGGGGGGGGGGGGGGGGGGTCCGATTTTTTTCCCATGCCCAGACAGGCAGAGGCTCCGATTTTGGTGGCAGAGAAGACTCTAGCAGCAGTCGGTTTTAGCGGAGGTGCAAAAAGGGGGGCTAAAGTTAGCGTGACAGACTTTGCTGTGCTGTTTTGGCGATGATGCTGCTTTGGGTGGGTGAGTGGGTGAGTGGGTGTGTGTGTTGTTGCACTTGCAGACGCTGCTGCTGCTGATCACCACTCTACTGTTGCAGCACACTCTCGCAGCATTGTTGTTGTTGCATCCCAGCAGCAATTAGTCTTCCCTTCTTCTCCAACACTATCTTCTTCTTCTTCTTCAAGATCAATAGCTTTTGTTTCTCTCTCTGCAGCTTCACTCATCTTCTTCCCTGCCACAATTCCCGCAATGCTAGGTCCCACTGCGATTTGTTAGATCCGAAGCATTATTTCCACATGATGTACTCGCGTGTTTCTATTAGTCATTCGCAGACTGCGGCTCCTGCTCCTCTCCTTCTCTTTCTAGGATTGTTTTTCCCACACGAATAGTGTGCCCCTGTGAGAGAGAGAAAGAAAAAAGAGAACTTTTGCATTGTTGGTTGTGGGTTGCGGTCCCACCCCTTCTCCCCTTCCTCTTTCTCTTCTTACAAAAGGTATTGCTGCCGCCTCCCATCTTCTTCTTCTCGTTTTTTGCTTTTTTGCACTAGCTCTGGGTGTTTTTTTTTGGGTGGGTGTTTGTTTTCCGCTACAGTTGTGGGTTTTGGTGAGTTTCCGGCTTTGAACTTTTTTTGGGTGAATAATAGCGAGAGACGATAAATGGCGTCAGCACCCGAAAAGGTCAAAGGTTTCGTCGCAGAGTTGCAGCAGCAGCAGATTCGGGAAAGTATATGGGTTGAGTGAGAAATTCGGGAAGGAAAAGAAGAAAAAAAAAGGTTTTCGCAGAAGGGTGGGTTGTTTCCTCTTTTGTGCTCGGATTCTCTTCGACTCTTTTTTTTTAGTGGCGGGGGGCGGGGGGGGGCGTTAGACATTTTGAGAAAGAAGCTCAGAGATTTCCTTTATAGATATATCGCAAATCTCGCGTAAGTGTGGTACTGTGGGTGTTCAAATAAATCTCAAGAGACAATATTGCAACAACGTCTGGGCTGTGGGGCGATGTTTCCTGAGCTGCTGAGCTTTCTTCTATGGAGGATTCTGATTCAGCAGACTACTACAGCTGGGGGGGGGAGACAGAGAAGGACGAGGAGCAGCAGCTTTGATGGCAATAGCTTCAGAACGGAGCTTTGTTTCCAGCAATGATGATGACGACGATGATGATGATGATGGTGCTGTTGAGAGAAGAAAGCTGTGCTTTGTCGCTGCTCTGGTTTCATCATCTTTGATCTTCCATCTTTGAGCTTCCATGGAACTGCTTCTATCTTTGGTTCTCATCGGTGCTATTGCTTCGACCTAATTTCTTTCTGTGCCTCCTGTGCTCTTGGGTGCTCACCGTTGTTGGATTTGCACGCAGTAAAGACCCCAAAACCTCCACACTGTACTGAAGAAGACGACGAAGAAGAAGTCCTCCAGAATGCCACTAACAGAGCAAAGCTTCCGTTTTTGTCGACATACGCTACTCTATTCGGAGGTGGGTGATGGGAGGCGACAAGGTTGAGGAGTAGGTAATCTGGAAACACAGAAATAAAGAGAGCAGCAGGGGGGGGGAAGAAGAAATGGGTGCTGTGAGAATTTGGCCAAAGTTGAGTCCTTGGAGAATTGGGTGAAGTTGAGGAAGCAGCAAAAGTGGGAGAACTGGGAGGGAGCTTGCCTGCCTGCCTTTGATGATGGGGTCCATGAAGCTGGGATCGAAACCTGAAGCTTTTCAAAAAAGAGGGCAAGCTTGGTTTTGCACATCAGGGCTTGCAAGTGACATCAAGATCAAAGTAGAACAGATGACATTTCATCTCCACAAGTTTCCCTTGGTGTCAAGGAGTGGCAGATTGGCAAAGCTGGTGGAGGAGATGTCAGAGGAGGACAACAATGAAGAGTCATCTGGATGTCAGATTCAGCTTGTTGACATCCCTGGAGGTGCCGAAGCTTTTGAGCTTGCAGCCAAGTTCTGTTACCAAGTGAAGGTGGAATTGACTGCAACAAATGTTGTGGCTCTGCGATGCGTGGCTGAGTATTTGGAGATGACTGAGGAGTTTGGAGATGGAAACCTAATTGCGAAAACAGAAGCTTTTCTCCAGCAAGTGGTTCTTCGGAGTTGGCCGGACTCTGTGCGAGCCCTTGAGAGCTGTTCCTCATCAATGCCACAGGTGGAGGAGCTGGGAATAGTAGAGAAGCTCATCCATTCTGTTTGTGTTAAAGCATGTACTGATCCTTCCTTGGTCGGTTGGCCCATTCCTGAACATCACAGCTTGCTGCAAAGCCCTGGTGGGAGTGTGCTATGGAATGGAATCAGCACTGGTGCTCGTGCTCGTGCAATTCGAACAGATTGGTGGTACGATGATCTTTCCACTCTAAGCTTGCCACTTCTTGAAAGAGTGGTTGCTGGTCTGGAAGCTAGAGGAACCAGACCTGAGAGCATTGCTGGAGTTCTTGTGCATTATGCAAAGAAATCATTGCCAGGCCTGCACAGGCGGCATGGTGGTCGTGATGCCTGTACACATGGTCCTCTTGTGCCTGCAACTGTTGCTCCTGCCGAGGATGATCAGCGAATCATGTTGGAAACAATTGAAGCTCGATTGCCGTCAATCAAGGGAGTTGTATCAACATGCTTCCTGTTTGGATTGCTGCGTACTGCAATGATCTTGAATGCAAATGCAAGGTGTAAGAGTAACTTGGAGAGAAGGATAGGTATGCAGTTGGAGCAAGCAATGCTTGATGAATTGCTGATGCCGAACTACTCATATATTGAAGAAACGCTCTATGATATTGATGTTGTACAGCGGATTTTGGATCACTTTCTGCTTTTGGATCAGAATTCACCACCCGGATCAGATGAAGAAGGTCCTCTCCTTGGATCACCATCTCTGAGTCCCATCATGATGGTCGCCAAGCTGCTTGATGCTTACCTTGCAGAGGTTGCACCAGATGTCAATCTAAAACCTGCGAAATTCCAGGCTTTAGCAGAGGCGCTGCCTGACTACTCCAGGCGTGTTGATGATGGATTGTATAGAGCAGTTGACATTTTCCTGAAGGCACATCCTTGGCTTTCTGAGGCAGAAAGGGAGCGGGTTTGCAAGATAATGGATTGCCAGAAGCTGTCCTTGGAGGCTTGCACACATGCAGCCCAGAATGAGAGACTTCCATTACGTGTTGTTGTGCAGGTTCTTTTCTTTGAACAGCTCCAGCTGCGGACTGCCATAGCTGGTTCTTTCCTTGTGTCAGATAATCTAGGTCCCTCAGGTCAACAAGTGAGACCAAGCACTCTTGGTGAAGCTGGGGGTGCAACTCAGGCAGGAATGCGAGGTGGAGATGGATGGGTGAATGTGGTTCATGAGAATCAAGTGCTCAAGGGGAATATGGACAGGATGCTGAGCCGAGTGAGCCAGCTAGAACGTGAGTGCAACACTATGAGGCATGAGATTGAGAAGCTTCATCGAGGAAAGGGTCCCCTCAACACTCTTTCCAAAGCATTGGGTTGCAATTCAAGGTCACCAATCACTCCTGTGACAGGTGACATTCCAACTAACCAGAATCTCAATGGAGGTGCAAGCCTCTCAAAAGAGCACCTCCGTCAAAGGCATCCACCAACAGTACATGCTCGAAGCAGTTCCAGTCTTTCATGAGTGAGAGGATTCTTTGTTTTCTGCAGATGGGCAACCAAATTTTCATCTCTTTTTGTTGTGGAGAAGGTGCTGCCACAATCCTTTTCAGTATGACATGATGAATTTGACAGGCAGTTTATTGGAGTGTTTGGAAAGCTGCCTCTTTTATTTCAAGGTTGCGATGATCACAAATTGACTCTTTGGAAATCTGCAGGGAGCAAGCATCTGTCATCAATTGTTTTGTTGGATAAAAATATTCAAGGCATGAACATAGAGTCACTGCTGGTGTGGTTTGTGAATCCCATACATTTCACAATCCTTCACAGAAATGAAGACTTCAGCATGCTAGATTATCTTCTGTGCCCAAAATCCTCATTGGAGATGATGGCAGGGATAAAGGCTGGAAGTGGGGGCAAGAGCAGAATGATGGATGAAAGTTGAATCTTTGCAAGGATTCAGTGCATTTCATCCAATTCTGATCTTCTAAGGAATGCCCAGACTCATTTGTTGAGACAGATCAAAATATTTGCAAGTGCAGGAAGCAGGTTTTGTACAGAACTGCAAAAATTGGGTGGAAACTCTTGCAGTTTGAACATCAGAAGATCTGACTCCTCTGTCTGTTCTGGAGTTATAGCCATCTCTCGAGCATTGTGATGGGGGAAGGAAAGGAAAGCTCTTGGAATGAGAGGAAGGATGGTGCCCATTTCCTCATTGACGATTTGCAGGTCAGTAATCAATCTGTCTCCCCAACCCCAAAAGGGAGTGTTACAAACTGTATGTGGTTTCAGTGGCAATGATTGAATGCTGAAGTTGGCTATGCTCGTCCAATCAAAGTCTGGTCCCTGCTCTTTTGCAACTTGGTCGATCCACTGGCATTTGTAGTGACCCACCCACCACTGCTCATAAATCCAACATATTTTAGGCCCTCTCATAAACACAAAAAAAGCTTGGGAGAATTTATAGATCTCCTTGGGCCTTCTTGTGTTGCTTTGTATGCAGCTTGTGATTTGATTAAAATTTTTTTTTGACTCAATAATAAAGAATTGAAACACTTTGGCTCATCCTCATTTTGAGCACATTTCAAAGTGTGAAGTATCTTGGAATGGGGGAAGTGTGGTGGTTTATACTAATGTACTCTTACTATGTATGTGGAAGATGGTATATCAATCTAGCAGATGATTGCTGGAGTGGCTGAATGGTACCTTTGCAGAATACAGGCTCTTTTGGGTGGTGAAAAAAACCATTGTACATGAAGTGAATATGGGACTATTCGGGCTGGAGTGAACCAGGACCCACCAGTGCACCATGCAGGATTGATGGATAGTATGTGAGCAGGAAACACATTTCTCTCGTATTTCTGTCCCCTAACTAATCATGGTCAGTAGCTATGTATCTACCTACTTAGTAGCCACCTAAGTAGCCACCAAGTGCCTCACCTAATTCCATAGTAACCACTTCCATTCCCTACCTACTTACCTATGATACTTCCTCACTTACACAGGTAGTGACATAGGTAGTGTGGAAGCAGGTAGGGAATGCAAGTTACTAGCAACCATTTGAACTTACAAAATGTTCCATGAAGTTCCCAACAAATGATGACCTCCCTGTTCATAACACCTGGTGAATATTCCTTTAAATGCGAGAGAACATGTGAAAACTAACTATGCTTGGTGAACATGAAGTTGCCAACAAAAAGTATGAACTCACACTTGGTCCCAAATGAAATTAAATCCATTGAACATAAAAATCACTGCCACACTTGGAGATTTTCACTACTAGTTGGTATAACAGGAAAGAACTACATGTGGTGAACATGCAACACACATTCATACATCTAGAGTTCTTACCAATTTTTTCTTTTGGCCGAAAAGCAACTTGGGTATCAATCCTGTTCTAGGTCTGTGTACCAGATAGACTACCTGCCAATTCTATTTACACAAGATATTTAATACAAAACTTGTTTGGCTAAGTATTAGGATTTATGATGCCCTTGAATACCCAATTGGTAGGGTATCACTTTTTCGAAAAGTCAATACCTTACCTTGACCCATGTGTCACCTCTCTCGGTCACCTAGGTCTATTTTTTTATCATCCTCTTTATCATCTTAGTTTATTCATTTTCATCCAATGTTTTTCAGCCATTTATGTTTTCATTTTTTGCCCTAAACTTAAAATCATATACTTGAGTCATTTGATGTCTCCATCACCTTTCACTTTGGCTTTTGACATGGCCTGTTTTGTTTTTTTGTTAGAACTTAGGATGGATTCCTTCAAACTTAATGTAGATTTTAAAATCTCTATAATTGTTAGTTGCAATTTTGTGCTTTCCTTTCAATGCTACTATGAACATCAATTGATTTTTGTAACCGATTGATCAAAGTTGGAATGGAGGAACTACACTAGGAATGCGAGATTTGGTTTCAATGCAGTCTTTTGTCAACATTTTTAAAACACTGAGTTGAATTCTATAGAATTTAAGTAAGTTGTCTCCTTTACAATCAATGTTTGTGTGTCATCTTGGGTAGCTTTTTTTTAATGTGACTAAGTTCATGAAGTTGTTTGATTACAAGGAGATTCAAACTTTTTGTTTGAAAACTTTGTCTCGCCTTTTTGGTTTTACAATTTCTATTTTAAAGCTTTGTCCTTTAATTGCAAGCCTTGTTTTAGAGTTTAAAAAAAAGTTTTGTCCTTTAATTCCAAGCCTTGTTTTAAAGCTTTGTTTTATAGTTTTTTTTTAAAAATTGTCCTTTAGTTCCAAGCTTTGTTTTAAAGGTCTATCCTTTAATTCCAAGGTTTGTTTTAAAATTATGTTTTAAAGTTCTATCATTTTCAATATTACAAAACACCTTATAAAGTTCATTGTTTCATGAGCTTTCACAATTCACTATTTGCTTGAAGGTTAAGGTTTATTTCTTTTATGAGTCACCACCAATGTTTTTCTTTACATGCTTAAAGTTGAAAGACCAACAACCAAAACCTTATTGTTGCTTTGACACCTATTATTTGTGCTTGAAAGTTTCAAAACCCTATTTTGCATTAGGGTCTTCAATTTTGATTTTTGAGGTGAGAATTTTAAAACCAAATTGTTTGTACGGTCCTTACCAAATCCCATTGAATCAGAAATGATAGCGACTTGTTCTATTTGTAATTTTTGTTTGTAATCAATAACAAGCTTTTAATCAATTTTAGAATTCATTATTTTTTCCCCACAAAGTTAAAGGCAAATGGTAGAAATGAAAACATTCAACTTGAATGAAGACTTGCAACAACTTTATGATGATGTCGCCAACTTGGAAGTGGGGAATTTAATTGAAGTTTCAAGGCTAGTGATTGGTTCAATTTCAATGGGAAGTGGATTAGCAATCCTTCTAAAAACATTGAAATCCCAAGCAACTTAGATGCAAAAGTAAAAATTACATGTGAAATATTAAAAGTTCAATTAACCTTGAATAAGCAAGCATTGACCTTTCACCACAATTTGCCTTTCTCCTGACATTTTTTTGTGGTAAATGACATTAATAAACCTTATCCTATTACACCTCAAACCATGCATTGTGTTGTTTGTCACTTTGTTTTCTAGACTTGTAATTATGGTAGTACTATTAAGAAATGGAAAAGGTATGATTTGATGAAACCAATAACATGGTATTATTTTTATTATTATTATGAAGAAACACAATTTGAAGCAACTAAACATCCAGTTGTTTTGCATAAATGAAAAAAAATTTAAGTTTTGATAATAAGGAGTAATAATTGGAAAAATCCAAGAAAAGGTCTACTGTTTGTTATGGGGCCATTACAAATCATTTTGGGTCACCAAATCCTTTTTCAAAAAAAAGATGTATAAAAATTGATATTCAAAGAGGATGTTGTTAATTGTTTCCAAAACATATGTGTCCATTTTTATAGTGGAAAGTTAGTGGCTAAGGTGTTTCATCATGGGTCAAAATCCTTAAGTCGTCTTTCCAAACTGGAAACAAATTGTTCAATTTGCCATCCCTTCATTGATTTTTAAAACCATGGAATAATATGTGATTTTAGTTTTCGATTTTTGTGTTACAATAACATCTTTTGATTTGTGAACGTTTAGATTTGGACATTATACATTTGCCTTTGTGATTAATTTTATAGATTCACAATGGGTACCTTGCCATGTGGCAATGGGACTTTTTGAAACTGTTGATACAACATGAATTATAATGGCAATGCAAGTCAAAGATTTCCTGTCTTTTTACAATTTGTTAGAAAAATTGATTCCTTATGTGAAGGATGAGAGTGGCAATTTGATGACCCTTGCACGAATTCTTCCTTCTATTATTAATTACATTTTTATGGCATTTTTTGTTTTTTGGCAAGGTTCATGTTTTGACCATGCTTTTAGCAAAACATACATGTCAATATGCTTACAATGATATTAATGTTTGTGTTGGTTTTCGTGAGGTCAGTTTGAAGGCCACACAATTTATGTTATAGAAAATAATCACATGGACTAAGAAGTTTGACAAAAGATTTAATGAAAATAGAAGGCATGTGTTGATGTTGGGCTTTCCCATCAAAAGCTAAAAACACCTATGAAGATCGTGTTTATTTTAATAAGGTGATTTTGTTCCCAAAAAACTTAGAATATCAAGATGCCATAAATTTGTGTTATGGGAAGTAAGAAATTGAAGAGTTACAAGGTCATGTGCTGAATGCACACACTTAGGCCATTTGTAAGATGGTTGTTGAAACCATGTTTCTTGTTGTGAGATAATGTATTTTCAATCAAACTTAAGGATATTGACTACTTTTTGATGCCCTAATTGGTACACTTTCAATAAATGTGTTTGTGTAAAATGAAATGGAACAATATGAAATTATTTCATTTAATTTTGTGAGGGGGCATTTTGAGTGTGAATTGGGGGTTTTGTGCATTTGTATGATGGTAGAAATCAAAGCAGTCCTTGCACCATTGTTGGCGTTTACATCTATTTATGATGATACCAAGGTTTGCAACATGCTTACATTGATATTGGACTTGTGGTTCAAATCCTTAGATGTTTTGAAAACATTTATTGAAAGGGCCATAGTTATACATATGGTGGCAAAATACGACAACAAGAATTTGATGCCATTGTTGGTGAATTTTTTTTCAATTTTTAAAGCTTGACATTGATGGTGATATTGAACCATCAAATAAGTGATGACGAATATGATTCAATTTTTGGGCTAATGACATCTAATGAAGATACTTTGCAAGGGTTGATGAATAATGAATTGTTTTTATTTTGCCATTTATAAATGACACCAAAAAATGCAATAGCCTTTGAGTTGGTGGAAAACACATGAAGCCTAATCTCCCAACATTTTTTTGTGGTTTGATAGGTTCTTGAAAGTCATGGGTCCCAAATTGAAATTGAATTTTTTTTCAATGTTGTAGGAGTGTTGACAAGCATATGACATTATAGGTTAGGAGTTGACAACATGCATAAGCTTGTAATGATATTGAAAAAATAGTTGGTTGATGTGTGATCAAATTGCCCATGAATTGGGCAATCAATTATTGAATTCTCGGTGGAAAAGGTGGGTATCATTGAAGAGAATGATGTGATGTTGGATCTAGTTGGTTGTTTCAACATTGACCATGAGTTGGCTTGATGAATATAAAGGTTGATGAACATTTTGTTCAATTTTTTTTGAGGAGCTTGTTGCTTTGACTAAGATTCTACTTGTGTCAACTTCAATGGCTAGATGTAATAGTCAAATTAACTATCTCTTTCTAATGATGCATGAGACTATGTCCTTTTTCAATTTTCAATTCAAAATTCTAGTAAAATGTAATGTATCATTGTAGCAATGGGATAAGATTGTGAAAGCTTTGATGTCCGATTCAACATCCAACCCATTCAATTGAGAAGTAAGTAATCACATTGTACATTGTATTTTTGCTTTTCCTAATCAATGAACAATGTATGCAATTGTCAATGTGTGAATGATTACAAGAATTGTGCTTCAATGAAATATTGCTTAATCAGCCTAGAAAAATTTGCTTTTAAAAAAAAAAATATTTTATATTTGATAACTGTCCTAGACATAGAACTTGCCCGGTTCATAATAGGATGTTGCAAAACTTGGCCCTTATGCATATTAGGTTGTTTTTAAAAAATTGATGCCCTTATTGACTGGTTAGGACAGGGCTCTCATTGGCCCAATGGACTACGTAACCAGCGAGAGCAGGCCGGTCGGTCACGGGAAAAAGTGGAGCAACAGCCAGACCTTTTCCCATAACTGGCCTGCTTGATGGGACATGATTGGTGACTCGACAGATGGGATTTCACCCGCCTGTAACTCATGACTACGTCGACTTTTGGGATGAATGCCATTGTTGCTATCGCCATAACCCTTCTGCACCCATCTCGCCAACCCAGGACATAGCAGATATGGTTTGTAACCTGTGACCTCTCCACCAATGGGGTGATGCCAGGTCACCAATTTCTACGGAGGAACCTTTTATGATTCTGTAACCCATCACTTCGTGCACGAAGATTTCATAATCTCTCTTCACACTCAGATTGGCTGTTATGGTGTGAGTGTTACAACCCATAACCTTCCATGTCCTCCATTTCATTAGTGACTAATTAATTAGCACCATGGGCTCTCCCATTGGCAATGATTTGGTAACCCTTTGCTGCTTGGATGAAGATTTCATATTTGCTTGCTTCATAGTTTGATTGATGGGCTGTCAAGTCATGAGTTACAATCCATAACCTTTGAGACGTCTGTTTGATCAACCACCTACTATGGGGGTAAAGGGACAGTTTCAGCACATGTTTGCAGAATAATTAATCAATTAAAAATTTATATATATTAAAAAAATCCAAAATATTCTTTATTTTCTTCAAAATAAAATCATTGAGAAAAATAGTTTTTGAAAATTTCAGCATTCTAAAAGCAATTTAATTCATGCCAAAGTCGGCCAAGGTGCTATAGTAGTTAGCATAAGGTACACACCTGAGGCTCTCTCATTGGCACGATATGATTCCATAAGCCTTAGCTGCATGGACGAAGAAGATTTCATAACCACTCCCTACATGGATGAAAAGAGGGCACCTCGATTCTCAGGAGGGATGAATCGTCCCCTTCGTCCCGTCCACGCTCCTTCCCTTCTTCCCGTCGAGGCTGTTATCTTTTTTCCCGTCCGCGGTCATTGCGTTGCCTTCTTCCCCGTCCTCTTGCATCGCTCTCGCGGAGGCAGGAAGTCCGTGCAGGGACATGGCAGCTGCCAGGATCTGTCGCGGAAGTGCTCTGCATCGACTCATTTACTTGGTCAGTTTCTCCCCTTCTGTTTCTGTTTCAGTTTCTCAAGAGCTCACCTATTATGCACACTATTGGAGAAGAAGAAGCCGCATTTGGTCGCAAACAGGTTGCTATCACGGAGGAGGAAGAATTCTTGATCGGGAGGAGGTGTCCAACAGCGTTTGCGTAGATTCGCCGCCGTTCTTCAGACAGTTTACAACAAGGACGTATGCCGTGGGCAGCAATTGTGCAAAAGCCAGGTTTGATGGAGAATCGGTTGCATCGCAGATGATCAAGTATGCTGTCACTTGCAGAGCTCAAGGTAAAACCGATGATGATTTTTCTTGAAAGAAGATAATCTTGTTTTCCTTTTCCTCGTCTTGGATGTGGCGATATGTGGACGACGATGGTTTTGTGTCGTGGAATGAATGAACATCAGGTTTTGAATTTCCTGTGCGAATGGATCCAGATGCCATGCATGGAGAAGCTGTCCGAGTGTTGGAGCAGGGAAAGACCATCTTACTTGCAGATGGTGCGGCTTCTGCCACTGCAGCTGGTCGCATTCTCCTGAAGCTGGCCTCGTTTTACGCTGACAGGTAAGTCGTCGATTTCCCTTGCAATCCATACATGGACATTTCCTTCTCATTTCTTGCAGAGAATAATCTTTGAGGAAAATATGGCGATGTGTAAAGCAATTTTTCTCCCCTCTGGTATACAAATGAAATTTTTTCTTTGAAGACATGCTCCATCATTGCAGATCTCTTTCTGTGCATACATATGATTTCAGGAAAATGCAAAGCTGCTATCACACAATTATCATTTTTTGTTTCTTAGTAGTTTGATTATCCTTTTTTGGTGCTTTCAGTCTGTCTCTTTTAGGGTTTTGATCAGATCACACAGTGTTGTGGAAATGTCTATCCTCTTTGTGCAGGTTGTGGTTTGGACTCTTTGCCATTTACAGGAGTGATTTGGATCTGTTTTTGCATCCAAGTTCAAGTGCACTGTGTGATTGACTGTTTGCTCACAACAACTTTCATCTCTTGGATTCAGGGCCAAGCTTTTGGATGCTGTTGATGTACTGCAACAGGCTGCAGATCTTGATGGAGCATCTTTAGATGTGCGTGGTCAGTAACCAGATCAATTCAGCCATTATTTCTTGCATGTTTTTGCTTCCGTCATGGCTCTTTGTTTGAATTGTTTCCTGCATCAATTTGTTGAACATGTGGTGGAATTTATGAATCTGTTCAATACTTCCTGTTCTTTGTGGCATATAAAACTGCTGCCCCTTGTGTTTCATATGATCTGAACATATGAAATCTCCTGAATTTTGCAAATACATATCAGCAGCTCATCCAATGCTACAGTTGTGTTCACAGTTCTTCTTTTAGGTCTGAGGTGAAGTTTACTCATAGTTGCTAATTTATTACTCATTCAGTACCTTTGAACAGTTGCATTTGTATCAGAAGGATTGTAGACAACTCTTGCGAACATCTACTGAAGTGAGTGCCCAGGTATTGGTCTTGCATATGTAATCTTTTGCCTGCTTTGGTGTGAAGAATTTTTACATGTTGGATAATTAGTAGTGTTCTTGTCTGCAGTGGCTGCTTTGGAAGCGTTGGTGGGAGTTTGCCTGCGGTTGCACCAGGTCTGCTAAAACTAATAGAGGAGGCCTTTGTGCAACAAAAAAATTGGGTATTTATATTTGGAGGAAGGTTTGTCAAGGAAGAGGAAAGAATTTCTGAAGAGGAAACAACTCAAAAACAATGCACATCTTGACATAGGCATGTCTGGTTTATGCAATGTGACTGGAGAAATTGATATTCTCCTTTTATGGTTGGGGCAGGAAGAATCAGGGTTGGGCTATGCAAATAGCTGTGGTCAGCTTGTGAAAGCATCAAAGGACCAAGTTTCAAAACTGCAATTTGAGGAGCTTGAGTTTCGGTCAAATGCAATAGCTGCCTTGTGCTCCCTTGTATGTGCTCAACGTGGAGCTGGTTAGTGCTAATCAACACCCTCCAGTAATATAGTTTTTCAAATTACAAGCAATTTCTCCATATGAATAGATGTTTCATGACACAATCTTTGGTTAAGAACCTTCAATCGGAGGTTGTAAAACAGATATTAACCTAGTGTAAAGTAACCTCTCTCCTGCAGCTGAGGCACCTTTGGGCCAAGACCTGCCAACATGGATTAGTGACAATTCACATGGCACTGGTGAATTAGGTATGTATTTTACCTCACACTTCAAGTTAGAAGCTCTTCAACATGCAAATTACAGTGCCAGATTGAATATGCCCATCTTTTGCCAGGTGGTGGTCACCATGGGCAATGATTTGTCCAAAGAGTTATATATTAGATTTTGAAGTAAAGAGAATGCAACATGTGCATTGGCAGTAGTTTTTCCTCTGTGCATGCAAGGGTTTTTGGTGGTGACTTTTATGGCTTGGTGTCCTCTGCCCTTTGAAATATGGATGTTTACTCATATCTGATATTAATAAAGATTCCAGTGACATATGAGGTTTAGAACCTGTTAACAATCAGGATCTTGTTTATGGTTGGCTACACATTCTTCAAACCTCTCTGTGCTGATTTGTCTTGGGTGTGGGGTTATTTTCAATGCAGCTGCTGCCATTCTGAGTTTTTCTCAATGTGCACATGTGGGTGGTCAGTTATCATGTGCCAAGGACCTCTATGAAAGGGCCATCACAATCATCAGCAACACAAAAGAAACTTCTGAGTTGACATTAGCTTCAGTGGCTATGGCTCCTGAAGAGGTCCACATTGGGGCTCTTGCTGGATTGGGGCAACTTGCTTCACATCTAGGGTACGCATCATTGCTTTTCCACAGTGTACTTATGAGACAGCCTTGGCAACACTAAAGGTCTTCTAGCTATTATAGTTTCAACATTGACTCTGTACAGCACCACCCACCCAGATATAATAATCAGATGTAAATGTGACATTTTCTTAGCTTGGAGCTCCACAAGCTTCTGAGCATGATTGTAAATGAAAATGGATTGCAGATAAGCCATGAGGCTAAAGAGGGGAGTATCCATTGGCTTGCTGGCAGGGATTTTGAGCAGGCAGAGGCCAAGCTTACAGAAGCTTTGAGTCAGGCTGAGCATATAAATGGTGAGCAAGTACTCATGTGGGCTCATACACTTACAAGCTCCTTGCAAACCTTATGCCTGAACCTTATCTTGGATGCAAATGCTTCTTGAGGTGTTATTCTGAATTTATGAATTCTCATTTTATGAAGTCTTAGTTTGAGGACTTTTGGGAAGCTGAAAATTGTATGGATAATTGCAGGATTTGCATTTTGAGTTTGTGGGTTAATCCAATTCCTCTGGATTTGTGACTCTTATTGATCAGGAGATAAGCATCCACGGGTGGGCATCATTCTTGCCTGCATGGCTGATGTTTATGCATGTAGAGGAAGGAAAGGCACTGGTGATATCATCATTACAGAGGTTAGTTGTGCAGTGCCAAGTTCCAACATGACCCTTAAGCACAGTTGCCTGCAGTCATAAATAAGGGTAGGTCCAGGGACACTTTTATATCTAAATTGACAGTAGAGTTAAACAGAAAAGGTTTGCTTAAGGATGGGTTAGTGTAGATATATATCAGGCTAGAGCTGCTGATCTAAATCTTGATGTGTGTAACATGTGTGTAGGGCTTGTATCGGCGTGCTTTGGACTTGTTAGGAACCCCTTCTTTAGATCTCCCAGGTACAACTTTATTTCAAATCTAGTATAAATGCGCCAAAGTCTAGCAACTGACCTTTTCTTCAGTTTCCTGTAACATATCTGTCAAAAGTGTTCACATTGGAATTGGTGACTTTGCAGGCTATGAAGTTTCAGGTTGAGCAATCTCATTGAAATGTTTGTCTGTTAGAATTTTTTTCTGTTCATGGTTTTGGCAGTGCTATGTGAATCAATCTGATTGCCGATCTTCTGTAATGAAGACTTAAATGATGATCTGTACTTTGCAGATTCAGCAAAACTGATTGACCTCAGTGATGTAATGGCCCTTTCAAGAGGTAAATGCTGCCCACCAATCATGCCATTGCAGTAATTTCAACCATGCCTAGCCCTGCCATACTGAAGCAAAAAGAGTCGTTTGATTTTCCATCTGCAGACTATTTAGGCGGTTCAATGTTATGCTTGGTCTATTTTTGTTGAGTTGGGCTTCATATCACAAGTAACATGGCAATTTGTCTGGGATTTCAGCCCGTTATGCTGATGTAATTTCGAAGGCTCCGAATCGAGACACAGAAGCTGATCGACTGCACAAATGGGCAGAAAAGATGTGGAAAGGACCCCAGCCGTTGATGCAACTACTAGCTGCCGATGCATCCCAGCACTCCCAGCAGGTAAAATTGTCACTTTCTGATGTCAAATCAACATCAGGAATTGAAGGGAACCAGATTAGGGAGGTCCATGATGCTGGGAATATGGATGGAAATGTTGTTGTTGATGTGAGGCTCGGGCGAGTAATCTGGAAAGGAAAATAGTTATCATGTGTCTGCATTCTTCAGAGTGATCTGAAGATCAAAGCATCAAGCAGCTCTGCTTTCTCTGCACTACTATCTGTCAAATACTCACAGAAAACTATGTTGATGAATGACACATATGATCTATTCAGAAAGGAGTAGGGGGGCAAATTGTATAGCAACCATTTGTTTCACTCTGGCTCCTTAACTGGGAATTACATGACACTTTCAGGAATGGGGATGT
>Ga0116230_10003257_pt1 | contig 15836 bp, 16 predicted proteins | sample S1TSphfallax_3_FD_88678 | JGI IMG/M metagenome (GOLD analysis project Ga0116230, IMG submission 88678) | Host-associated microbial communities from peat moss isolated from Minnesota, USA - S1T2_Fd - Sphagnum fallax MG | ecosystem: Host-associated > Plants > Peat moss > Unclassified | place... | reverse complement strand
GTGATTTAAGTCCAAAGTAATTAGTCTTTTAATCTAGGTCTAAGTTACCAGGTGTTTTATATAGTTGTGTTTGAAAATCACCTATTTTTTACCCTCAGGTGAAGGTTACCTTACTCTAAGGCTACTTCTATGGTTGAGATCAGTTTTGGCCAGATATAGGTAAGTAGGCTGGTTATCAACATGAACAATGCCCCGGTTAGCAACTATTCATATCCGGACTCTGCCTATTTTCCAAATTTGGAACTATTGGTAACCAGCTTCTGTAACTCAATGTACATATCTTATTCATATTCACATATGCAAACTCACATCATTCATTATTCATATCCATGGGTATATTTTATGAGAGCTTGAATATGCATAGTTATGTTATAGATATCCATATGTGGTATTTAGGGTGTGGATATGTACATCCAAATATGCATATCCTTTATAGGGTTAGGGTTTTTAAGCTTAAGGCATTGAGTGCTTAGGGTTAGGGTTTTCAACTTTCAGCCTTCTTGGGCAACATTGAGCCTTTAGATTTTTCAAGTTTTCAAGCTTCACTATTGCAAATCATAGTTTATTTGACTAAAAAAAAAACTAAAAATCATTCATTTTAACATTTGGTCAATTCGATCACTTAATCATCTTGGACAAATCAATTTGAACATGTCTAGCTCGATTGGTGATTTTTTTTACTAATGGTCTTTTTGACTAGTCAAATAAGCCAAAAATCTGGAAAATTCAAAAAAATATTTCAATTTTAAAATATAAAAATATATTAATTATTTAAATAATAAGTACCTAAGGTGAAGGCACATTATGGTGACCCCATGTGGAGCACTTTTGGGTTTCATATTATAGTACATATAATATAATTGTTTCAAAAGTATGGTACATTTAATTTTGGGTATTAATGTTGGTTTTAAGGTCGGACAATTTTTTTTATATAAAATTTATGTTATGTAATAATATTTTTAAAATAATAATAAATTTCATTATCTATATTAAAAGATCTATGAGTATATTTATATATACATTGGTGTACTAAGGCAACTATCTCATTTTGATTGCACCAATTTTAAGGTTTCATTAGTCATTAAAATAATCAGTTTTAATGGAATTAATAAAATGGTTCATCAAGCTATGTTTGTCATCTTCCATGTGAATGTGATTGTTTTGTCAAAATTTCAATTTCCCACACATTTATCTCATTTTTATTTAAAAACCCATTTTTTGAAATGAAAATTTTCAAATTAATCACATGGTATCCAAACATGGTTCACATGGTTCAAATTTATTTAATTTTTAAAAAAAGTATATTTGTGTTTTTGAACAAACAAGGACATTCGTTTCCACAAATATATTCCAAACTCCCACTTTATAAAATGAGTAAAAAATATTTTTAATATCTTGCATATATTATATTCTAACATAATATGCAAAAATATTGTGAAGTTCTTTCAAAGTTTGATGTGGGATACATTCAAACATGCACACCTTTGGAAAGTAGTACAATGTGACACCCCAAAAGGGATCACCGTAATTTGCTTTCACCCCCTACCCATCCACCCACCATGACCTCCTACCTACTTTGAGTCTTGTCTAGAACCCACTTAAATACTATACATTAAGTATATGTTGGTAAGGGGGATTGAACTTTGGTCTCTTTGGCTCCACACCAATGTTTTGGCCATTAAACCACTACACCACTTTATAAAACAATATGATTACAAATGGGTTTAAACATGTTTCTTTGAACTTCCATGAATTTTTTTGTCAATGCATATAAAAACATTTGATTTCAATTTTCATAAGTATGTAAATAAATACTTAACTAGGTAGATAGGTAAGTACGCATGCCTACCTACCTATGTTTTTAGATGTACATACCTACATACGTAAAATATAGGTAGGTATCTAGGTAGATAGTAGGTAGATAGGACGTAAATAGGTAGATATAAAATAGGTAAATAGGTAGGTAGGTATCCTAATAGCCATAACAAGTAGGCTAGGTAACTAAATTCATATGGTCAATTTGATTAAACCATGGGCATCTTGATGAACCATTTAAAGAATTTATCCATTTTGACTAAATGTATGACTTAACATTTGGTCAAAATGGTCACTTTAATTTTTTTTTAAACCAACCAAAAGAACCACATGTCTTTCATAACCCATGCCTTTAATCAAAGCAAACGTCCTTTTAATTAATGCAGGCATTTTAATTAAGTTGATCCTTTTGAAATGCCATGATATTTAATAGTGTTTAAGCCTTGACCTTTGTACCATTCTTTGTTTTTTGTCACTTCTGCTTTTTGTTACATTGGAGTTTTATAGAAATGGCATCAAGAATATCTCACAAATTGTTGTTCTTTTTTTTATTACATTGAAGTTTTGTGGAAGTGGTTAGGAATATCACACGAGCATTTTCCAATATCTAAGGTTTGAGTTCTAAATTTAACTATTTGAAATTTCAAGCTTGAATGTTTGAACTCTAAACATCTACGATTTGACCAATTTCCATTGTTTAAAACATATGGCTAAAAAGGTTGGTTTTGCTCCAATGTCCCCAAGTTTCATTTCCTTCTTAAACTATTCTTGTGAATGAAGTGCTTCCTAAAATGGTGCAAAAACTCTTAAATTTGCATGTATTCTCAAACCTTACATCTATAGCCATTGTTTCCTCTAGTTTTGATTTATGGATGTTTAAGGGCGAACTGTGATGTGGATAGTTTTGCCCTAGTGATAAATTTTCTGAATGAATATTGGAACCCGATACATGTCACTGTGGGCTTATTTGAAGTGGATGAAACCATTGGTAAAAGTATGGTTGTTTGGTTTAAATCATTGCTTTCAAATTTTGGTTTGATGCATCGTGTGATTGCATTCATGAAAGATGAGGGCAATAATTTGAATACCATGGCGACCACATTATGTTTCATCATCATTTGTCAACCTTTGAAGTTTAACCATGTTTATGAAGGTACATATTTTGAGCATGTGATGTCTAAAGTGTGCCAATATGCTACTAATGATGATAAGATTTCTAAAGGTTTAATGCAAATAAATGTGAAGGATGCACAAGTTGCTTTACAAAAAACTATTACATAGATTAAAAAAATATGGTAAAGGTAAGCAAGAATGGGAAAAGGCTTGTATTGAATGTGGGTTGTCGCCTCAAAAACTTAAAACCCCTATTAAAACTAGATTTGCATCCAAAGTCATCGTGTTTGAAGAGACCTTGGAATTCAAGCAAGCTATCATCACTTGTTACAAAAGGAAAAAGTTTATTGCTTTATAACAAAAAGTTGCAAAGGCCCAAGTGTGGGTTGTTGCAAAAGTAATTACTTCTACCTTAAACCATGTGGTAACAACTTGTGTTATGAATCAATCCCATGGTCATTGGTTATTGTTAGATGTTTTGACGATTGCCATCACACTAACTATCAACTTGTAATTTAAAATGGTTAAAATGTTTCAAGTTCTAGATAGGATAGAAGCTCTAAACCCATTTTATTCAAAACTTCTCCTCTTCCAAAAAAATATGCGAAAAGAAGTTGTGAAGGTATTTCAACCTTTTTTCCTATTTCTATTTGTTTTTATTTAGACCAAGTTCATAATATGCTTGTAATAATGTTGGATCTTTGATTCAAATCATTACAAGTTGTGGAAAATTTGGTGGGACGTGGGAATGCAATTTGACTTATTTATGAATTTGATTTGAAGGCTATGATTCCCCTTTTAATGGTATGTTTTGAAACCTTAAACCCTATTGCTAAAGTTTGCACATCTACTAGTCATCATGACCTTGAAGAAAAAGGTAACATGTTTAAGGCTGGAGCATCTTTTGAAGAATTTTCTCAAGCATTTGTCACAAGATGATTATTTTTGTTCAAGAGGTTATCCATACCTTCTTACACATACAAAGATTCTCTTGTTTGGTAACACAAACCATGAAGGTCAACTTCCAAACATTATGAGAAATTGTATTTGTTAAAACCACATTACCCTATAACTAAAATTCAAAAAACAATTCATATACAACTATTGTGCAACTATTTCTTGGGTATTATAACTAGTGTGCAACTATCCCCCTAGAAATATAATGTATTAATAAATAAATTGTCATGTTAGAAAATCAGTTAATTGTATTATAATTATAAATGAATTAAAAATAAATCTTTTATATAGTAATTTATATGCATCGTACATACATATGCAATCAACCATGTTTGATTTTTTCAAAGGTTGCATTATCATTGCATGTGGCAATTATTTTGGAATTATTGTAAATGTGCCACTAAATCAACAACTGTGTTGCAATGAGGTGCAATGTACATACATGTGATCATGCCATGTGTTCACATTTCCACCACCCGTTATGAAATACATTTGCAACTAGTTTTTTATTATGATTCCCATTGATACAATTAGTACAACCACTAGTGCACCACTATTAAAATAATATTATTCAATTACATTATGACTATAATACTACTTATAACTTAATAAAAATACATATTCATTAGTTATTTATATCTTCATCATATGTGTTTCATTTTGAGTGATTTAAAATGTTATGGGAACACTACTTCAAGCTTTAGGGATCATATTTGAAATGTGAAGGAAAAGGAGTAATGAAAAAATAACACATTGTTTTCCTTTTTTCTCTTTGGACCCCTCTTACTTTTAAACCTCAAGACCTTTTTCTTTTTTTTTCAATTTAAATGATTTAAAATGTTAGAGGAACACCACCTAAAGTTCTACAAATCATCTTTGAACTCTAACAACAACAAAACAACATACAATGGTTTTTTTAAGTGTTTAGGAATTGGCCTTTGCAGCATTTGGTGGTTTGTTTTTTTGAGTTTTCAACCCCCTCTACTTTGGGGAGCCATAACTTTCTCAATTCTATTCTATTTTTAACAATTTTTAATGCTTGAAAGGTGCTAATAGGAAGGGTTAAAGTTTTCTTGGACACCAAAAACGATGGAACTTTCCCTTTGGATCTAGCCTACCCTAAGCATTTGAATGTTATAGTTGCAACTCAATTGCAACTTAATTGCAACTTAATTTACAATTACAAAATAATTAAAAGATTTAACCCATATGTTTTGTTTTTGAACCCCATGTTACAAACTATATAAAAAAGTCTTGTACTTTCATATTCTCACATTAAAATACAACATCCATTTTGGGATGAGCTCAACAAAATTTAACCTAAAGGTAAGACATAAAATTAAAAAATAAAATTTCATGGCTATTCTTTAGTTCACTTAATCTTGTGCTTTCCTACCTACCTACCTACTTATATAAATAAATAGGTCCTATTTTTCTACCTACCTATGTAAGTAGGTAGGTAGGTAGGTAGGTCTTAGGTAAATATGTAGGTATGTAGGTCTTAAAAGCTACCAACCTACCTATCTATGGTTATCTTGACCTACATAACTACTAAAATAAACATTTTTATTTATTTATTCCAAAATATAATTAATATGCCATGTGATAATTTTTTATTGTGATAGGTGTCACAATCTTGGACTATCATTAACAATCGTAATGAAAGATGGAGATCAATATTTTGAAAAAAAATCATTTTTATGTCCAAATTTTTTCATAATGCCACATGTCAAATTTTTAATAAATGGATGACAATCAATGACATGAGCATGACATCGTGGGTACAATTATAATGGAATTGCATAATAGTTGAAAATGAGTTGTTTTGATTGAGTTGCAATTGATTTACAACAAGTTACATTGTATATACAATGAGTTACAAGTGTCTTTTGCAACTCAAAAAATTGAGTTGCAAGGCTAGTTACAAAACACCCTTTTTCATCATAGTGAAATGTGGCATTTTTAACCAATCAAATTTTTGGCATTCCAAGGTCATAGATTGAAACAAAAAGGGTGTTTAATCTTGTTGGAATATGGACAACTTTGTAGCAATTCCATTTACAAGTGGAGAATTTTAATAGGATCATTACAATTGTCAAAAATTGGCTTGATGATCCATGCGTGAATTGTATACCAAATAAAAATATGAAAAATTACCTAAAAGCTAAAGGGTTTTTGGTTGATGACAATAATGAGTTGACCGAAAAAGAAAAATATTTTGACAAGTTGGATGTGGATGATGAATAATGCATAGGTATTCAACTTTTCCATCAGTTTTTTTTTCTCAACATCTAAATCTTTTGTTTCCTTTCTTTTACCATTAACATTTCCAATTTGCAGGCAAGCAATTTGCACTACAGTGGGCAAAGTTTTGAAATTTAGAACTAGGGTTCGATTATCTCGCAAGTTACTACACTTTTAGGTCCATGTGCTTTTTATCCAAGTGGGAAAATTTGTGATTATGTAGATTTAGAATGTGCATAACCTTTATACATGTTATCTATAATTAATTTGAAATTAACCAAAAAATTCATATATATTATAAAAAAAAATTACACTCAATATCCATATCCACCATTATAATAAGTTGCTAAAAAATTTCTATGCATATTTGTTTGTTGGAAAAAAATTTAGGATCTACCTTATTGGAATCTTGAATTTTACCTTGATATATGGTATCTGGCCCACATTGGTTGAGATGTTGTAAACCCAAGTCAATGTGTAGTCTTTGCTTAAATGCATTGCCTAATAAAATAAATTATGATGAGGAACTCAATTCTCATGAATCATTTAGATTCACAATGTAAGTAATTGATCTCCAAGGCGCAAATCATGTACCTAGAATAATTAAACAATTAGCTCACAAAATGTTTTGTTGTGAAAACTATTGAAAAGGTAATAAAATTATTCATGAAGTCATACCCAATTCAAAACCTTATTTGGTCTTTTGTTTTTCATTTGATGTTCAATTTGAAACTATTTGCAATGTTAGCCAAACTATGGACAAGAACACAAAATTGAGAACATGCACACCAAACTAGATCCTACACACAAAATATAGGTGAACTAATTAAGGTTTTCCTGATTCAAGTTCAAGATTACAAGGTTATAAGGTTATAGAATGTAAAGTTCAAGTTGTAACTTTACAATGTAGGGTTCTAGGGTGTAGGATGTAGTGTTCAAGTTATAAGTTTTGGGTTTCAGGGTTTTACAATTTAAGATTTAAGGTTCAAGTTGTATGTTAAAGGTCAATGTACAATTGAAGGTTAAATTTTTTTAAATGATGTTTTGGGGTTTGAAGTTTAAGATTGACAATCAAATTATATGTTCTTGATTGTGGGTTTTCATGTTGAAGTTTTAAAATTTAAGGTTCAAATTGTAGGTTTTAGTTGTAAGGTCATGTTAACAATTTAAGGTGTATATTTAAGGTTTAAAACATAGGGTCCATGTTACAAGCTCTAGGTTATAAGGTTGTAGGGTTTAGGTCTATGGTTATAAGATTCTGAATTGGGTTGTAAATATAGTTTGTAAGGATTTAAAATTAAAGTTTCATGTTGTTTTGGATTAAAGGATTAGGTTTTAAAATTTCATGTTGTTTTTGGGTTAGGTTTTTGGTTTAAGATTTAGGATTCCAGTTCTAGAATCAAACTTTAAGTTGTAGGTTTAATGTTTAGGTTTAGATTAGGGTATAGTTTAGGTCTTGGTCTAAGGTTGATGGTCACAAATAATCTTTCAACATGAAACCCATTGTCAAGTGGGAACCAAGCCACCTCCCAATGTCTTTCTTTATTTCATATTCACATGACCAAATGCAATCTTCTTGAAACCATGGCTCTTCCCTTAGGAATGATGATTATAGATTATTTCCAAGTAATGACAATGAAATATCTGATGTTATGGATATCAAGGAAGTTACATTTTTTTTATGTACACTTGTTATTACCAACTATGCAAACTTCTTATTCAATTCACATGACATGGAAAAGAGTGCTAGTCAATTAGTGGATCTAAATATTGATGTATGTGATGTGTGGGTAACAATAAAACCACATTGATGTTGTTCAAGAACTTGACCAACTTCAAGTTGGGTCAATTGGAAGAATTGGCTTCTCTTGTGGGGTTTGATAGTGTAAGAATAGTTCATTGGTATTTTGTATTATTTATTTACATTAAAACAATACAAACATTTTTCATTAAGTATATTTCTATTATGATCTATTTATAAATATCATCCATCCTTGGGGTCTAAGGATCAAACCCCACAAGTGACATACTTGTGGTCAACGATGGTATGTTGATCGTAAATACCTTAGTTGCCTAAGTAACCTTGATCCCTAGGTACCTAAATTAGATTTTTAGCCTAGCCTAAGTAGTGAAACATGTCAACAATTCATAGGATAAGCAATTATGAAATAACCAATAATATGAATTCTTATATTTCACTATTTCTGTAAATATATATAATTTATTTAATTTTTAAATTATTATATTAAATCATGTAAATTTAATCATTTTTCTAATGCTACCCAATATTTTATGTAGTCATATATGTCATTGCATACCCTTATGATTAGTCAATGAATGAAAAATCCCTTCGATCACAAGTGATATGCAATTATTGTTGTGATTATACATGCCACATGGAATTTTTTTGCAATTGATTGTCTTTTGCCACTTATCCAAGTGACTTCAAAGTTTGTTGTCCCATGTGTTCATTATGACTAAAATTTTGAATTTTGCAATTAAAATTTTAGTCATTTATTTCCAAATTTCTTTTAGTGATAGAAAAAATTGAAAACCCACAAGTGAAACCAAAATCAAGAATGAAATTACAAAATTGAATATTGTATATTTTGATCATGTGTCAAGAATGGTGACTTTCAATCTATAAATTCACATATATATTTGCCAATTTTTTCAAGTGTGAAATGTTTTATGACAATTTGTGAGTCGTTGGTCTATTAACATGTGAACTTGTAACAACTATAAGGTGACCCATCTCACCATAGAACTCATGAATAACATAACAACGTACAACAACAACATATGGGTTAAATGCTTGTTCCAATAATAAGCAAATCTTATGTCAACCATTATTCACATTGACACCCTTAAAATCTTTGGAGAATCAAAAAATTAAAAAGGTTGCCATTTGACAAATAATGAAAGCTTGCCAAAAGATGAGAATTGAAAGCTTACATAGCTATTCTTGTATATAACCAAACTTTTAGAAGTTCTATGATGAGTTTGAGTACCCTTACCCACCTTAGTTGCCTCTTTATAATAGGTCACATTATCAAAAGAAAATCAAAATGAAAACCTAACCAAGCTGGAACAATTTGGCAATGGCAAATTTAGTGAACTAATCACATAAATACCAACAGGGTAGGATAAATTCAGGGTAAGTCTAAAATGCTTACCAGATACAGGGGGGTAATTAAAAAGGTTATCTGTAAGAGCATATAGGTCATATATGTGAGTAAGATACTAAGTGAATGTTAGGTAAGTAGATGCATTTGATAATTAGTACCTACATAGGTAAGGGCTGGTGGGTTAATAGGTTAGCTAGGTAGTAAAAGTAGACACTCAGCTAACCACCATGGTTTGCCGGGAAATTGGAACTCAATGAAAAATTGTTTCCTGTCCCCATGGCATCCATCCCTGATTTGGTGTGTTGATGCTTGTTTGATTGACTCTGGCCAGTGGTCAAGTGTAAGGCAATGTCCTTACAGAAGGGATTTAGCCTACATACAAAAGGTACCTTACAACAATTGAAAATGTGCCTTACACATGGTAAATTGCCTCTATATGCACATGATACCTTCACATGGAGGCCACCTTGCACAAAGTTGCATGTCCTTTTGTGGAATGATTCTCTGCCAAGGCCTTTATGTGATAGGTAAAGACCATGGCCAAGGTCTATACCATGCATAAAGACCTCACAGGATTTTTTTTCCCCATGATAGCCACCGGGTATCATGGAATACAAATGAGAAATATAAGCAGCCATTTCAAAAAATGTAATGCCTGCAAGACAACTCTTTGTGAGCATTATGTGTTTTTTGAAACACCCACGCTTCTCACAGGGAATATTACAAATTTTAAAAGCAAGTTGTAAAGAAAGTCAAAACACTGGTTTGGGTCAAAAAAATGGTTTGGCCCAACATTTTTGTACAGTTTGCTGAGACTGGTGAAAGGCACAGCAAAGCCTAACACCTGCCAGAGAACAGTGCAATAATGAATACGATCTCACTGTTGCTCCCTGTTTCTTATTGGCCGATCATAATGATTTACTATTAGTAGTCTCCTACCTGATTGCAGTGACAGTCACAGTTTTATGGGTGTGGTTGGAAAAAAAGTAATAACTAAACTTACATGTGAGAAATATTTTTGCAAGGTCACATATTGAGCACAGTGGGGAGATGTTAGTTATAGGTGGTGCTCCATCAACACTAGAGAAATCGTGTTGGGTCTTGGGTCTTTTAATCTTTACCTGATTAGTAATCCTTGAAAAGTTGTTCCTTCATGGGTAGGTGACCCAGCATCCATCAATGCACCATCCATTGGAAGCCTGTTATGACTTAGTAGGGGATGAAACCCAATTGAGCTGACATAGGTAGCAGCCACGGTGCAGGTTAGTGGATAAAGTTAGTTGGTATTGTAGGGAGATTTTTCAGACCTACTTCAAAGAGGTTGACCTGATGGAATTAACTAGCACAAGTTCATAACAGGTCGAAACAATTTCTGAAAGCATAAAACTCTGCAGATGTGTTCCATGCAGAGATCGAGAACGGAACAATCTAGCTAGCTTCCTCTAGTACTGACGTGCAACTCCAGGCTCCGTTGCAGAGAAGACCACAGTGAAAGGAAAGCGAAAGACGACAATCGAGAAGACCACAGTGAAAGGAAAGCGAAAGACCACAATCGAGCCAAAACAAACGAGCAAAATACTCATGAAACTAAGAACAAAATCAACACCAATCACACCAAAAGCTGCAGAAAACATGCAATCACTGAAAGACCAATGAATGTCTCTATTTCTGAGACAACGTCTTCCGACAAGCCAAAGACTTTTCGACAGATGTTGTGAAGACACAAAAACCACGGAAACAAAAACCAAAAAAAAAATGCTCCACTAAACATGGATAATGAGAAGACAGATCCTGGCACAGTACACTCGCCGGCAAGGGAAACAGCACAACCACGGTCAACCACCCGCTTCTTCAGGATAATATAGAATACAAAAACCCGAAAAGCCAAAACCAAAAAAAGAGAAGGAAAAAAAAAAGCAAAGACACAAATATCTGTCACAAAGCTAGTTCCGAATATGCTGGTTCCAAAACCGCATCTGATGCAGCAGCACGAAGCAAGGAAGCAGCAACAACAACAACCATGACGAAGCGGGAAACAGTCGCATGATAAGAAGAACACAAAACAACAAAAACAGGATAGCGAAGAAGAAGAGCGTTCCATCGTCCCTTGCTCACCATCGGCCCTTCGAATCCGTCCCTTAGTTCCAGCGTCGATTACTTCAGCTCTTCGCGAGGGAGGACCATTAAGGGCTTCATGAGCTGACACGTGTGTGTACGTGGAGGCCCACCTTTATTTTTTGGTGCTTGTCCCTACTTACCCACCTACCTACTCGGCTTCCTTTGAAAAGCTGTTGATTTATTTTTGTTTTAAAAAAGGAATTTAATTTCTTTCAATCAGTTTTCGTGGGATTTTTTGTGTGCCTTGGAAAATATCTTTACTGAAAGTGATATTTTGAAAAAATTCCTGACAAAATTATGTCGTTTTTTGAATTAAAATGATTGAGGAAATTTTTGCAGGGAATGTGTCTTCCTACTATAAATTCGACTAGGTACTTTTTGTTTATTTTCCTTCAAAAATTAAATTTTGACAATTTTTTAATTTTTTTCTTTATGGAAAAAATAATTTCCTGGAGCCTGTGATATTTGAGAATGTCTTCTTTTTTAACCTGTTATGAAAACTGGTGAAGTTATGAGATAGCAACAAAGACAAAATTTTGTAGTTGTTGCTATCTCATAACTTCATTTTGAACAAAATGAAGAACAAAATGAAGTTATGAACTTATTCCCTCACCTTGTTCAAAAATTTTGATGGGTGTATTATCCATGGTCAGAACATTCAAAAGGAGGCACATCTTAACGTCAAACCCTAAAATCAAGCTTTACTCTGATGCTTGCATTGACATGTTGCAGTACACAAACCAGGCTTTTCTAGAACAAAAACCACATGACCTATTTTACAAAGTGCAGACAGACATCCGCATCTTGCCAGTCATCAGTAACATTAAGTCAAAGGCAAGGCATCACCACACCAGGAAACATGTCCGCATTAGGTCAAAGAAGGAAAAAGTCAGAGCTAATCTTTTAGCATTAAGTGATACAAAGCCATAAAGGGAAGTTGCATACAAAGGAAAGAGCAAGCAATGAAAAAAACAGTAGCAGTCAAATTACTGAAATATGCCCATTCTTTTGACCCTCTGCCGTTGCTCCCACAGCTGTAGGATCACCCAAACAAAAAAAAAGCAACATAAGTTTTAATGCAAGTGATAAGTGCCAACATCTCATAGCTGTGAAAGGAACTCTGCTAACATTAAGTGCTGCTGCTGAAGACAGGAACAAAGATCCATTATATTAGTGATGGATTGTCAAAATGAATCAATGATAGACATCAAGTGGAAGAAGAAGCTTTGATGAACTAAAATTGGATATGAAAGATATCGTTACCAACAGTTCCTGTAGCTGCCATTGCAACACCCAGCAATCCAGGCCATGCATCACTTCATGCAAATCAAAGTGCGAAAATGCCAACACTGCCAGGCCACATCCTGACACTGGCTGCACTATAGAGACCTGTGCCACACAGGATGTCTGAGTCTGGATCAAAAAGGAGCATATCAGTTTACAGCTCCAGTACAGAATATTGGCACAATACAGGACCAAGTACTGTCAATTGAGTCTTTTCACATGTTCTCAAGCGCTGTACAAAATTCTCTGCACATGGTTTCAAAATTCAGATTTCAGGGACAAAAGAGATTCTTGGTGTAGTTTGCATATTGACAACAAAGGAGAAAAGAGGGAAGAAATAACAGGAGATGTGACACTCACAGGAGCCTGAGAAACAGCCTTGATCATGAGCACTGCCCCTGCAATGTCCACTGCTACCCCTGTCACCCAGGTGCAGCTTGCCCCATAATTTTTTATCACCTGAACAAATAGCTTGCGTCTCATTATGTCAGGATCAAGTGTGCTGGAGCATTCTCAGTTGTTTCCTGTGTCTACACAGAGTTTCATCACATTGACTCTACTCTTTGAATCCAATCATACCTCTGCTGCAGGGAAAGGTCGGTGCAGATGGGTAGAAGAAAGAAAGAAGGGATGAGAGGAAAGGAGAGCCTCAGATGTGGAAGTGGAGGCGCCTCACCTTCAAGTCTAATGACAGTTGTGGCAGCCCCTTGGTACCTGTTTCTGTAGAACCTTCCCAATGTTATTTCCTGCTGCTGCTGCAACCATCAATGCCACTGCTTCCCACATCCTCTTCACAGGTCTATTTCTCCTGTTTACAGCTCCCAAAATTTCAGTTGCTAATCAGGTCTTTTGAGTTAGCACAGTGACCACTGATCCTCTTCAATCTCAATTCTGCTTTGGCAACTAAGAAGTCATAAGGATCCCTTTCTCAAAGATGAGCACAAAGAGTGCTAGGCTTATCAACCCAATTCAGAATGGAAAACAACCTCTTTAGATTCAACCATTCTGCAGAAAAACAGTGTACAAGTCATCTGTACAAATATCCATGGTCATGCTGTCATTGATGATGAACAGCTGCAGAGTCTTCGTATGTAAAGAAGATCTGTGTGGTACCTTCACTCTCCATCTGCACTTACCTTCACAGATAAGGTCAAAATCTGCAGACTTGATGAACAATGGGAAGAAGCAGCTTTGTTAGCAGCCATCGAAAATGCAGCAGCCGAAAACATTTAACCTTGGATTGCATTTAAACCTGACAGAGCACAGTACTTCAAAAACAAATCTGACACGATTGAAATTGATCAGAATCTAGAAATGCAACTGATCATTTTCTCTCCATCACTCTGAAATTCCACACATCCACCTGAAAACTTGCAAGCCTTCTCCTCAAAAGGGTTTTACCACTCTTTCAAGGTAAAAATCTGTTTCCAGATCTTCACAGGAGCAAAATTGATGGCCTCTCACACAAATCCTGAATTCTAAACTCCACACTAAAAATGCAAAAAAGAAAACTAGAAAAAAGATAGGGAAGATCAGGGCACTTGGAAGAGATGTTTATTTTCTGGCTCACTGGCTTTCTTTCTGAATAGGAAAAATTATCATATCTTGTGCCATGATCTCAATTCAACATAACCCAAATGGATCCTATTCTACGAGCTTGAAATCTTTCAAAAAAATCAAATAGGTGGGGTACATAGAGAATTTATTTTGTGGATCACTGGCTTTCTTTCTGAATAGGAAAAAAACAGAATCTTGTCGCATGATCTCTATTCAATATAACCCAAAAGGACCCTATTCTACAAGCTTGAAATCTTTTTTAAAAACTCAAATAGATGGGTGCTTAGAGAAATTTATTTATGGATCACTGGCTTTCTTTTTGAATAGGAAAACAAACAGTATCTTGTGCCATGATCTCTATTCAACATAACCCAAAAGGACCTATCCTACAAGCTTGAAATCTTTCAAAAAGCTGAAATGGGTACATCTAGAATTTGCATTTCAAACAGAAAACAAGAAGGATTCAATCACAAGACTTCAAACACCCACCCCACCCCCCGCCTGCCTCTTCCTCTTCCTCAAACCCTAAAACCTAATTCAAACTATGGACATCCTCAAGAAATATACATTATACATATCCGACACCAGAACTCACTCAGATCAACAAGGAAGGAAAGAGACTCTTCTGAACAGTCTCTAGAACAAATAAACAAAGAATTGTCTCTAAAGTGTGTCTATCCTTCTCCTTCTCCCTCTCTCCATTTGGAAGGGGAAAAAAATACTGGGGGGGAGGAACCAAAGCAAACCCACCTCTTTTTTTTGGGTAAAATGTTGATGGGCTGAAGCAGCGTTGCGAACTTTATAGCATCATTGAAAGAAGGAACAATACTCACGTGCTCACCGAGTTGAAAAGCTCTGCTTATTCCCACTTGCTAGATCTGGAGCACCCACTCGTGGAAACCAACAAGACCAAGACACGAGAGAAATAGTTCTTCTGCCCTAATACTTGTATCTCAATCATGAACATTGGGATCTTGTATAGCGTATAGTTGTTGGAAAGGGAGTGAGGGTGGATGGGTGGCTGGGTGGGTTCTTCTCTCTCTTTGTTGGCCTTGCCTACTACCAAGGCAAGGATCTTGTGTTCAGATTCATTATAGAGTACTAGCTGTGTAAACCCAGTTATTCAATATAAAATAATTGGTGTCTATAATAATTGGTGACTTCTTAGCTTGAGGAATAGGTTTATTGTTCGTGAACACCTTCCACCAACCTAAAAAGTTGGTTACAATATGTGAACCCAAACCCATGCAATTTCACAAATATAAACACATTAAAAGTACAAAGGACTTTTTTTTTTGAAATTTTTTATGTCAAGTGTAAAGCCCTAGGGTGAATACATTTCCCAAAATAAAGGGTTTTAAATAAAGTGGTAGTTGAATCAAACTTCAACTTTTGAAAATGTTTTCCACCTATGTGCCTTGTATAAGCTAAAGTTTCCCATCAATAGCAATGATCTTGTAAATTTTTGTACCCTGATGGTGGTAGTGCAAACCTCAATAATATTTAAACAATAGGTTGAAAATGCTTACGCAACATTCAAACACTAGTAATACAACCAAGTTACCTACACATTGTTTCATATACATGTTTTGAGTTTTATCCCTTCCCCCCCCCCCCCCC
>Ga0116230_10003256_pt1 | contig 15839 bp, 12 predicted proteins | sample S1TSphfallax_3_FD_88678 | JGI IMG/M metagenome (GOLD analysis project Ga0116230, IMG submission 88678) | Host-associated microbial communities from peat moss isolated from Minnesota, USA - S1T2_Fd - Sphagnum fallax MG | ecosystem: Host-associated > Plants > Peat moss > Unclassified | place... | reverse complement strand
CCGGCGCTGGCGGCGGCGATGGAACGTTCTCCGGTGGTGCTCGCCACCGTGGAATACCGCCCCCGGGGGGAGCTGGCGATCGCGGCGATCAAGGACGCCGTGCACAAGATCATCCTGCCGAGCGTCGTTGGCAGCGCGACCGACGCGGCCCGGAGCTACCTGAACGACCGGGGCATCCCGTTTACCCTGGCCCCGGCGGCGGCGGGGGCGCCGCTGACGCTCGCGGTTGGCGGGATCGTCGTACGCGGCTTCGACAAGGCGGCCTATGAGGCGGCGCTCGCGCCGGCCGGTTATCCCAAGGCGGCCGACCCGACGGCCATCCATAGGGTGAAGGTAGTGTTACTGCTGACGATCCTCCTGGGCTACGTCGCCATGGTCTATGGGCCGATTGCGGCGTTCCTGGTCGAACTCTTTCCCACCCGAATCCGCTACACCTCCATGTCCCTGCCTTACCATATCGGCAATGGCTGGTTCGGCGGCTTCCTGCCGCTGATCGCCGCCTCGCTGGTGGTGTTCACGGGGGACATCTATGCGGGGATTTGGTATCCCATGTTGATTGCCGGGATGTCGCTCGTGATCGGGGCGATTGTCCTGCCGGAAACCTACCACAAGACGTTGACAGAATGAGAATTGCATCAGGAATTATCCTGAAGCTTCGGATTGCCGGAGTGGACGGGATAGGCCAAGGTAAGTCGCGATGATCCTCACCGTCGGCTGCGTGATGCCCTATCAAGTGATCGCCCCCAGCGCGGCGTTCACCTTCAATGTACTGGTCGCGGCGGAGGCGGAGCAGAAGATTCTGTCTGAGACGATTCGTTGCATTCCGGAGGTGGCGACGGAGTTTGCCGCCGGTTCGCGGGGCGCGCGTGCGCTGAGGCTGGAGGCTCGGACCGGTCCGTTCGAACTGCGGTATTCGGCGACGGTGGAAGTGAACCGGGCGGCGATGCCGGCCGCCGTGCCGGCGGATCAGCCGGGGCGCCTTCCGCTCTCTATCCTGACGTACACCCTGCCGAGCCGGTATTGCGAAAGCGACCGCTTCGCGCCCCATGCCTGGGAGCTGTTCGGCCGCACGGAGGACCGGGCCGAACAGGTGAGGGCCATCTGCCGGTGGATCGACGTGAATCTGGAATACGCACCCGGGGCCACCGATGGGCGCACGTCCGCCTGGGATGTCTGGCAGACCCGCAAGGGGGTCTGCCGGGACTTTACGCACGTCGCGATCGCGCTCTGCCGGGCGCTGAGCATTCCGGCCCGCTATGTGGGCGGCTATGGCGTGGGCCTCGACCCGATGGACTTCCACGCCTGTTTCGAGGCCTACCTCGGCGGAGCCTGGCGTCTGTTCGATCCGACGGACGGCGTCGAACCCGACCGGATCGTCGTGGCGAGCCGGGGGCGCGACGCGGCGACGGCGGCGCTGACGACGATCTTCGGGCGCGTGCAGGCGGGGAAAGTCGCGGTCGAATGCGCGCTTGCGCCGGCGGTGGCTCCCGCGGCGTCGGTCTCGGCCTAGTCCCGCTGGTCCACGGGAATGCGCATGGAGTAGAAGCTGCGGTAGACGAAGAGCAGGCCGACGGCGAAGATGACGGTGCCGAGGGCGAGCTTGGGGCCGGGGGCCATCTTGACGGCGATTTCCACGGCGAGGAGACCGAAGAGGGTCGTGAACTTGATGACGGGATTGAGGGAGACCGAGGAGGTGTCCTTGAACGGGTCGCCTACGGTGTCGCCGACGACGGTGGCGGCGTGGAGGGGGGTGTTTTTCTGCTTCAATTCGACCTCGACGATCTTCTTCGCGTTGTCCCATGCGCCGCCGGCGTTGGCCATGAAGATCGCCTGGAAGAGACCGAAGAAGGCCAGCGCGATCAGGTAGGCAATGAAGAAGAACGGATTAAAGAACGCGAGGGAGAGCGCGAAGCAAAAGATCACGACGAAGATGTTGATCATGCCGCGCTGGGCGTACTGCGTGCAGATCTTCACGACTTCCTTGGAGGCGGCGGTCGCGGCCGTGGTGGCGTCCAGCTTCATGTTATCCTTGATGTAGACGACGGCGCGGTACGCGCCCGTCACCACGGCCTGGGTGCTGGCGCCCGTGAACCAGTAGATCACCGCGCCGCCCATGAGCAGTCCCATGATCGGCTCCGGGTGAACGAGGGAGAGCCGTGCGATCGTGTCCGGGTAGATGCGCTGGAGCATCATGATGATGCCGAACACCATGGTCGTCGCGCCCACCACGGCCGTGCCGATCAGGACCGGCTTGGCGGTGGCCTTGAAGGTGTTGCCCGCGCCGTCGCCCTTCTCGAGCTGATGCTTGGCGTTGGCAAAGTCCGGCGTGAATCCGAAATCGCGCCGGATCTCCTCCGCGATGCCGGGCCGCGCCTCGATCTGCGATAATTCGTAGACCGATTGGGCGTTGTCCGTCACCGGTCCGAAACTATCCACGGCGATGGTCACCGGGCCCATCCCGAGAAAACCAAAGGCGACCAAGCCGAAGGCGAAGATGGGCGCGGCAAAGCGGAACTCGGCGGGCATGATGCCCTGGACGGCCGCCGTTTGGGAGAAGTGATACGCGGCGAACATCAGTCCGAGGATGACGAGGCCCTCCCAGAAGGCGGAGAAATTGCCCGCGACCAGCCCCGAGAGCACGTTGAGGGAAGCGCCGCCCTGGCGGGAGGAGGTGACGATCTCCTTCACGTGGCGGCTTTCGGTGGAGGTGAAGGCCTTGGTGAATTCCGGGATCAGCGCGCCGGCGAGCGTGCCGATCGAGATGATACCGGAGAGCACCCACCACAGGTCGGGCTGGTCAGCCATCCCTCCGAGCAGCAGGCGGCTCGCGAGGAACGTCACCCCGATCGAAATGAGGGACGTGATCCAGACGAGGTTCGTGAGCGGCTGCTCCAGGTTGAAATCCCGGGCCGTGCCGTACAGGGCTTGGCTGACGGCCCCGTTGACGAAATAGCTGACGAGCGAGGTGAGCACCATCAGGATCCGCATCGCGAACAGCCAGACGATCAGGGTGGCCCCGAGCGCGGGATTCGCCGCGAGTGCGAGGGCGAGAAAGGCGATCAGAGCGACTCCCGTGACGCCGTAGGTTTCGAAGCCGTCCGCGGTCGGGCCGACGGAGTCCCCCGCATTGTCACCGGTGCAGTCCGCGATCACGCCCGGATTGCGCGGATCGTCCTCCGGCAGATTGAAGACGATCTTCATGAGGTCGGCCCCGATGTCGGCGATCTTGGTGAAGATGCCGCCGCAGATGCGCAGGGCCGAGGCGCCGAGCGATTCGCCGATCGCGAAGCCGATGAAGCAGGGGCCGGCCAGATCCTTCGGCAGAAACTTCAGGATGCAGATCATGAAGAAGAGTTCGGTGGCGACCAGCAGCAGGCCGACACTCATGCCCGACCGCAGAGGAATCGCGAGCGTGGCCAGAGGATTGCCCCGGAGCGCCGAAAAGGCCGCCCGCGAGTTGGCGACCGTATTGATTCGAATGCCGAACCAGGCCACGCCGTAGCTGCCGAGGATGCCCAGCACCGAGGCGAGCAGGATCACGCCCACGTGCGCGACAGAGCCGCCCTCCAGCGTTCCGAAATAATAGATCATGCAGCCGGCGATCAGGATCCACAGGCCGAGCAGGAACTTCCCCTGCTGCATCAGGTAGGTCTTGCACGTCTCCCAAATGATCTGCGAGACCGCGCCCATCGACGCATGCACCGGCAGATTGCGGGTCTGGATATACTGCCACCAGCCGAACAGCGCGCCGATCACGCAGACCGCCAGGCCGGCGAGCAGGACTGTTTCGCCGCCGAGCCTGCCGTCGAGGAAGGAAACACTGTGGAGGTCGGGGATCTTGATATCGGCCTCGCTGGCGCGAAGCGTGGGGGCGGCGAATCCGGCCAATGCGGTCGCCCTGCCCAATTGCCTAACGGTGGGGAACTTCATGGGGTTGCAGGAGGGGTTGGGGTCTGCAACTGGAAGGCTGTCCGCGACGGGCGGGAGCAGCCAGCCTATTCTCCGCCCGGAGGCCGGCGCACAGCCAAACGCGCCGCCCAACCCCACCGCCCGGGGCGGCGTGGCGCCCGTGACGATTCTGGCATTGTCGATCAACGATTTGGCCAAAGGGAGGTCATCGACAGCGTCCCTCGCTGGCGCCAGAATCTATCCATGCAAACAGCGAATCGAGCCTGGTTCCCGGCCAAGCGTTATGGCTGGGGTTGGGGTCTGCCCTTGGTCTGGCAAGGGTGGCTGGTGTACGGCATTTCAGGTGTCGCCCTGTGCCTCATCGTCCGATGGGTTCCGCCGACCCAGCATCCAATCCGGTTCGTGGGATGGATGGTCGCCTGGGTCGCCGCGCTGATCTCGGTGTGCTTGCTCAGGGGCGAGCGACCGCAATGGCGGTGGGGCCGATAATTGCCGTCAGTTTCAGCCAGCCTTGATCGTCGTCCTGGTCCACGGCTTCTTCAATCGAGGAACGATCTTTCGTCCGCTCGAACGCGCGCTGACCCGGCGCGGGCATGTGTGTCTCTGTCCGACCCTCACGCCCCGGGACGCCCGCTACGGGATCGCCGACTTGGCGGCGAAGCTGGACGGATTCATTGCGGCGCACGTGCCGCCCGGCGAGTCGTTCGCTCTGGTCGGATTCAGCATGGGCTGCCTGGTGGCGCGGGTTTACCTGCAAAACCTGCGGGGGCATTCGCGCGTCGAGTCTCCCCGGCCGCAGGCTTTTTTTGCCATCGCTGGACCGCATCGCGGCTCACTCACAGCCTATCTCTATCCGGGCCGTGGCACCAGGGAGATGCGTCCCGGCAGTCGCTTTCTGCGCGAACTCGAATTGGGCGATTCCGAAGTGAGCGGTTTGCAGCGTTTCTCGTATTGGACGCCTTTCGATCTCATGGTCGTCCCGGCGTCGAGCGCGCGCTGGCCCGGCGCGACGGAAGTCAAAGTTCGGGCACCCTGGCACACCCGGTTGCTGTCCTGCCGGGCGGTGGCGGAAGATATCGACCGGCGTCTCGCGGAGCTGGCCCGCGATAGCCCGGTGGTCTGAACGGTTGGAGCTGCGTGCCGTCCGACGGGTCTGCGCAAAATGGACCAGCGACGTTTCGCCTGCGCTTAGGAAAATCCCGCCACGGGGTGCGGCACATACGGCGCTTCGAGCGCGGCGATCTCCTCTGGAGTGAGTGTCAGCGCCAAGGCGGCCACCGCGTCGTCAAGATGGTGAGGCTTCGTGGCGCCGACGATCGGTGCGGTGATGCCGGGCCGCTGCAGCATCCAGGCGAGCGCGACCTGGGAGCGGGGGACGCTGCGTTTCGCGGCGACGGCGCCGACCGCCTCCACGACCGCCCGGTCGGCGGCCTCGGTTCGGGCGTAAAGCGTCTTGCCGTAGGCGTCGGTCTCGGCGCGCGCGGAGGCGGGCGCGTCGGACCACGGGCGGGCGAGGCGACCGCGGGCGAGGGGACTCCAGGGAATCACGCCGATCCCCTCGGCGAGGCAGAGCTTGAGCATCTCGCGCTCCTCCTCGCGGTAGAGCAGATTGTAATGGGGCTGCATGGACACGAACCGGCTCCAGCCGCGGCGCTCCGTGAGATAAAGCGCCTTGGCGAATTGCCAGGCGTGCATGGAGGAGGCGCCGAGGTAGCGGACCTTGCCGGATTTGACGACGTCATGCAGGGCTTCGAGCGTCTCCTCGATGGGGGTGTCGTAGTCCCAGCGGTGGGTTTGGTAGAGGTCGACGTAGTCGGTGCCGAGCCGGCGCAGGCTGTCGTCGATCGCGGCGAAGATCGCCTTGCGGGAAAGTCCGCCGGTATTGGGCCGGTCCCGCCAGCGGCCGTGCGCCTTGGTGGCGATGACGATCTCGTCGCGCTTCGCGAAGTCGCGGAGGGCCCGGCCGACGATCTCCTCGCTGGTGCCGTCGGAGTAAACGTTGGCGGTATCAAAGAAGTTGATGCCCAGCTCCAGCGCCCGCTGGAGGAAGGGCCGGCTGGCCGCCTCGTCGAGGGTCCAGGGGTGGGCGCCGCGTTCGGGCACGCCATAGCTCATGCAGCCGAGGCAGACGCGGGAGACGGATAGTCCGGAATTTCCGAGGCGTACGTAGTTCATACGATTGATCGTTGAAGGGCACCGTTAGCCGGTCGGCCCATGATTCGCAAATTGATCCGTTTCTCTCCAATCCAGATGCTGGCCGTCGGCACTTTGGGCCCGCTGCTTTCCGCCTGCGCTTCCATTCAGCCTGGGCCGGACGTGCCTGCGGCGGCTCCGTCAGTCGCGCCAGCCCATCCTTTCGGACGACGACTCGGGCCGGATTGGCCGCCGTGTGCACTGGGGAGTTGCCAAAAGGCCGAGTTCCCGTTGCCGGTAAATCTGTGACAGATTTCTGCACACGGCTGAATGATCGCATCGCTCAGCACGGTACCCTCTGCGTGGGGCTGGACCCTTCGGCGGCGACGTTGGCGACGTGCGGGCTGCCGGATTCCGCGGAGGGCGCCTTCGAGTTTGGCCGGCGGGTGCTGGCGGCGTCGGGGGGCCGGATTGCGATCGTCAAGCCGCAGGCGGCGTTCTTCGAGCGGTTCGGCAGCGCGGGTTGGCGCGCGCTGGAGGAGGTGATGACGCTGGCCCGCCGCGGCGGGGTGCTGACCCTGCTCGACGCCAAGCGAGGGGATATCGACACCACCGGGGAAGCCTATGCGGAGGCATTTTTCTCCCCGACGAGTCCCGTGCGGGCCGATGCGGTAACGGTCCATGCCTACCTCGGGATTGCCGCGCTCCGACGGTTCTTTGATTTCGCCGCGCGCCACGGCGGGGGCGTCTTCGTCGTGGTCCGCTCCTCGAACCCCGAGGGCGAAACGCTCCAGCAGGCGCGCCTCGCCGACGGCACGACCGTGGCCCTCGATCTCTGCCGCTCGATTTCGCGCTATAACGCGGACCACGCCCCAACGGGCCTCGGACCGGTCGGGGCGGTGGTGGGCGCCACGTGCGACGATGCGGAGCCAACGGTTCAAGCGCTGCCGCAGTCGTTCATCCTCGCTCCGGGCGTCGGCGCGCAGGGAGCGACGTTCCACGACGTGGCGCGGCGCATGCCCTCGGCTCGGCGCCGGGTCTTGCCGAGTGTCTCGCGGGCCATCCTGATGCACGGCGGGAGCGAGTGCGAAATCGCCCGCGCGGTGGGACGGCTGACCGAGGACGCGCGCGCTGCGCTCGCGGACTGACCCGCGCAACCACACGCCCGGCCGGAGTCCCAAGGGCCGGCCGGCGGCAGTTTGGCTGGCGGTCCGCGATCAATTTTGGCTTGATGATGGATCGTTCGCCCGGGTGGCGGAATGGTAGACGCTAGGGACTTAAAATCCCTTGCTCGCAAGAGCGTGTGGGTTCGAGCCCCACCCCGGGCACCAGATCGCTCCGATGGACTGATTCAGACCGGTTCGTAATTCACGAAGCTGTCACAAAGCCGCCATCGAGCGGTCACATCGCGGCGGCAGTTTTCGCCCGTGAACTTATCCCAACCGAGATTCCATCGATTCGTGCAAATTGCCGTGGCCATGGCAGTTATGGCTGCGCCTGGCCTCCGCGCCGCCGACGACACGAACGGAGCAGGCTCCGGCGACCAGGTTACGCGTTTGACCGAAGTCGAGGTCAACGAAGGCAGAACCTCGGCGCTGACCGAGGCGGTGACGGACAGCAAATTGGACACGCTCGAGCCTCAGACGAATATCAGCGCGCAGACCATCAATAACACGATGGCGCCGACCGACGATTATGCGACGATCGCGAACATCGCGCCGAGCATCGTCAATATCGAGACGGAGGGTCCGGGCCTCAGCGAATCGAAGATGCTGTCGATGCGCGGATTTCAGGACGGCCAGTTCAATGTGACGTACGACGGCATTCCCTTTGGCGACGCGAACGGCCAAACCCACCACACCACGAGTTACTTTCCGGCGAAGGTGCTCGGCGGTGAGGATATCGAGCGCGGTCCCGGCACTGCGGCGGACATCGGCGAGAACACCTTCGGCGGAACCATCGGGCTGCTCTCCAAGGATCCCCGGCCCGATCAAGCGGTGGTCCTGACGGTTTCCGACGGCAGTTGGAACACCTTCCTCGGGAATGTAGAAGTCAACACCGGGAATCTGCCGCAGGCCAACGGCGGCTCGCTGGTCTTCACGTATCAGTACATGAGTTCGGACGGCTATCGGACCTTCTCCTACCTGCAGCGGAACACCTACTACCTCAAGTATCTGCAGCCGCTCGGCAAGAACGGGCTGCTGACGGTCGTCGGCAATTACAACAACATCAAGTTCAACAACCCCGGCACGGTCACGCAGGCCCAGATCAACGCCTATGGTCGAAACTTCGGGCTCGACGCCAATCCGTTCGATGCGAACAACGACTACTACCCGTACAATTATCAGCAGAAGCAGGCCGACTTCGAGTATATCGGCGTCAAGGAGAAGTTCGGCAGCGACATCGGCCTCGAAAACAAGGTCTACACCTACTATTATAACAATGACAGTCATGAAAGCTCGTCCGACCCGGTTCCCGGTGCGGCGGTGACGAAGTTCCCGGGTACGGCTTACACCGGCCCGGCCTACGTCAACAGCGGTCCGACCACCCTGCCGAATTCCGGCGAGGGGCAGGCCGCCTCGACGGGCATCACCAATGACGACGACCCGGGCGGCCGCATCAAGGTCAATGCCTACCGGGCCTGGGGCGACTACCTGTCCCTGACCCACGGGACGGACTCCTGGCTGGAAGAGAAGGTGGGCATCTGGGCGGAGTACGAGAAGGCCGACCGCTACGCCTACCTGCTCGACTACAGCCCCGCCTATGCGGCGGCGAACCCGCAGGACAGCCGCCTGTTCGGCTTCATCGATCCGACGAATTCGAAGGGGTCCGCCTATAATCCGGGCTATCAGTGGCAGATGCACGTTTACAACCGGACGTTTCAGCCCTACGTCGACTTCATCTGGAAGCCACTCCCTGGGCTGACGATCGAGGCCGGCATCAAGGACTCCAATTTCTCGATCGATCTGGAGGCGCCCGTGAATCAGGGCACGGAAGTGCCGGATTTCACCAACAACAATTACACGAATATCGAGCCGCACTTCTCCGCCAATTATCAATTCACCTCGAATTGGTCGGCGTATTTCCAGTGGGCCAAAGGCATCGCCTATCCGATCGTCACCGACGAGGAGAACGTGCCGAACGACCCCAAGGACCTGGCCGCCACCGGCTCCAGCTACAATCCGGGCAATCTCAAGGAGGAGACGACGGTCAATTATCAGCTCGGCACGGTCTTCAAGACCAATCGCTTCAACGCCGATGCCGATGTTTACCTGATCAATATCGACAACCTCGTCTCGTCGGTCACCGACCCCAACGATTCCACGAACACCCTGGACTTCCAGTCCAAGGGAGCATGGATGAGCGGCATCGAGGCGGAGGCCACCTACTATGTCGGCGGCGGCCTGAGCGTGTACGTGAACGGTTCACTCAATCGAGCCACCTACAAGACCAACCCCGGAGTGCCGACCTTCAATGTGGCGTCGCTCGGCACGTTCGGCTCCGAAGGGGTGCCGAATTCGACCGCCGCGGTCGGTGCGATCTTCAACCACAACGGCTGGTTTGCGTCGATCGGCGACAAGTATGTCGGTCCGTTCGTCGTCTACTCGAGCGCTCTGGTCAACCCCGACCTCGGACTCTACGGGCAGACTTCGACGGGACAGGTCGGCGGCACGCCGGTCGCCGTGCAATCGGCGGAGGATCCCGGCTTCTGGATGATGGATATCGCCTTCGGGTATGCGTACAAACTGCCGAAGGGCAGCTTCGTCCATTCCATCAAGATCAAGTTCCAGATCGACAACGCCCTCGACCGCAAGGTTCAGGTGCTGAGTTCGGTGGGGGCGACGCCGGCGGCCAATGCCTACAACGTTCTGCCGACGAATAATTACTTCATCACGCTCTCGACGGAATTTTGAGCGGCTTCCGGTGAACCGCGACGGAGCGTCGACGGACTTCGTCAACTGACCAGGCCGAGTTCAACCCCGCGCGGCGATCGCCCGCGCGGGGTTTTCTGTCTCCACGGGTCCGGCCGTGCGGCGGAATGGGGCCAGATCACGAGCCCGGATTCGATTCCGGCGCCGCGATCGCACGGATGATTTCGAGCAGTTTACCCAACTGGGCCGGCTTCATCAGAATATGCTCCACCTCAAAGGTTCGATAGGCCCGATGGTGATCTTCGTGCAGGTCGGAAGAGTAGACGATGATGCTGCCAGGGAATTTGACGGCGCGAAGCAGCTTCACGAGTTCCAGCCCCGTCAAGCCGGGCATGTGGTGGTCGACGATCAGCAGGTCAAAAAACCCCAGGTCGAGCGCGATGCGATGGAAGGCGGCCTGCCCATCGCCCACGCAGGTGACGTGATGGCCCTCGTGTTCGAGGGCCAAACGCAGGATCATGGCGACTTCCGGTTCGTCATCGGCACACAAGACCTGCAACGACCTTATTGGAAGGTTGGAAACGAGTCCTGGAGGCGACGGGTCGGCGGCCATGGAATGCGCAACCTAAGTTCAACAACGGCGCCGGGCTTGCACGTCGTTTGCTATAGCAACGCGGCGGTGAGCTGACCGTCGGCTCGCTGTGTCGAGGGGAGAGGAGGACACGGTGATATAGCGATAGGCAAGACGATTGGACGACGGTAATTTCTACTGACGTGCGCCGTGCGACTTGCCGAAAAGATTTCCCGCCCACGCCACCCCGGCAATGAACACCGCCTGAAACGGCAGCCGCCACCACAGGAGGGCGGGGGAAACATCGAGACCGGGCATCCGGCCTTGAAGGGCGACATGCACGTTGGCGGGAAAGACGGCGATGAGCAGGGCGATCAGTCCCCAGCCGGCCGCGCGGCGCAAGGCGGGAAGGAGCAGGCCGATACCCCCGAGAGCCTCGGCGCACCCGGTGACCGCGTTCACCGCGACGGGCCAGGGGAGCCACGGCGGCATCATGCCGAGATAGAGCGCGGGCGTGCGGAAGTGATTCAGCCCGGCCAAGATAAAGAACCCGGCGATGACCCAACGTCCAGCGACCTTCAGCATGGCCGCCCTTAGACAAATCGGCGCCACGAAGGTTGCCGCGCGGCGCGGCCGGGCGGTCGGCGTCGACCGAACTGACGGGAACGCCCGGCTTAGCGCACGCGCACGCGCACGACGGCCGACAACCCCGGCCGAATCCGATCTTCGATCCCGGCCACGCTGGCCGGATCGAGGACGATCTTCACGGGAACGCGCTGCACCACTTTGGTGAAATTGCCGGTGGCGTTATCGGCCGGCAGAAGGGCGAACTGGGCGCCGCTGGCGGGGGCGATGCTGTCGATCGTGCCCGTCAGCGACCGGCCGGGCAGGGCGTCAATGGTCAGCTCGACCGGCAGGCCGGCTTTGAGCCGCGCGAGTTGGGTCTCCTTGAAATTTGCCACGATCCAGGCCCGCGGCTCCACCAACGCCAAAAGGGTCTGGCCGGCTTGGACGCGGTTGCCGGCCTCGACGTTCTTCGCTCCGACGCGACCCTCCGCCGGGGCGGCGATGGTCGCGTAGGAACGTTTGCGCTCGGCGTCGGCGTCGGCGGCCTGGGCTGCGGCGGTGGCCGCGCGGGCCGCCACGCCCTGGGCGCGCGCGGCGGTGAGCGCCGCGTCGGCGGAAGCGGCCGCCGATTCCTCGGCCTTCACATTGGCCTGGGCGGCCTGGAACGCCGCGGCCGCCACCGCATAGGCGCTCTCGGCGTTATCGAGGTCGGCCTGGGTCACCGCATTGCCGTCGTGGAACAGCTGGCGCGCGCGGTTTCGGTTGATCTTCGCCAGATCGAGTTGCGCCTGCGCCTGGCCGAGCTGCGCCTGGCCTTGCCCGACGCGAGCCTGGGCCTGGGCGATCTGGGCCTGGCTCTCGATTTCGGCGGCGGCGGCGCGCGCTTCGTCGGCCTTCGCCTGGGCCACGCCGGCGGCCGCGCGCCGAACGGCGAGATCGTATTCCAGGGGGTCGAGGCGGACGAGGACTTGGCCGGCCTTAACCCGTTCATTGTCGGTGACCTCGACCGTCTTGACGATGCCGTCGATCTGCGGGGCGACGAGGTGCAGGTGACTCGTCACATAGGCGTCATCCGTCTCCTCGTAGCATACGAGGTCGTAGAGGACGTGGCCCAGCCACAGCACGATCGCGGCGATGACGACGGCGATGATCAGCTTGCGCCCGATCCCGGCTTTGGCGGGAGCGGGGGAGGGACTCGGCGATTTATCAGCGGCAACCGCGGTGGTGTTCATAGGCGAAGGAGACAGGACGAACGAGAAAGGACGAAGCAGATTGGGCGGCGACGAGGCCGGAAACGGGAGGTGGAAAATCGGCGGCGATTCATGGAGGACGGGCGAGGGCCTAGTGGGCGGCCGGGGCCGGGCCGCCGCGCCGGCCCTTCCCCAGCAGGAGCAGCAGAGGGAGAGAGGCGGTGAAGGCAATGGCGACGTACAGGAAGATATCGGCGAACGAAAGCAGCATGGCCTGACCGTTGACGATGCCGTCCAGGACTTTCAGCGACTGATGCTGGATGCCGATAGGGTCGCTGCTGTGCCGCGCGAACGCGCTGTCGAGGAAGCCGAGCCGCTGGAGGGTCGCCGTCTGGCCGGAGCTGATGTGCTCGACCAGGACGGAACGGTGGATGGCTTCGCGACTGACCAGCAGGGTCGTGATGATGGCGATACCGATGCTGCTGCCGAGCTGGCGGGTGAGGTTGTAGAAGCCAGAGCCCGCGGCCACCTTGTCCTTGGGCAGATCGCCCAGCGTGGCCAGGCTGAGCGGCAGGAACATGCAGACGCTGCCGAGGCCGCGGAGAAAGAGCGGGAGGAAGAGGCTGCCGGAACTGGTGCTCGGATTGATGTCGGACAGCAACAGGGCCGCTGAGACCGTGATCAGCGCGCCGATCGCGACCAGCAGCCGGGCGTCGACGCGGCCGGAGATCTTGCCCATGAGGATCATCGCGATGGCTGAGGCGAGGGCGCTGGGCAACTGGATCATCCCGCTCTGCATCGCGGTGAAGTGCAGATAGTCCTGCACGAAGATGGGCACGGCGAAGATCACCCCGTAGATGCCCATGCCGAGGACCAGGGAATAGACGCTGCCGGCGGCGAGGGAGCGGAAGCGCAGGACCCGCAGATCGACGGCGGGATTGTCGACCCTCAGCTCCCGCCAGATGAAGAGCGCCACGCCGATCGCGCTGGTGACGGCCATCGTCGTGATGAAGCGGGAGCTGAACCAGTCGTCCTCCTGTCCCTGCTCGAGGAAGGTCTGGAAGGAGGCCAGCCCGATCGTGAGCAGGGCGATCCCGGTCCAGTCGACGCGTTCGCGGCTGATGTCCCGCTCCACATCCCGGGGGAAAAAGGCCATCGACATAAGGACGGCGACGATGCCCACCGGCAGGTTGATGAAGAAGATCCAGCGCCACCCGAGGGTGTCGGTGAGGTAGCCGCCGAGCACGGGACCGATGGCGGGGCCGGCGATCACTCCGATGCCGAAGATGGCCTGGGCCATGGGTTGTTCCTCGCGCGGGAAGGTCTCGAAGAGCAGCGACTGCGCCTTGGCCAGCAGGCCGCCCCCCGCCAGCCCCTGGAGGACGCGGGCGATGACCAGCATCGGCAGATTCGCGGCCATGCCGCAGAGGGCGGAAGCGGCGGTGAAGCCGATGAGGGAGAAGAGCATGTACTGCTTACGGCCGAAGCGGTTGCTGAGCCAGGCGGTCAGCGGAATGATGACGACATTGGCGCACGCATAGCCGGTCGAGACCCAGCCGGCCTCGGAGAGCGTGGCGCCCAGATTGCCCTGAATGTCCGGCAGCGCCACGTTGACGATGCTCGTGTCGATCACCTCCAGGATGGCGCCGAGCGCCGCGGTGATCGCGATCACCCATTTGAGGACCCCGCGGCGAAGGAGCGACGCCGCGTAGGGCGAGAGGAGGTTCGGATCCGAGCCGTACAGTCCGGCGGCGGCGCTCACGGAGGGAAGGGGGCCGACGCGGGCACGGCGCCGGCGACCCGGTCGGGCGCGCCCGGGGCGAGGCCGCGCAGGAAGATCTCCAGGCCCAGCCGGCGGTATTCGGCCGGATCATACTCGGGGCGGCTCAGGGTCTTGGCTTGGCGAAGGACGCCGGCGAGGATCGCGCCCGCAAAGAGATCCGCGGCGGCGGCCGGCTGCACGCCGGGCGCGAGTTCGCCGCGGGCGCGAGCCGCTTCGAGGCTGTCGATCAGGGCGGCCCGCATCGGCCGAAAAATTCCGTTCAGGGCCTCGCGTTCGCATTCGCGGTGGCGATGGATCTCGCCCAGCACGGTGAGGACGAGCGGGAGGTTTTCCCGCAGACGGGCTTCGTACCGGCGCGCGAAGTCTTCCAGGGCCGCCGCGAGGCTGGGTCGGGCGGCCGGCCCATCGACGCCGGGGCCGCTCGTCCGGCCGCGGTCGGTCCCGGCGCGAGGTTCGGCCCGCTCGCCGAAGGCCCGGCCGACCACGGCCTCGATCAGATGCTCCTTCGTGCCGAAATGCCGGAACAGGGTCACCTCATTCACGCCCGCCTCGCGGGCAATGGCGCGGGTGGTGGCGCCGTCCAGGCCGTCGCGGGCGAACACGCGCTTGGCCGCCGCGAGCAGGCGGTGCTGGGCGGAGGTCCGACGGGGGACGGGGCGCGCCTTGGATTGCATGCAAGTGGTTGCTTGCATTAAGGGGAATCTTCGGCACGGTGGAACACAAGCCATTTCGCGGCGTCCCAGGTGGCGCCGGGCCCGACTACCACCCGACCAGACCGCATCCTCCCACCATGACTACTTTCCACCTCCGACCGACCCGAAAGGCCGACCCATGTTGACGACCATGCTCGTCCTGGCGGCCCTCCTGCTCCTCGTTTGGTTCGATACCGTCGACGTCGGCGGTCAGTAAGCCCCGCCCACTTGGGTCTTGCGGGGCGGGGGCGGAGCGAACACGGTCCGCGTTCTCTCCTCGACGCACCTGCGTGAAAATCGGATTCCTCGGCGGCAGCTTTGATCCCGTCCACTTCGGCCATCTTCTCGCCGCGCAGGACGCGTTTGAACAGTTCCCCCTCGACCGCCTGATCCTGGTGCCGGCGGCGCAGGCCCCGCTCAAGCCGAACGACGTGCAATCCTCCGCCGAGGATCGGATCGCGATGCTGCGCGCCGCCACCGAGTGGGACCGCCGGTTCGAGCTCTCCGACTACGAACTCCGGCGCGGGGGCATCAGCTATACGATCGACTCGGCCCGCCACTTCCGCGCGCTCTACCCGAACGATGAGCTTTACTGGGTGATCGGCGGCGACCAGCTGCCCAAGCTCCATCTGTGGAAGGAAATCGGCGAACTGGCCAAACTAGTGCAGTTCATCTTCCTCGAGCGACCGGGTTATCCGGTCAAGGCGAAGGTGGAGATCCCGGGTCTCGTGCTCCACCGCTGCGACGGCCATCTGCTCGCGATCAGTTCGACCGAATTGCGCGAGCGCTCCCGCCGCGGCCGCTCCCTCGATTACTTCGTGCCGCACAAGGCGATCGTTTACATTCGGCAGCGGGGCCTGTATCGAGACCCGGTATGACTCCTCCGTCCCGTCCCGTCCCCCTGGCGCTGGCCCGGCTTTGCCAACACGCCCTCGAGGAGAAGAAGGCGGGCGACGTGCGCGTGCTCGACGTGGCGGCGCTGTCCTCCATCACCGATTACCTCGTGATCGCAACCGCGACTTCCGATCCGCATCTGCGGGCGCTGCGGGTCGAACTGGAGAAGGTGCTGGACGGTTCCCACAGCCCGATCGTCGGGATGGAAACGGCCCTCGAGAGCGGCTG
>Ga0116230_10003254_pt1 | contig 15840 bp, 9 predicted proteins | sample S1TSphfallax_3_FD_88678 | JGI IMG/M metagenome (GOLD analysis project Ga0116230, IMG submission 88678) | Host-associated microbial communities from peat moss isolated from Minnesota, USA - S1T2_Fd - Sphagnum fallax MG | ecosystem: Host-associated > Plants > Peat moss > Unclassified | place: USA... | reverse complement strand
TTCTGCAATGGATATGTGGTTTGTGTGGGATCATTGATTGACTGCTGTATCCAGTGCTCACTGGCTGAAATGTTGTGCAGATTCTAGGTCTAGTTCATCTGGTCATGACAATAAATATGTTTATTATCCCTTTGTCAAGACCTCATTCAGCTTACTTACACTGACAAGCAAGCATTCAGTTTCTTGTCCAGAGATATGTCTGGTGCATAGGATCAAACAACCTGACTTCAGCTCATGGAGGGCATCTGCTTGCGAAGTCACAGATTTATTGAAGAATCACAATTCACAGTGGGCAGTTTGCTGGGAATAGCTTAGCATTGAGGAAGTCTAGAATAAAATGTCAAAAAGCTTTCCAGGACATTATCATCATCATCTGAATAGGTATCAAGAATCAAGATCTAAGTAAAAGAGTCAAGAATGAATAATTTTCATAATTGAGCATCAGACTCCACCCAATTCAAAATCACAGATTATGGAAGAATTCACAATGGGTAAGCATGGCAATAATAGAATAGTGGCAACCCACCCCAAATATTTTCACCAGTTTGATCTACATGGATCCTCCTCACAATGGCCTTCTTTGATGAGTATTTGTTCTTACCAAGTCTCCTGGATATGAAACTTTGAGAAGCTCTATGCTCCCTGGACACTACAGCAAAGAGAATAGCATCTCTGTTCACCAGGGTCTGACCACTTATGTTGCTAGCCATTTTAGCTGAACAGTTTTCAACACTCTCAGTTTAATATTGTTAGTCTCTTATTCTTGGCATACTCAGGCAGTAGAATATGCATCTTATCATCCCCCAACACTCTCTCCAGAATTTCTTTTCTCTCCTCTATATCAAGACCATGTTCATCACTGCAAATCTCATTTACTACTCTCTCAGCAACTACAAAACACTTCCACCATATCCAAGGTCTAGCAAGTACACCTAATTCAAAACCAGCAGAATCTGTACTTTTCAAGCACAGGTGCCCTTGCTTTTGCAGTGCAAGATACTGTCAAGATTTCTACTTCTATTCATGTTGCTTCTCCAGCCTACATGTGCCTCACAAACAGAACATGTATCTGTTGGGCCCATTCCATTCATCCTTCTACATTCTTCTACCATGCCAAATACCCTCTTACCACGGCACACTATATACTAGACCTATATTGATAAATTGGCAATAAAAAGAAAAAGAGTGTTGTCATGTCAACTGCCATACCATGTGGTTATTGCTTCTTGCCAATCAAATCTTGTTGCTTTCCTTTCCTCAGCTCTTCTTTGTTTCTCTTGACTATACATCTCTTGTTTTTTGCATTGCCATCTGCACATCCAACATGGACAAATAGCAATCATAAGGCGTTTTTTGATGTGACACACTAGTACACTGAAAACATACACACCGTTTGCTGACATGTGTATTTTAATACTTCAAGCATAACACTTTTGACAACTATCAACCCTAAAGCAAGACAGCACATTCACAAAATTGAAAATGTATGTTCTTCAACTAAACCCTTTCCAAACCTTGATGATAGTGGCCAACACCAAGATTTATGTAATCTCCTATTGGTTGCAAAACATGCCTTTCTATTCATTCAAGATGAAGTTGGCTACAATAACAAGGCTAGAAACAGCAAAGCTCCAAGTTGACCTGTAATTTTAGGCACAAATGCATGTCTACAATGATTTGCAAACTGCAACTTCAGCAACAAAAATATGATACAAACAAATTTCATGCATCCTAACTAAAGAAAAACATTGCAATTCAAGGATGACAAACACACAATTTTTTGGGGAGTATACACTTCTCAAAAACTTTTTGAATGCAGAGAAATTTTTGTTTTCAAGACCTACGAATTATGAACAACACTTTCAACAAAGGAACTTAAGCCAAAATGACTTTTGTACAACAAGTGAAACCCCCACTAAACAAAAAAAAAGCAACAAGAAAAAATAACAATTGCCAAAATAGAAGAAAAGCAACCAAAAAATAACAAGAAGCAATAGGCAATAGAAATGTAGCAAAAGACAAGAAAAAAGTGGATTTGTGAATTGCACTATATCTATTGACAATGTATAAAATTGTAGTCCTTTATACACATTTTTCTAAGTGAAGCTTGAACCTTCATTGCTACAAAAAAAGTAGCTAAATTTCGTGATAATAGTTTGAGAACTTGTTTCCAATTCTAATAGGAGTAACAACTAACATCATATTTACAAAGGGATATCGATAGTAAAAATCAAAGCTCCTAGGATTGAACCATTCAATTGTCAGTTAGGAAATGGTAGATTATGTAATTTCTCTCAGTCAAAGTAACAAAAATGAAGGAAGTTCTTAAACTTACAATTTTACGAAACCGTGCACTTCAAGTTTGCAAATTTTGTCAGATTCTCACACTATACACCTCCTATTGCAACGATTTTGTTCACCTAAAAAGCTTGAACGGTTTCCTCATTTGTTGAAAATAGACCAACAAATCTACATCAAAGGTAAGCACTTCCACTATACATTAATTTTAGAGTAGACACTTGTTGACCTAAACCCAAATTCAACATTCCAGACTACCATAGCTTAGCGGAAAATAAAAAAATAATTCTTTTTTTTTATTTTGAATTCCATGATCTATTATGATATTGTCATATGAACAGTGAAATTATTTAGAGTGTAGCCTATGATAATTATTATGATTTTCAACATGTCGATTTCATATTTTTATAAAAAATTGTTTCACTATTTTGAGGATTATTTAATGATAAAACTGACCTTAGGCTAAGGTAATTGCAACCTACTATCATTAATGTTTCAGAGGAACCCCATGTGATTAAAAAATGAAGGAAAGTTTCAAATGTTCAAAACATTTCAACTACCAAAGGAAAGGGTTGCATTTTGCCACACGTTTTATCTCCAAGACCCAAGTGCATTGGAGAGGTGTGGGGGCAACATTGACTATAAAACACACATTGAGTAAGGAAATTGGGAGTTCACAACAATAAGGGAAAACAATCTTAGAATGAAAAAACTTGTAAGAAGGATGATCATGACAATGACGGATGGGGGTGGATGTTGCCATGAACTATATAATTGAAAGGGTACATATGGGCACGTGTGAACGTAACAAATCCTAAACCCAATGAAGAACATTTCAACTTTAGAGGTCAAAGTTGGGTTAATATGCTCACTTAATGGTTACATAATAGACTCATATTTGTTTCTTTCAACGAACTTGTTCACATTGAAAAAATTAAAAGTAAGAACTTGGAGGTTGACCTACACTTTTGATGACAAAGTCATATTTATAACAATCTACAACTTGAACAACAAAAACATTTCCAAACAACTTTCATGCAACCATTGACTCAAAAAAAAAACAATGCAAGCTTAACAAACTTAAAGATGATGATGTACTACTTGGTGATATGTGCTTTGTTGTCTAGAAATTGTGCATTGAACATTCCAAAATGTTTGGAACTGGTAGAGCAAGTCATAACCCACACATTCATTCAAGCTATTTTTTATTCTCCTTATGGATTATCATTCAACCAAGTCTATTTGGGAGGCACACACTTGGATAAGCATGATAGATTGAAATATGTGTTCAAATGCATATTCAAATTAGACTTAATATTCACATTTTCCAACTTGAAAAAAAAATTGGGTAACAAATATGAACATGTACATGAACCAATGATTTTTTTGGTGGTGAGTCTTTGGTATTTTGAGAAATTTCTTTTGAGAAAAATGTTGAGTGTCAAACGTGTTTTACTAGTGCAATTATTTTCTTGTACAAAATGAAAAAAAATACAAAAAGAATATCGGTGTAAACACATCAATAAATAAATAAATAAATAATTTGAAACAAATTTGAAGGTGAAATTTTTTGTCATAAAAACTTAAATGTGGTTGTGTCTTTGGGGAGGACAAAGACATTCAATTTGATTATATAAAAAGAAAAATATAAAATGGTCCTAGGATGGAATTGTTAAGTTAAACACCAGTTCATAGATTATGTAAATAGGGTAAAATCATAGGCAAAAGAGCCACCCAAATGAGTGAACACTCTTTAAAACTATATTTTTGTATATTTGCAATATCACAGTTGTATTTCTGTATATTTGAAATATCATAAGGAAAGCATAATAGTTTGGATTTTTATTAAAATTTTTGAATTATTTTCCACTAATTGTAAAATTTACATGCTCAAAGTTTGACACAAATCAAAAATGTTTTTGCATGTTCAAAACACTCGAACCTTGAGAGTGCATAATCCTCATTTTTTTCAAACGTCCTTTTTTTCTACCAAATGTACACCATTCTTTTTGAAAATTGGAGAAGATTTTAACATTGATGATTAGAAGGGCAAAAGGACTTGAACTAATGATTTTTTTTTTAATAACCCATTTGAGCACGTTTGTTTCAAAAGTGTTTTTGACCCTAAAAGTTGTGGATTTTTAAAGTATGGCTTTAACAAAAGTAATTCATATATATGTGATAGAGGGCATGAATGCATAATATAGATGATATAAAATCAAATTTTAGTCAAAATGTATTTATATATAAAATGTAGTGCTAAATGGGGTATCCAAAATACAAAATTTTAAGTTATGAACGAACACAAAAATGACACATGTCATGTGCAATCCTTGGAAAAGGAAATTTACCTTGGCGCCTTTGGCTCCTTTGACCATGATTTCACCCAATAACCCTTTAATATACTAGTTTGAATATCTTGTTTGTCCAAGGATTCTCTTTCATGACTAAGTTTAAACCTGTGAAAACCTATTTAAATAGACACATAATACCAATTCAATGAATACAATTTTGCTGAATGAGCCAAAGCACCAATTCTAACAATCTCATGGGTCAAAAGTCCTTTTTTTTGCACCTAAACACATGTTTATTCCAACACCCTCCATACTTGTGTGTATTTCATATATTGATATCATATAACCTTTGTTTATACAAACAAAATTAAAATTTCATTCCCAATGCTACAATGTTTATCTTTTCAAGTTTTTGTCATGTAACCAAAGTGATAATCATCCATTTAAAAGGTTTAAACATCCTTATATACAACGTAACTTGATTGCAAGAAACTTTGTTACAATGGCATTAAATCACCTTCCATACAATAGCTACCTTAATCTAATTTAGAAGACCAATTCATTCCTTGTTAACCATGGGTACTTTCTTGCATTACATGAACAATACACATCATCTTGGGGTCTTGAATGTTGTTATTTTATAGTAATGTTATATTATGATTTCAACTGTCATAAAAAAAGGATTTTATCTTTACCAACCCAAGTGACAAAAAAAAATTCCAAATTTGAAACTTCAAAATTTTAAAAATCTTGTGCGATTATTAAAAATGAGGACAAGTGTTTTGTATTATTAGCCCAAACATACACCCACTTAGTTACAAAGGCCAAAACCTTAAAAGCTAAAGGTCCTTTTGAAGGTCAAGGGTATGGTTTGTGGTTATGTTTTGGTACAAGGATTTTATTATTACAAGGAGCAACAAGTGTTTCCATTCATTAAAGTGAAGCACAATGTTTTAAAAACACATATTTTACACATGTTTTTAAACAATGTAAAAAGAAAAAAGGATTACATAAAGTGATTTCACCAAAGGATTTAAATGAAATCACATTCAATAGTTATATGCATAAACTTATGTGAACATCAATGGAAGAGGTAAAATGGGTTGAAAAGGTCATACTAACATATTTTTGAAAGATGGATTGGACAATGGTGGACATGCCATTTGTGAAGGAAATGGTTTGTAACTTTTGCCACACAACCAAATCCACCACTAGAAAACAGAATAAATGATGCGTCAATGTTGAAAAATTAGCATCAATCTTCAAACGATTTCATGTGAGAATAATGGTAGGTGGCAAGGAAAGACCTAATTTCAAAATTGCCAAATATTTTATTGGGAATGAAGAGGAGCAAGTTTATGTGTGAAACAAAGGTTATTTAATTCACAAAGCAACATCTAAACAACTTGTGATGTAATTAGAAATGCTTGCAAAAGTCACCATATCTTGGCAAGGTAACATGTTTATTCCAATAGTTCTTATTTTCGTCATTCAAGTAGAAGAAAGAAGGTTAATGTCAAAATGGGCAAACTTGCTTTCTAATAAGTTGATTTTATTTTAAATAAGTTTTAAATAATTTTTAAAAATCTTTGAACCAAGGGGTCTTGAAATGTGAAGAATCAGGTTCAAAATCAAACTAAAGGTTGTATCAAAATTTTAAAAACCCTTGAACGAAAATTAGAAATCCTTTAAATTTAAAAATAGTTAGAACCAAAATCAAAGGTTCTCTTTAAAAGTGAAAATCAACCAATACTAATAAAAATGGCAAGACATGAAGATCAATCAAACAAAGTTTTTCTTATAGATTAATTATGAAACTATAGTGGAACATTGAAACAAATTTGAATTAACATTGGGATAACACGAAAATGAAACCAAAACACCCTAATGATGTTGGGACCACACTAAAATAACATCACAACAATGCCAAAAGGTTGAAATGACATTGATGAAACATTAAAAGATGATACCACAAAAGTCAATGGAATGTTGGTAATGCCAATGGAAAGGTTGGGAACACTTGATCTCCTAGGATAAACATTGAAAACATGTCAACAAACACAAGAATAACATTACAAAGACATTAAAACAACATTGGAATGTTTAGACCATGTTGAGATGACATTGAAATGAAACACTAAGACCATGTTAAAACAATGTTTGGATGAGACCTGAACACCAAAACAATCTAGTTGAATGATCTTGTGTTAACCATGCATTAAGTACAAATTTGACCTTTGTAAATGTTAAGTCATAATCTTTGTAAATTTTAATTAATTAATTACTAATTACCTTGTTAACTATAGTTATTGGTACACATTTGAATTAGTGTTAACCTTGTATTAAGTACAATTTGAACTTTGTAAGTGTTAATTAGATAGTTATTAATTACCTTATTAGTTATAGTTAGTGGTTCATATTTTAATTAATTTCTATTTAATGTTAGGTAACTAGTTTAGTTATTAGTAAAAACACCTAGCTTATGTAGGGTGAAAGCATGAATAACGGGACTATTTAGACTGTCACACTTATAATTATTTTGGATTACATGAAAATGTAAAATTTGAGGCCATATTCAAAATTAACATTATCAAAATTTTAATTATTCATGTTGTCATAGACTTTAATGAAAATCATCACAAACAATTTGGATGAATTCTAAGAAGATTATGGACTTGTTATGGACTTTTGAAATGACAACACTATGTTTGTCACACAAAGAAAATGAAAAATGTGGACTCAAAAAATACATCAAAGTAGTTTCAAAATAAAAATTTATAAAATAAAGAATCATCAAATGAAGAATTGATTAGTGAAGTGCATTGAAATTTTCCTAATATATATATTTTTAAAATCTAAAAATTTTAAATGATGCGATTGTTATAAATTTTATCCTTGGGAGTCCATTTCATATTAATTTTTTTAATTTTTTGCCTGGATTTTTTGATCAATTGTTTAGGGATATTCATAGGTTGGCTTATTAATATTTATGATTAAAAGCATAGGGGATAATTATAGGATTTATGGTTTGATAATTGCTAAAACGGCAAAAAAATTGCTAATGTTAGATTATGGACTCTCAAATGCCACTTTTGAGACACCTAACCATGCTTTCGCTTTGTAAGGAAATGAGTTTGAATCTATTGTCACTCTTATTCATTTTTTATACATGCATAAAAGTTTGTCCTATTAACTTTTGAATTTGAATCTATAAATTGTGTCTAGTTTGAACATGCATGCATAGGAAATAATGAGGGGTATTGTATACTTGTCTTTTTAGAAGTGTATATTTTGTCTATCATCATAAATTGGTGACCATCCATTAAATTCATTTGGTTTATTTCTAAAAAAGGAAAGATATAAATTAAAAATCTTTAATAGACCCTATACATTTTTTAATTTTTTTAATTTTGTAAAAAAGATAATATATTATCATGTATTCACAATTTTGAACTTGAAATAGATTTATGGTTTGAATTTTGTTTTGTAGTTTATTTTATTGAGAAGTTTTAAATAACATAAAAATTGGGAATTGGAAACCACTTATGAACAACAATGTTGTTGGCTAGAACAAATATTTAAAAGTGCAAGGAAACACTTGGGCATGAATGGAGGACTTACTTTAGAGAGGAAACAATCCAATGTTAAAATTGCCTTCCAAAACATCCTTAGTACATTGGAAAGATCAAGAACTTATGGATACACAAGAAGCACCTCGTTCAATTGGAGGATTCACTTAAGAGAAGGAGGTGCCCCACAAAGAAGATTTTTTTTCAATCAAGGACAATAAATTAGTTCTTGAATGTTTTGAAATTACCAATATGTAATCAAAATCATTTTTCAAAATATTAGAATACTCCATATTAGATGAAGCTTAAAAGTCTAATCACATTTACAAAATGTAGTAGGGAGGGACATAAGTTTGTTTACTACCTTACTTGTTAGAAAAAGAGAAGTTACAAATCCACTTACTTATAAAAGCATTTTTGTTAGAATTTACTTCATTTCAAAAATAAAAGCCTACATCAATTTATATGTACGTTGAAGAATCTATAGAAGCCACACCTCAACATGGCGGCAATCACCACAAATATAATGATCACCAATAGTCACATGATTTCGAATACATATTCACAACTTTTGTTGGGACATGATTAAAACTTAGTATGAATGAAAGCATGGTAAAGTATACACAAAAAGTAATGTAAGCAACGAAATACAAGGGTCTTTCAATAAAAGGACTAACATGTAGATGATTTTATCGGGATAATAACATTATTTTTGGGTACATTATTTCTTAACTCTTGTTTGCATGAACTTCAAAAGTTAAATTATTATAATCATGTGTTTTTAAACTACTTGCAAATATTTGAATCAGACCTAAAATTTGTGGTAGTTTGAAAAATAAATTTCAAGTACTTGAAAGTAGGTGAAATTTTTTTATTTGGTTTTTTTTCATGCACCTCAATATTAATATGGTAAAATTTTTAATATAATTTTATTGGTTAATGGAATTTGTTTCCATAACTAAAATCATCCCCAACCCTTGAAAAATGACATAATTGTTCGGGTTATTTTTGGGGTATTTTTTCAAATCCAAATGATATGACACAAATTTCTTTGAAAATATAAAAAGAAGCTAGAGATGCCATGAAAAAAATTAAAAGTTTCATTTGTTTTGAAATGTTAAAAGAAGGTTAGAAGTTTTAAAAACTTTTTCTTTTTTGTTTTCAAGTAGGAAACAAGGTAACTAGTATGTACAAAATATTTTGCTTGCAACCCTTATGTAAGTTTGTATGATTGCTTTCAATTCAACCCACATACATACTTAAATATGAATTGGCACCAACAACTTACACATGTTCTTTAAGCATTTTTATACTATTAACAAATAAACTAAAAGAAAAACCTAGGCATTGACTTTAGTTGTCTTGCACTTAAATATAGGGTGAAAACTTGGTAAAATGTATAATTCTTAAACTTTTTTTGTACACTTTACTATGCTTTCACCCTACAACCACAAATGATTCATGTGGTGCAACATGCATCAATGTTTGATCTAACACTTAATCAATGTTTAATCCAATACATGCATGGAATACCAAAGGTTCACATGTGTGCATTCGTTTTGTCACCACTAGGTGTAGCAATTGTGGTTACGATACAATTGTAGCAAGAAATGAACTTGAATTATGTTGCTAAAACCCCAACAAGATGTTGAAACAACAATTTCACCACAAGATGGCACATCGAATATTCAAACACAATGTTCTTTGGATGTGCATAACATGGTTTTGAAAGTAGGGTGCAAGCATACAAAAGTAGGCCAGAAATGTATACGTTGTAGGTAGAAAACAAAAAATTGTCAACTTTGAAGCATAGAAAATAGAACATAATCTTTAAAAACATACCAAAAAACTACATGAATGTATGTAGGATGGTATGGATATGTTGTTTAAGGCTTAAGGTTTTGCGTTTCCTTTTTTTTCAACATACTTTCACTCTACTTTCCAAATTTAGGATGTTGTTCCATATTGCACAAAACAATGTAAAAGTATATTAATTAATTATCATTTGACCAAAAAACTCATATGTCTTAATTTTAGATTGTTAAAAGATTTTTTTGACATATTATATGCAAGATTAGTGTTTGGGTTCATATAAAAATCGTGTTTTAGACGCATAATTATGTTAATTTGGAAAACTACTTTTTAAAAGCTTCACATTATCATAATTGAAATATTCAAGTTTCAAAAAAAATGTATCAATATGCATCATAACTCAAACATCAATATCACAAAATTTGAATAGTATGATTTTGAAAAAATAATTAGACATTACCTTGAGATAAATAAATAAAATGATGAAAGTAATAGAATACATGAAATATGACCACATATATGGTTTATTTAGTATAACAAGTACATTCTAAAATTTGTAAGGTTTTTTTAAAGCCTTCAAATTAAAAAAATGCAAACTTTACTTTTCACCTACTTTTACTTTTTGAGCAAGGATCACTAATTGGCCTACTTTAGCATGCTTATGCCTAGTATAATGTGGTAATGTCTTGATTGGTAGAAACCAATGTGTCGTGAATATACATAACCTTTTCTTATGCAAGCAATGCTTAAAATTCTATTAACTATTGAAGTGCATGTTTTGCATATCGTCAACAAACCATAGAAAAAGCAAAAAAAATCCACAAAAACCACCAAAAACTCTCAAGACAATCATAAAAACATTGTAAGAAAACCATAGGGTCCAAATGACATATAATGAGCCAATGTGTTTACTCTACATTTAGGACTATTGTCCATTTTGGGGTTTTTCTTCCCAAAGAACATGTTTTCCGCAAGAGGAATTTTCAAATGAAATGTTTTGAAACTTTTAATATATTGTATTTATAGTTGCCCCAATATATGATATGTTTTTTTACAATCAAATTTGGAGAAATATGAATTTTTGAAAATGCACAGATTTTGTTAAATTTTGTGTTTTGATTTGAAAAATTGTCATAATTTCAAATAATACCAAAACATGTTAACACTTTCAAGTTTAATTTTTTTATGTTATAAGCTACAAGTTTTCTTTAAAGAACATATACATTACATCACATTTACATGCCAAAAAAGACTCATGAATTTTTTTTAAACCTTAATTTTTTATAAACAAAAAATTGAAAAATATGAAAATTTGAGTGCTTTTTAGATGTATCTAATAGTACCTTATTACTATAATAAAACTGAGGATTAAATAAATTGTATTATGGAAATTAAACGGCCTTTTATGAAAGTGTTGTCATTAAATGAAGATGTTAAAGATCTTTTATTCAAACTAAACTTTGATATTGGAATTTTGTTTGATTCATTTTAGATTTTTCAATATCCATATTATTCAATAAGCACAACTTTCCATGATTCACATGCCATTAAAGTGGCACCACATAGACAAATGTAGTAAGAATTGTAGAAAAGTTGACATCTTGACATCAATTTTGGTTCGTTTGAGCTCACTTTCACCCCATGAAACAACCACAAGGATAAATCACATTCATTGTCATTTTTATTTTTTTTACATTCACTTGGATAGATTTGCCAAGCCAAGAATCGGTATTGGATGAATGCATCAAGATTAGTATTTTTTAAATTTTTAGTATTTAAATTGTTTTCCAAGGATTTATGGAGAAATAATCTATGGTAGAAAGGAGGTAATGTTAACCATCCATTAAGTACAAATTTGACCTTTGTGATTGTAATGTCATAATTTTTATAAATATTGATTAATTAGTTATTACTTATTTTGCTAGTTATAGTTAATGATACATATTTTGAATTAATATTAATCATGTATTAAGTAAAGATTTAATTATCTTTCTAGTTTTAGTTAATGGTTCACATTTAAATAATCTTTTATTTACTATTATGTAAATAGTTTAATTATTAGTAAGAGTACATAATATATATAAAAAGCTTAATTCGAACATGCATGCATATGAAATAATGAGATTATTGTATACATATATTTCTAGAAATATATATTTAGTTTATCAACATTTTGAAACCATGATATGCTAACAAACATGCTTTGAACCAAATGACCAAAGATTTTATGGCCAATTGAAAAAGGAGGATGATGAGTAAATTGAGGCCCAAAATGAGGCCTAGTTTATGGATAACCTCAATATCCCAATTGTAGTAAGGTGGACCCTGGTTCTAATATCTTTGAATTTCTTCTTGCAATGGGGATTGGCGAATACTACATGCATGTGAAACTAGCATGAAGGTGATTTGTTGATTTTACATTAGTTAAGCTAACCATCCTAACATTTGCAAAGTTATGCAAAGATCCTTGGTTAATAAAGTTTTACAAAGATTCTTGATTAAACAAAAGGAAAGGAAATCAAGAAATCACTCCTCAAAGTTGAGGAAAAAATTAATTACTAGTCTTGTAAACAACAAAACCTTTTAGCTTCTTAGATTATGTGAGTTGAAGGTATCTCATAATATCCCGTAGCACAAGAACTTGACAATCTTGTGAGTATGTGACTATTGCCTATTCAATTTGGTTTCAAAATTAGAACTGAGCAAGGTAAAAAACATATGAAAAACAAAATTGACCTCACCAAGCAAATATAGATAGAATGTTCCTCAACAACAAGACATAGAACATTTGTGACATGCATATTGATAATGGGATTTTGATGCATGTTCAAAGTTCCTTGAACTCTATTTCTTTGATGAATTAAGCAAAATGTATTTTTTTCTTCAATATATCCTTTGGTCACAAGAAGTTACTTTAGTGGATATATCCAAATTGGCATATAGATCACAAAGTACAACTAAATAATTAAAACCAAACTGAAGATTATGGCTAATTTAAGGATTGTGGTTATTAAAGTCGGTCGGTTGCAGATGTAGAAAGTATATGATGCAAGTAATGGTTTAGACTATATAGTTGGACTAGCAGCAAGAATTGAACATGAAACGGACTACATCCGGTTCACTTGTTGCATTGTTTTTATTTGTTCCTTCAACCTCTTTCCCAAGATGAATCTACATCAATTAGCTTATGCACATGACAAAAAAACAAGGCTAACAACAAGCCAATGCGGGCTGAGATGCATGTTATTAACCTATTAGAGCAATGATCATGTGGAAACGAACCTCCTAAATATTTTGTGATAGTTTGGTGTGAACTTGATCGTGAGCGTGGTGAATAGTGCAAGTGAAAGAAAAAAATTTCTTACTTCATGACTAAAAAAACCATGAAATTTACTAAGGATGTGAAAAATGGCATAGTGCCCATAAAAAACCCAAAAACTTTAGAGAACAAAATACATTCCAGAGACTCTTGAAAGCAAAGACTATTGAAAAAGTCCAAAGAGCACAGAGCTCAAAGCTTAGTACATTTGACATCATGAGTTTTCCTTGCAATGCACTTGTAGGAGCTCACCCACCTATAACATTTCATGTAGTAGTTCATCCATTTTTTATAATTCAACATTTTCCCCCTATGAATGTGGGGGATCATCTACTTAATATTTTTTAAGTTATTTGTTTGATGGGGAAGAATAAAATAGTCTTGCATCACATGTGGAGGAGACAAGGACTTTGGAATTAGGGTTTTCCAAAAAAAATGTGGTAAGCAAAGAAGAACATGTTGGTAAATCATGGACAAATGCTAGTTTTTGTGCTTGCTAGACGTTATGGAGAACAAATATTGGGAATACAATCGCAAGCCATTTAAGGAGAACAACTAGAAAACATTCACAGATGCTATGAATGCAAGTATTCAGCCAAGAGACTATCTAGAGATCCTAGACCATTAGAAAAGCCACGTCTTTCTTTCCACGTAAAATGTTTTGGCATTACCTGCATGTTACTGCATATAGCCTTATGTTTCATCTCACCCTGTGATGGCATCATTAATTTGGATGGTTGTCACCTCTTATTCTTGCATTTGCAAATCTAGGTTCCAGTGCACCCCACATTTCATAATAGCAATTGTAATTAATGATGTTTGATCAACTTTAGAATTAAAATGTTTCAAAATTCTCCATCTATTTATCAAAGAAACAAATGCATTTTTTATGATCACCCTCATTGAATTTATGTTGGAATCATATCGTATCTTTTCCACATCTGCAGGTTTACAAGCCTTCCAATTTTTTTGTAAGTAGGTACGAATTGGATAAGCTACATCACTAATTAAAAATGGAGTTCATTTCATACCTTGAATAATAACAACTAGTTTTTGGAGAATTTCTCGAGACTTTAATTGTGCATATAGGCTACACCTTTTGAACTGCCCACCATGATGTACCCCTCTAGGTTGGTTAGCACAAATGTTCCAAAAGATTTTGTTTGCATCACACACAACTTGCACCACCATACTATGGAACTTTTTCCTATTGAAAAAATCACTAGTAGCAAGTGTAACTTTTTTGCTTAGAAGGTTCGCCAAAGGAATGTGAGTTCCATCTATAGCTCCACAAATGTTAAGTGTACTTGTAAGATTTTCAAAACGAGCAAATGATGTCCTTCAAGCATTGACCTGAAGGAATACTAATGCATTTACTAAACAATTTGTTTTTGTCAATTACCACATTACAAACAATATCAACATACTTTCTAATTGTTGATGCACCCGCATTGAATCAATTGGCCATATGTGTAGCACTAAATCCATGAGCAAATTGATAAATCACAATAACCACAATCTTTATGATCTCTAATTGTGGCCTAATGAGGTTTAAACAACTTGATTGCAAAAAAGGTGTTAACTCCAAAACTAGGTTATTAAAAGCTTCAAAACTCATTCTATAATGCAACAAAAATTTCCTATCTCTTATTTCAGGTGTGCTATGCCACACATTAGTTTCTACAAGGTCCCAATGTGTGTATTGTCTAGGTTCTTTCCACCAAAAACAGGGTGGATGTCTCCTCCCATTCACATCGGCCAAAAGCATTGGAAAGACATTGAATCTTATTATACTCTCATCTAATTTGCAAGCACATTATGCATTTAAAATTTAAATCTTGCACAATTCCCCGATGTAATAGAAAGTAACATCCAAATGAGAAATACTTGTCCAAGTGAGGCTAGATTCATGATCACAAATTTTGAAAACAACAAAAAAAAACCCTAAAATAATGAAATGCTCTAAAACAGTCGCAAAACAATGCAAATTCACCAAAAAAAAAAACACTTCTACAAACCAATTTAAATCCTTTAAAGCATCCTCTATGCTATTGATAGAAAATTGAAAAAAAAATAGTGACCAGAGCTAAACAAAACTTGAGGAAATGAGAGCTGCACTAGACCTGTGTGTAGAAAAAGCTCTCTGGATTCTCAACTCTCTGGACTTCCTACTCTCATTCCCGTTTGCTGCAGCGACAGTTTCGAAAGGTCCGTAAAAAGCAGTCCATTTTACTAAAACCACGGCAGTGCGTGGGCCTTTGTGTGGCTGCGCTGCGCCAGCGGATAGCCCGGGTTGAGGAGCCCACTTCAGGGTAATACGCCTGTGCTCACAGCTGCATGTGCACAGGCTAAATATTCTATTGCATAATCGTTGTAGAATAGCAGTCCAGTGCATCGGTTCCTATCATAGCCACCTTCACGCCACGACCAGCGGCAGCAGCGTTTCTGTAAACTGCCACAGCAGGCTGGAGTCGTGCGTGTGGAACGCCGCACCGGTGTAATATGTCCTCCTCTGGCCCTGCAGCCCGTACAACTCCTTGTAGAACCC
>Ga0116230_10003252_pt1 | contig 15842 bp, 9 predicted proteins | sample S1TSphfallax_3_FD_88678 | JGI IMG/M metagenome (GOLD analysis project Ga0116230, IMG submission 88678) | Host-associated microbial communities from peat moss isolated from Minnesota, USA - S1T2_Fd - Sphagnum fallax MG | ecosystem: Host-associated > Plants > Peat moss > Unclassified | place: USA... | reverse complement strand
GCAAGGCATTAGTAGGATGTACCATGCTGAAGTACAGGATAGATGTTGCCCATGGCCAAGCTGTGCAAGCTCTAGTACACTGGATGAACATGTGTTGGGTGGATTCAACAATGGCTCAAACTCCCAATGAAACTACTGTAGATTGCAATGAAACTTTGTATCCCCTTCCCTTTGGGTTGTACTTGTGTTCTCTTTTTCTCAAAATGGAACTCATTTCATTTGTGCACAAAAAACACTTGGTTTGGAAACTTGCTAGCTATTATTGTAGATGGCCATATTTAATTTTTCAAGACTAATTTGAAACATTAGAAGTTGCAAAGCTGCACAAAACACCGCATTTTTCCAAGAAGAAACTTTGAAAAATCATTTTACTGTATTGTTCACATTGGTCCTTAGTTTATGATTTTTTTGGGTTGCAAATTTTCACTGTTTTGTGAACAATTCTTAGAGAAACTTGAAAAAAAAACCATTTTTGAGCCAGAAATTTTCTCTTGTTTCTGTTCCACACCTCAACTGACTTGTGGTATGACATAATGTACAAAAGAATGTGCTCTAAGACACAGAATTGCACCCATTTTCTACTATAGATTCTCAACCTTTTCAGCTCTTGGAGCAGCTGCCTCAAATTTACTCTTTTGTCAAACTTGGTAGGCCGTATGGTGCATGTTATTCATTGATGTAAATGATGGCAATTCCATGCATTCAGCTAGTTGCCAGTGGTACTAGTTGTGACTGAATTGACATGTTTTCCTTGGGCTTTCAGTGTTTAGTTTCCAATTGTTACAATCTTCATGTGATTGTATGATCACACTATCTTCTACTTGTTGCTGAATAATATGCAGCAGAGGAGATTGGGGACACCCAGAGGGGATGTTAAATGCTCCCTTACAAAGTTTGTGGGTGTCAGTGCAGCACCCTGCATGGTTTTGCAGATTCTTGTTGTGCACACCACAAAAAGACATGTACTGCTAAGAAAAGTATATTGATTCTGCATGTCTTGCTCCTTTCAAAGGACCACAAATCTAAAGGATCAAGCATTAAACAAACAGCTTGGTTCTGATTGCTTTTGATCGAGATTGTCTTCATTTCAATTTACATACTTTTTCAACAACATGAATCCAATCCTCAATTTCAATTTAAGTACTTCTTTTGCCAACATCAATCCAACTGTGCAGAAGAACCATTCAGGACACCCCATTGAGACTCTCAGACTTTGTTGGGCGTTGTTTAACATCCTGTGACCTCCACCCTCAAGCCTCAGAAGTCAATAAATTCAAAAGCAAAAGTAAGACCATTACTAGTTCAAAGCATTCTCATTTTACCTTTAAATCATTCATTGTCTTTTCATAGAGGCAACCCTCATCCTAAGTTTGGAGTGCATAGAATTATGACTATTTGTTGCCATTTCTTAACTCATTGAGGATTTGGGTGACTGATTAATTTTTTCTTTAAAGGATAAATTGTATATACTTCTCATAGATCAATCATGGGAGGCCTAGCCCAGTATCTCTGAATGTTCTTTAATCCTTTTCTAAGACAAGAAAGTGAGGCAATAGGATGAATCCTCATGGTACAAACTGAACTGGACATAAACATCAGTAAGAATGTTCCATAAGGGTGGGAATGCATCTAGTGCCAAGAGACAAAGTGAATTGTCAAAGAAGCTTTTTTGAGTATATCTGAGTGTTGGCCTGTTTTGGGGCCAAGTCCAGAATTTTAAACTCAGCCTGATATGTTTCAGGGGGTGAAGACCTGCCACAAGAAACAATCCAGTACAAATGTTTTTTTTTTCAATTTTGTGATGTTGCTGAAATAGTGATCAACCATAAGAGGCTTTAGCCAGATTTGGTTACATACTAGATATCAAAGTAGAAAAAACCCAGAATCCTTCTATATTTTTGGCTACCTAATTGAACTTATTGTAAAAGTCTGGCAATTTGGAAAAATATCCATTAAAAATCCTTTGTATAGGTTGAAGTTATATTTTTCAGGTCAAAATTTGGCGAAATTTTGCCAAAGAAAAAACCACCCATCTTGGTAGTTTTAGAGGACAAAAACTTACCATAGGAATGGGCCCGATAGTTGAGGAGGTGGTGTGAAGACCCAGTCTAGAACCAGACCACTGGTTCTTAGGCACACTTACAAAGATTTGAGTCTTAGGGATAAGTAGGGGTACGTAGGGTTAAGGTACTAGGATTATAGGTCTTGGGGTTGTTGGTTATAGCTTCCCTCTCCCATGTTCTTCTCCTTCAAACTTTGGACATTTTGAAGTGCTTGAGTGATAAATATTTCCAGTAATGGTTGTGTGTAGACTTTCTTTTTGCTTGCTTATATAGTTTATGAGATTGGAACTGTGCAAAATGGATATGGGATAAAAAGTGATGAACGATAACGTTACAATAATCTCATATCCTTTCTTGTACAAGAAGACTATCCCCATATCCCCGCAGTTTTTTCATCTCCTTCCCCAGAGGTTCATCAAAATGAATCTTACACCAAACGATCCCTTCTCTCCTCTCAAATGAATAAAATGGCCGTCTGTTGTTGAAAGCAAAACTCTACTTGTACTCCAAGTTAGGACCTAGAAGAGGGGTGTTCTAGGAATTTGGGTCTCATGCTCATCCTTGTGTAGGGCCCACATTCCCAGCCCTTACCAGTGTTGATGTTGTTAATAATACCTGTTGGTCCTGGGTTTAACTTTCCCGAATCAAAGAACCGTCAGTTATGGGTATTTGAAAAAAATAAAAAATCAAAGAACCATCAATTTCAGTTACTTCAAACAACTCAAGGAAGAACCATCACAAGAATTGACAGTTTCCTGGGTCACTTATTTGATGTTTTCAAAGAATTGAGAACTGACTCAATATTTCCAAAAACAACCGAGTATACCTTTGATTTTTTCATAACCAAGGATATGAACCTTAAGAACCGTGCTGATACCCAACAAGGATTTGGTGCAGTTTCCCGATACCCGCCCCATGATGGTCCTTACCCTACACTTATTCACCTGACACATTGCTTTGAGTGATTTAAGAGCTTGTGAACACTAGCTAACTAGCAATGGGATGCCGATCACTATCAGAGACTTGGCTACAAGATGCCATTTTAGGGATGAAGGGAAAGCCCATCGGATGAACCAGCACCCACGTTGGTATCTTCACCTTGACGAGTAAGGCCTCTTAAAGTGCATTCGCATTTGGTGTTTGGGACTCGTGTGTTGAATCCGGTGCCACCATGCCAGTCATTTAGAACTTAAACCTATTTACAATGAAGATTTTATGTTAAGCTAATATTCACTTAACGTTAAGATATCACCTATTTAAGATTGAGTGCCAACTAGGATGCCACCTAGATTTTCATTTAACACTAACTTAACATCAAGTGTGAATGCACCATAATTAGATTTGAACTCAGAGATCCTGACCAAGGTCATCTTCTCCCAATGGGCAGAGGCAACAAAATCAGCAGATGGAGAAGAAGATCCCCCCACAAAACAATTAATCCACATGAGACACATGACTTGTTGATTTTCAGGTACTTGACTGAGAGCTGAATGGAGGCCAAATTTAGGGGAGCTACAATTATACCTGTAAGCGCAGCAGAAGTCGAGAGATGGTCAGAAAAAGGCAAAAAGCTGGTCCGGCCATCGCACGAGCCGGTAACGCAGGAGGCGGCCGGCCTGCTGTGGTGGTCCCGTTATGTAACAAGGAGCGGCTAACATTGCGGGATTTTGTATCATTATTTTGCGTTACGTACTTACTTACAAACGGTATCTTGCACACAAGGGTGCCTGAGTTTTCTTCTTCTTCACTGCCTACGGTCCGGTCCTAGCTATGGATATACAGTTGTCTCCCGCTTAAGTATGCACCCCTTTAAGTACGTATCTCGGTTAAGTACACATTTTTTGGCAAAAAATTTAAGGTTCAAGATTTATTAGTTGACCATGTCATGAATTGTCATTTAGCGTAAGTTTTGAAGTTTTTTGTGTTTGGCTTTGAGGCTGATTGTTAAGATCTTGTTCTGAAATGATTCAAACGATTTCTTAAGGTCATCGAATGTTTCTTCTGCTTCTGCTTGAACTTTAGGGTAGAGCAGCTGATCATCGATGTCGAGAACCTGCTTATAAAGAGAGTCGAAACCTTGGAATATAACTTTGTTTTCTAAACCATCTAAACCAACATTCAGTTTTTGAGTGTTAACATCGCCATCATCATCCATTGCCGTTTCAACAATCTTCATCGTCTCCAAAATCTCTTCAACATCTTCCAATACAACAGTTGCATATTCTTCATTGTCCTCATCGTTAATATGAACAAATTCTTCCAACTTTGATGGATCGACAAACAAATTTAAAATTCCATGGCTTTGGAAAATTTGGTGCATAAGTCGTCAACTTCATTATCAGGCTCCAATTCTGGCTTTAAATTCATTAGTTTTGCCTTGACAAAAGCATTTTTGATAGAGGTTTGGGGAATAAAATCTCAAGCGTCTTTCACATAACTCACAGCATCGAGCAGGTGCGTTGGATTTTTGTAAAGAACTCCTGTAGTTCCTCAACATAATCTTCGCCCCTGATCTTTCTTTCAATAATTCGCCTCATCATTGAGTTCATAGAAGTCAAGGACGTCCTTGAGATACAAATATTTGTATTGTTTTTTCAAAGCTACGATTATTCCCATATCACAAGGTTGTTTCCAACTTGTACAATTTGGGGGAAAGAAAACTATCCGAATGTTGTCACATTCGAACGCTTCAAAATGTCTTGGAGCATTATCCATCAGTAATAGAATGCAACATCCAGTTCGCTTTTTCATTTATGGATAAAACACTTCATCGAACCATTTCCAACAGGTTTCGACATCCATCCAAGCTTTCGCTTGATTGAAATAAGGAATGGGCCATTGCTGGTCCTTAATACAAGCTGGTTCTTTCGGTTTCCCAATTTTGTGTGTTCCAGATGCGTTGGCACATACAATAAAAGAAATTCGATCTTTGGCTTTCTTTTTGCCTTTGGTGGTTGAGATGTCCTCGTTGGGCATAAGGAGGCTATATCTCGGAAGTAATCGAAAAAACAAGCCAGTTTCATCCATATTGTAGACATTTTTTGGGTCATATTGCGCAATAATCTTGTAAAGTTCTTTTAAAACTGCCAGCAATTCCGAATTGTTCTTGTTGACTTTTGCTCCCTCTCTGTGAAGGAGAATCTTTTGCAATCCACGGTGCGTTTTGAATCGACTTAACCATTGCCAAGATGCCTTAAAATCAGATTCCGAAATGGAAAGACCGGAAGCAATGCTTTTTGCTTTGGCTATGGTGAGAGATGGTGGGACAAGCAGTTTGGCACGATGCATGTTGTTAATCTAGATGTAAAGCATGTCTTCAAGCTTAGTAAATCGTCCAACAAAAGCTGGAAATGTCCTTTCCTTAGCTTCTTCAGACAATAAGGCAGATCGTTCCAGGATCGCCTCCCGGTTGTTCCACACCTTTTGGATGGTGCCTTCACTAATGATGTACTCTCGGGTTAAAACCCTTTTACTCGGAGCATTCATTTTGCTTAGCTTCGAGATGATTTCATAGCGTTGATGCTCATTGAGACGCTTTTCGTTTGGTTTCTTTGACATTGTAGCGAAACACAAGTGATTTGGGAGTGACAAATCTAAAGTACGCACCTACCAGCTAAGTACGCACAAACCGCGCAAGTTCAAGTTGCGTACTTAAGCAAGAGACTACTGTACTTCGTAAAAGTTGCTGCAAACGCGAGACGCCAGACACTCCTAACGAGCTATGTTGTTTTGGTTTTTGGCTTGTCTTTTTGTGCCCTAAAGCGGATTTCCATGAGCTTTGTCTTCTTGTTATGCATGTTTTTTGGCATGTTTTGCTTGTTTTGTATGTCTTATTGTGCCCTAATGCAAAATTGCACGGTTTTACATGAGCTTGTTTTTTTTTTTTCCGCACCCTATGTAGAGTGGTAGCATTCTACATAGCAAGGTTTTGTATGAGCTTGTTTTTCTGTGCCCGATGTAAAATGCGAGACACTAAATGGCAGCATGGTTTTATATGAACTTGTCTTTTTGCATCTTGTGTAGAATCACACAATTCCACATGAGCTTGTCTTTTTGCACCTTGTATACAATCACACATTTCTACACGAGCTTTGTCTTTTTGTGCCTTGTGTAAAATCGTGTGGTTTTGCATGACTTGTCTTTTTGTGCATTATGCAAAATTGCACGGTTTCATATGGGGTTTTTTTTTTTTTGTGCCACCCTATGTAGAATTGCAGCACGGTTTTATACGAGCTTGTCTTTTTGTATCTTATGTAGAATCCCACATTTTTGCACAATGAGCTTGGTCTACACAATTCTAAATAGGCTTACAATAATCAAACCATTTGGGAGAACTAAGAGGCATTAACATGAGGTGCCATACATCTTTTTCTCCTTCGCTAAGATTATTGTGACACTTGAAAAGAGATCATTAGAAAGTATTTAACAATTCCCTTGCAAATTTATAATCAATTATTGTGAGAATCACAACGGCCTAATTAGTAGTTGACTATCAATTCACTAATTATAAACAACAACTTAGAACCTTAATTTTTATTACCAACCTATTACTATCACTCATCTGCTCTCACACGCCCCAGTTTTTCATAACCATGTTGTTTTTTGGATGAAAATATCATAATGTTTTCTTGATGGATGAAAGTAATATTAATCATACATCCATTTCAAAATTTTCATTAATTTTGGCAATGATGATTCATCAAAATTGATTTAGATAGGATAATTGTAGCTTTCATAAGTTGTCTTTTAAACGGTTCCAAACTAAAATCTATTTAACCAATTCCCAAGTAAAAAGGAATAAAAAGGTGCATTTTCAATTCTACATCTTTTCCAAGCTTTTTTCTTTTTCTTTTTCAAATGAACAAGTTTTCAATTTGTTATGTGCATCTCATTTCTTTTCAATTCAAGTTGCATGCAATGATATCCAATATTTTTATTCAAATGGAACTTAATTTTAACAAAATCAATTGATGAAAAAACATGGAGCTCAAGTGATAAAAATGATGACAAATATGCACAAAATTAAAAAATGCACTATGCTAAAAATTGACACATTTGGTTGTCCAATTAACCTAGTATAGCATGGCATCTTGATTCTCAGAATAATATGTTATGAATGGTAATTGGCAAGAGGCTATTTTTGGTAAGCCATGTTGAGGTTATTTCCAATAACCAATAATTATTTAGTAATGACCAAGTCCCCAACAAGCTATAAGGGCCATCTTGATGATGTTTCTCTTCCTCATTGGACATCCACTCTAGAGCTATATTCCATATCCAATTATCATTTTACATCCATAACTTGGAGATAATTTCATCCACATGCAAAAAAATGACCAATAAAATTGACAAAAATAAGGAGTCCATCATCTTCACAACCTTTGAAGCTAGTGATGTCTAGTAACTAGCTTGAATTGGTTGGTTGGTTATATTGATCGGTGGAATGTTTTCATTAATTATTTAATCAATGTTCATTGAGTAACTATGACCTTCAAATAAATTTGGCTAGAGTGAACTAGCAACACAGATATCTTCACCTACTTGACTAAAACCTTTCATTGGTTATATTTAACCCAAAAACAGTTAAATTTGGACTTAAAGACCCTAATTTTTTATTAAGACTATATATATAATGTTAATAAATTAAGAAAATAATTCAGATGTTTTTACCCTAGTACCAATGTACTAAGTGCTAGTTCATCCATAGCCCCTATCTTTATTTAGAGGAGTTCCATTAGTTGTTGGAAAATGACCACCACACCAAAATAGGGCATCCAAAATCTAGTGTTTAATTGTTCCCCCATGCCCACCCATGAACTTGGATATGGAAACAATATAACCTTGGAGATTATTAAAAGTGGGGCTAATCATTATGGTTAATGAACTAAAAACAATCATTTTCCTTTTCATGAACATTTGAAAACCCCACCAGCTAGTGCTGGGTTTATAAGAGCAACCTAGTGTTGCATGGGCAATTCCATTTTAACATACCAATTGGGTATTGGTATAAGGTGTTCCTCAATTTGGACATTGTGCAACAACATGAGTATTCAAATATTTTTCAAATAGACATATTAAGCGGATCTATGTAACAACCTACATGTTTTGAGATATATTAGGTATGAATGTGAATAAATAATAACCTCATACCAACTAGTATGAAATATGGATATGGGTATCAAATATTGATAATCAAGATTCTATCTAAAATGAGGGAAAAGAAAACTCAACAAAGAGCCATTTGAGCACAAGAAAAATGGTAATATTGAAAAAGAAGAAAGAAGGGTAGGTTATTCTGAATTATGTCCCAAGAAGTGGTGTTTGTCTATAGTCTACAAACTGGAGTTGTGTTATTGCGGAGCACATGGTGACACAAAATTCTTACCACTCATGAACAACACAAAATCCAAAGCTTGAATTTTGTAGAGTTATATTAATCTTGACATATAGATACCAAAAAGCCCAATAAAAATCACACACAATATATATGAATAGAACTCTCTCAAAAGAAGAAAGTTATGAGTATAAACAAGTGCAATGGTAGCATCGATGGAAGAAAAGAACAAACCAAAGTATGTCCCAAATTTTTCATAAAATGATACCAATTGGTTGCAATTCTACAAACTTAGGTGCATTCCTGAATATTTGTCAAAACCTTATATACCATTACCAACATTGAAACAAATCCCTTTTCCACACCATTGTGATGCAAAAATTTCATTCAAATTTTGATCTGACAATTGTTTTCCTATCACGAATAGAGCTGTTGTTATAGGGTGTATCATGCACATAAGTGCACAAATTTCTTCTTAACCATGGATTATTTTTCAACTACACACCCATATTCATCTAATAGCCCATGACCTTCCAATAGATATCCAGCTATGGAAAACCAACACCTACACTAATACCTTCACCTTCTTGAGTGTGGCCTCTTAATAATGGCTATATTTACTAGTAAATTTGGGCACAATGCCCTCATTTTGTTTTAAGACAAGATATTTATAATGTTTACAAGCCATCAAAGTGGTTTACAATTGTACATAATGTTGTATCTTCTAATCCTCCTCTTGTTTGAAAATACTGTTTTTCCAAGCATAGAATTTATTTACTAAAAGCTAAATCAAGGACCTTCCTATTTTTCAAATCTTCCCATAAATGTGTATTGGAACTTGATGTTCCCCTTGTGGTGTGCCCTCTTAGGTGGTTCTTTTGTCTTCTTGGATGTGGGTCCTTCCATTTTGTTCCTTGTATTCCCCCATCTTTTTTTTGAGGGGGGTGCTTTGGTTTATTTATGATGGACGAGGTTTCATCAAATTATATATATTCTTGGGTGATGGATGTCAATTGTGGTTTTTGTGGGTTTGTTGTGACTTAGTGATTGCAATTGATAGTGGAAAAGAAAAGTGTTTTTGCTTTGATGCTTTGGGGACAAAGATTTGGGACTCATTATTGGGCCCTGCAACCACTTTCACATGTGTATTGAAGGTTGAACATGCTTGCAACTAACAATTTGCCACTTCTTGTGGGACAATTACTTAATGCCCTAGTACCTTTACCATTGTGGCAAAAATTAAATTATTTTCAGAAAATGCTGATTTTTTTCCAAAATTAGCTTTCCACAGAAATAGCTGTTCATAGTGCCAAAAGTTATTTAAGATCTATTGCTGTCTATTTTACAAGATTATTTCATTTATTCCAGGTCTATATGGCTAGGTCTTTGAAAGTGCCCAAATTTTAAGAAATTCTTATTGTTACTATTGGAATGAAACTTTAAAATTTGTTTTAAAAAAATTCAGCAAAAACATGAAAGAATGGTAAAGGTACTAGATATATCCCACTAGCTTCTCTTGACTAAAAAGAGGCCAGGGCGAACCAGCACCCACATTGGTACCTTGATCTTTTTAAGTGGGACATCTTAGTGGCCATAGGTATTAATATTAAACCCAAAAAGTGTTAGATTTGTAATGTTTAGAAATAATTCAATGGATTTTGAGACTTTTACCATTTGTACCAACCTGAGTGCTGCTGGTTCACCCAAGGCGACCAAAGGAATAGATAGGTCTTCTACCTTGTTTGATCTGAAGCTTGATGGTCTTGAGTGGAGGTAGAGGCGTTTTCCATGTGTGTGTGTGGGATTTTATTGACATGTGAGAAAACAAAAGTGCCTTTTGCTCTTCAAACTTGGTAGTCATATTTTGGACTGTTTTGTAAGCCTTTCCATGGTGTCATTCTTGGCTTGCCTATGTTGAAATATAGTAGATTTTAAAGTATTTAAACCTTTATTGTCATTGCCTTGGTAGGCAAGGATATTGTGTTTAGATTCATTATAGAGTGTAATAGCTTAATGGATTTTGGCCCCTAGGTAATAATAGGTCTATTTTTACATGAAGATTTTTGTAAGATGATGTTTTGGCTTCTGTTGAAACTTGAGAGATTAGTTAGAGTTATAATATCTTGAAGGATTTTGGTTTCTTTTAGAGGATTTTGAAGATTATATTTTTTGCAGGGTGAAATATTTGAGTTTCCATAATTCTTCTTTTGCCTTAAGATACTTTAAAATGTAAAATGGGAAGGCCACATTGTGTGACACACCCCTTGTTTATTTTGATTGCAATCTCACAGTTCACAATGTGACAAATGTAAAATGAGATTTTTCATTTTAACTCGGATGAATATATGTTATTCATGTTACTAGCATACACATCCATCCATGCTCTGGCATTTATCATAAAATCTACCATAGATCATGTTTAACAGAATGGTCTAAGATTTTACACATTTAAGCAGGAGAATTTTCTAGGGGGAAGGTGCACTCCATGGCTCCAACCATTGTCCATCATTCTTTGATGGATGACCCCTTGTGCTAATGCTCTACAAGTAACCACTTGTTTGCCCACAACCCTGCCACCAACTTGCAACCCACAAAGATGCAAAATCTCATTTGAGTTGCAATGTTTTTGGACCCCATTGTATGGTTTTTGTGTCTGCATTGTTGGGTATAACCCATTCTTTAGGCAAGGAGTGGACAATAAGGTGGGAAAGTAATCTTCATGCAACTATAGAAAATACTTACTAAGAGACAATTAGCTTGAAAGACTAAGTACTTCAGATCTAAAGTTCAATAAGTAGGGTTGGGGGGAGGGAGGGAGGGAGGGGGAAAACTGATTTGATATCCATTTAGTTCCAAGATCCACTCCATTGTTATGCACTTCATTTGGTTTTTTTTTTCAAAAATCATGTGTTAACGAATACAAATTGTTATGTATGAAGTAAATGCAATTATTTTAAGTGCAATCACCTAAAAAACTAAAATTCATATAGACATCACGGCATGAACATTGTGTATTTTATACCTATACAATTTTCTAAACCTGTGTTGGGGTTGTTCACAAATTTGCAATGTTCTTATTTGCAATAGTTGAAAATTTAGAAACAAGTTGAGATTCAAAATCAGAGGCTTTAGCAGAAGGCAATAATAGGGTTCCTAGAACCAACATTCTATGGGCAGTCACCCAACCAACCAGTGGATTATTTCGTTTTTTCCCCATTTTTGTAGTGTAACAACAGTGGCCTTCCATTTGGTTAAGTCCAATCAATTCTTTTGAAGAAAAATTGCCAAAACTTCCACTGCTTCAAATATGTGGCAAAAAATCCCAAACAGTGGGAATACCGCTCACAAGAGTGTTAACCTGTCACCCTAAGCTTCTTGGAGTCCACTACTCTTTCAAATGCATGCAACTGGCACATAGAACATTATGTATACGAGAAGGACCTGAGTACAGACCCTTCCGTGATTTGAGATCTGTGCCCAAGGCCGGCAGCCCGAGGCACTACTCATGTTCTTTTCAATACAGGAGAGCTGGGATTTTTTATCTTTTAGAAATAGCGACAGGTTGGCTAGTACCTTCTGCTTGTCAGAAGATCCCAATACAGTCTAGCTGGTACTTTCCACCGCAGAAGATCCTGCTTGCAAAAAACAGGTTTGTTCAGGCAGGTAAGGGAGCTGAAAATACAAAGGAAAAAATCTAGGCAGTGCTTTACATGTAGGGTAAAGCCCTAGGGTGGGGACATTCTCAAAACAAGGGGCCTAGGATGAGGTGATAGCCAAGTCTGGTCCCGTATTTTGGGAATGTCCCCCACCCATGAGCTTTACCTATCATAAAGCACAAGGCAAAATTTATCATGAACCAAACCTATGTCAATCATGAGGCATATGAATGGGAGGGTTCTGTCTACTCCTCAATAGCAAGAGGGTTCTTACACGTATAAGTAGGCATAATATCCCTCAAATCCTTGAAAAGTAGGCATAATATCCCTCCAATCCTTGAGGAGTAGGCATAATATCCCTCCCAATTTTGAGGAGGGAAATTGATGAATATAAGGTGCCCTCTGAGTAAACTACAAATTTCTCCACCTGCTTTAGGAGTTCTAACAAGTAGTCAGCAAGTTCCCAATGAGATGGTACAATCACTCCCAAGTGCCAATTATGCCAGGCATCAGCTATTGGTGAAACCCGGGTTGCAGCGAGCCACCGCTTAGCCAGATCTTCCCAATAACCAATATCTAATACATCTAATTGACTCATTCTTTCAAGGTTTGTTCCATCCCCTCCTTCATCCTCCATAATAGATAGCTTGAAAAATAGATCAATTACTATCACCATACACAAAGCACTCCAAGGTTTCTTTCTTTGTATTTTAAAGCACCTACCTGCACAGAAGAATGCTCTCATCAATATAAAAAGGGTCATCACCATTCACATGCAAACCATTCAAATTAAAAAACCATTTATACTTTAGATTGGGGAAGACCCGCTCCTGCAGACACTAGGGAAGGACAGCTCCTATGGGGCCTCAAGTACCCCCAGGGGTCAGCTGAGGAAAACCAAGGAGAATGAAAGCACGAGGAGATGGAGGTCAGAACAAGCTCCCAGGATGCACAAGCTTAAACCTCGGACTGAGGAACAACATTGTCTCTCGCCGCACTTGCAATATGTGACAGAATTCCAAGCATGGAATATTTTGTCACATGAACCATGAAGCCAACTTTCTACCCTGACCCATGTGACAAAATATTTCATGCTTGGAATTCTGTCCTTGACAAGGAGGTTGTGACTAGTCTTCAACTCTCCATCAGTATGTTGCCTCTCTCCACATCTCAGATGACACAAAGAATTTGAACCAAACCAAATTTGCAGAATTTTTTTTTCCTTCTGATCACTTCTAAGCTCTAATCAGTTATGTGTATATATATTCTATTTCACTCTTTATCACATATATGTTTGCCTACAGAATCTCTTGTCATAATTCAACAAATTCAGACAATTGAATGCAAAATGCATTTACATAAGCTATGAGATCCTGCTTTATGATGCAAAATTCAAATTGCAAGTGTCATTTTCAGCAGTTGGAATTTGGTTCTTGATGATTACCAGGCTCGCATATTCAAGCAAGATTGCAATTCAAGTGAATTCTGGTTGCAATTTCCTCCAACAGTTGCATGAAATTTTCTAATCTTGTCCAGCCAGTCATTTGAAGATGGCCTGTGGGAGTGGGGGTTTAAAGTTTAAACTTCAAACTTTAAATCAGTGTTGGTCTGGTATCAACTCATGGACATAACCACTTACCAGCTTGGTATTGGAATTGGGTTTTGTTTTCCTTTGTCATACCAGACTGGAACTGGTACTGGGTACTTTATTAATCTAAACTTTCATACCAGGCTGGTACTTGGACTTGTTACTTTATTCTAAAAGACTGACTTTTGGCGGGTATGAGGCTTGAGCCAGATATGTACCTGGTATTGAGATTGTTATAAAACTGGTATAACCTCAGGTCTCTACCAAGTGGGTACTAGTATAAGGCTGGTATCAGCTCATACCAGACTGGTAGGTTCCTTCTGCCAATGGTGATACCAGTGTTGATACCAGGCACAAAGTCAATACCATAGTAGGTAGGCAGGTTCGGAACTTTAATGCCAAATATATAATATATTTTCTCCTAAGATTTTGGCACATACACTAAAAAAAACTTAATTTGTATTTTTTGTTTGTCAAATATTTGTTGTGTGCTACCACATTGACACCTACACCTATCATTGTCCACCAACAACATATCAAATAACAACAACCCTTGTATTTGGTACATCACCACCCAAATTGCCCCCCTATCTGGGGCTAGAGTCCCCCAAGCCAAATAGTCACTAAATGATATATGGATCTCCCCATGTCATGCAATGTTTCCAAATGAGCCCTTTGGTTCTAAGGTGGTGTGACCAATAAGTTGGGTGCAAATATGAAGCCTTTGGTTCTAAGGTGGGAGGAATTAGTAGGTCAGGAGAAAAATAAGCCCCATCATTAGTTACTTAACTATAGTCCTTCCAAATTCCTTAGCCAAATGTGACTTGCCAAGGGAAAAAAAAACGTAAAGGAAATTCTTACCATTTGACTATAGATACTCAACTATGGGTTATTTAATGCATTGAGGGCAAAACTATTTCTCAACTAGTACTTCTTTCAATAGTGGCGTGAGACATCCCAAATGCCATGCTTTGGAACATGAATTGTAAATCAACATGGCATAGCTACTCTTGAAGATTTTCTACACAACATACACTTAAGGCCAATAGGAACAATTGTCGAGGATGGATCGATGTGACCATCGACATTATGAAAATGACATGGCACACAATTATCCACATGGTCTTTCCATGTAAGCATGTAAGCCCATCTCATCCTTCTAGCAACAATACACCAAAAGGTAAGACCTTTTTAATTTGTAAAATGATATGTCCTATTATCATATCCAAAGTAGTGGGTGTTGTTTGTTGCAATTAGACGTATTTTCTTGGTTCAAATCTACACATTCAAGGCTGATAATCTTTTTATCATCTTGTGGCATACCATAGAATATTATCTTGGTGTTGGGCAATGGCCAAATTCTCCATGGCTATTGGCATCGTTTGTCAAAACAATGCAACTTGTTGCTCACATGCTTAAAACCACATGTTTGGATCATCCAAATTAAAAACCACTCTCACATCTTAATAGATCAAGCCTAAAAGTTTGGGATCACAACTAAACAAAATGAAGTACGGTGAAAAGGACACAAGTGAAGCCTATTAACTTAACGAATATCCCATGGCTAAGCATGGCAATTGTAGGTCCTAGTTTCATGTATGACCTACCTATAGCCCATACTTGTGCAATCCACATTTCATGTGGGTTCATAAATCACACAAGATGAAATAAATTGTTGAATTTGCAATTGCCTACCTCATTGTCAATATTGTGCATGGAGTAAACCATAAGCTTGTTAAACCCCAAAGTGGCCCACAATCCACATTTGTCCATTTTCCACACCTATAAAAAAAGAATTATTTTCCCATTTAAATCGTTCAGCCTTATGGACAACATAGTTGCATTACTTGGATGTTTATTTGACATGAACTTCACTTGTTTACAAATATGTAAAAACAAGTACATTCTTGTGTTGTCAAAGGCATTGATGTCTTTTAGTTCCATATCCACATCATGGCAATCATTGTTACCCATTTTGGTTTGCAATACATCCTCAAAATATCCCAATAAGATACAAAAATATGTTGAAGCATACAAGTTTAGTACCACCTATAAATCAATATCTCCATGTTAATAAGCCCCAAAAGTGTCCTCACTAAAATTTGGGTTTCAATTCAAACTTTTAACATTCTAATTAACTTTTCCAACTTTGTGAATAATGTCAATTAAGTTATATTCCTATAGGATTAGTGCCCACCTAG
>Ga0116230_10003251_pt1 | contig 15843 bp, 8 predicted proteins | sample S1TSphfallax_3_FD_88678 | JGI IMG/M metagenome (GOLD analysis project Ga0116230, IMG submission 88678) | Host-associated microbial communities from peat moss isolated from Minnesota, USA - S1T2_Fd - Sphagnum fallax MG | ecosystem: Host-associated > Plants > Peat moss > Unclassified | place: USA... | reverse complement strand
CTTAACTAGGAACATCATTTGATACATGGCTTGTTGTGCAAGTAAGACCGTGTATCTATTGCAATAAGGACTAGGGTAGTCTCTCTCGCTTGTTATGGTTCCAGAATCTAACAATAGTTGAACTGGATTCAAAATCTACTATTCAAAAAGAATGAATACTCGAAAAAATAGAGGATGCTAAATGCTTACTTCACCCCCCCCTAGCCGCCCCTCCCCAAAAGAGGCGGCAGAAATTTCTTAGTGTATTTTACATGATACTTTATAAAAACACCATCTTACGTCCGCAAAGTGTCATTTATCATCGAGATTCATCGTTCAACTCAAGAGGGTTGTAGTAGTGAATTTTGGATGAATGCCAAACTTTGGCCCACCATTTTTAGGGGCAGTTCCTTTCTAGGCTTTCAGGGCTCAAAGATTTTCTTTAAAAAAATATTGAGTTGGGCTGCCAAGTAAGCCTTCCAGAAAGGGCTGAACTAGGCTTGATGCCAGTGCCTTGACTAACATGGTTGGATGTAAGTGTTGGGTACAGCCCGAGGCTACAGGCTTTATTTGACGTGTGTACGAGGCAAAGCTAACGAACATAGGAATGTTGCTTTGCAGTTGTGTCTAAAAATGCATGTATCAAACAAAGCATCTTTGTTGCATAGTTAAGTGACATATGCTCCTGGCTGCTAGCTACTCTGCTCTCCTTCCACCCCCACTCCGGAAACCAATGACCTGGGACCACCCATGGATAGCCGGCCGGCCGGCCGGCCAGCCATGACCTCATGTCCGGCAAGTTCTAGATCTGAACATATCAACTGAACCCAGATCAGCCTCTGTTTGTTCATCTTATTCTTTCCTCTCTTTTTTTTTTTTCTTCTTTTTTTTTTTGTTTGTTCCCTTTTGGTTTGTTGTTGTTTTGCTTACTCTGGGCCCCCTTTTGGTTTTGTTGTTGTTTTGCTTACCATGGGCCCTCTCTTCCTCTTTCCCTCCTGAATGTCTAGGGATTGGTAAAAAATATATTTTAAAATTATAGGTTGCAATGCTGCTTCAAGAGTGCATTTATTCATACATCTTGAAAATCGATGGAAATGTTGCTCCCGGAGTGCGTTTAGTGCTTACTTTGTGAGAATCAAACTCCACGGCCAAGCATGATATCATTTTCTTCGATCGATCGATCGGTATCGACACTTCCGGATGGGTGGCCTTGTCTCTATTTTTGGTGCTGTGAGTGGCCTTGTTTTTTTTTGTTTTGGTTCTTCTTCTTTTTTTGATCCATTCTGCCCCATTTGGCCCACCAAACGTAGTACTACTACAAGTTTTGTGTGCAATGGATTACGATCCGTCTTTCTTTCAAAAAATAGATCTCCTAACCAAAACAGATGGACCCCTCTGAAGGGCAGCTTGTCCAAATACCTACTCCGTCTTTCCTGTCCGATACATACATGGGCCCATATATTATGTCTTTCCTTCATTCCCTTTCAAAGGTCCTCATAAGTTGCGGCACATTTAAAATCCAGTTATTGTTTTGTAAACAAACAATCGTGCCAATTTGCATGCTTTCGACTTTGCATTAAAGTTTGAGATGTCATTGTGCCTCGGCCTCCTTCGAAACTTGTCCTGTGTATTAAAGGTGCACTGAACTCATGGGTGGATGTTGTGTTTCGTAATTTCTCAGGCTACAAGCAATGGGGCCTAATGAACTGATGAACGTACATCTTGTTCATTACGCCAGTAATTGCCAGGGCCTTACCCTACACATAATTTCTGTCTCAGGGTTTTCTTTGTTACAGTTGAGGTCAGTGGTTTTTTTTTTTCCTTTTTTCCCCTTCCCCCACGTAGCCAAATTAGCTATCATCCACAAGAAAGTTTGACCAAATTTGGCTATAAACCACATATCAAAATAAAAATGTATGACAAATCCTTCAATATTCTTGGCTACCTATTTTAAACCTAAAAAAAAATCTGGAGAATTTGGGCCAATTTTTTCCCTGAAAAAATCTTTTGCATGTGTCATCAGATTTTTCAGGTTGATATTAAATTCACCAAATAGAATGGGTTTAGGGTTTAGGCCTGGCAGGCTGTGCATATGTGACCTCATGAGGTCCAAAAAGTGGTCAATTGAAGCCTCCAAGACTGGAAGCTATTCTAGTCTTGGAGGCTGGAATGCAGTGAAACTTTAATTGGCCACTTTTTGGACAGTCAAGGCCGTTTGTTGCCTCTACATTCGAAGTTCAATGTTAGCCATAGTTTGGTTCTGAAATGAGGGGGTAGGCATATGTGTATAGTGAAAGGGGCCGTTGCTTGTCTTTTGAAATCCTGGAGATTCAGTTGCAAGTAGTTGTTTCAGAATAATCTGGTAGGGACCTATGGCTCACATACTACGTGTGGATGGACCTAGTCTAACTTACCTTTGCAAGTTTGTCCAATCTCATCATCGGGGTCATGATTCACTAGCAGTGAGACATTTGACAAATTCTATACATCTCACAAAGTGAGAATTTCTTAAGTCGACAATTTAGGGTTTTAGGGAAGCTCCCTCATCCCAAAAGGAACCTCAAGCCATTTACATAACTTAATAAATGTGGAACAACAGCTACATAAGAGCATTCTCCAAAAAGTGCTCATTCAGGCTGTGACCTTGTAAAAAATATTTCTCACATCCAAGTTTGGTTTTTTTTTAGTAAATTTCCAACCCCAACTATAAAACTAAAATTGGGACCTCAAATAGGTAAGAGACTACTAATCTGACAATTCACAGTTCCTTGAACCTTCATGTAAATTCTTACTACCTTAGTACGCTTTTCAGGTTTGGTGCTTGGGTGTTGAAATTCTTATTTTATTTTTTCAAAATAAGCTTTGGCAATAAATAATAAAAATTAATAAAAATTCGGCAATAAATACCGTCAACTTCTTTGATAGTTTTATGGACTTTTAAATCTCTCACATAATGAGACTTTTTGCCACATTTTATACTGCATCTTTTCTTTTTTTTTCAAATATGAGGAGACATAATGTTCCACCAAATTATAGGATGAAGAGAAACAATGTCAATTATTGAATACTTGGTTCTACAATGGATTGGCTTAAAGCAAGAGGCTCCAAGCTTTTCACCAATCTTTGTATTTTTCCCTCCCTTATAATCTCATTAAATTTCAGCATTTCAAACTAATTATTTCTAGAAAACTCAGTATTTTTCAAAAATAATTTAATTACCACCGGACCTGAAAAGGTACTATTATATTTACTAACTACCATGGCAATGCTTAGCTCCATTCTATGGCAATACTTTCTTAGCTTGAACCTTTTATAAGCACAAAATGAGTGTTGACATATATTAATGAAAACTCATGCACATTTTTACTAATAAGTGTATGAACAAACTTGCAAATTTGATGTAAATATGGAAAACTTGACGAGGGAAGCTCCCATTCGAATTGGTTAAATTGACCATAATCTACTTTGCAACTTTCAATGCATCATAAAGTCGATAGTTTACCGTCGAGTCTCCCAAATGTGTTCCCCAAGTTCCCATGTAATTCTTCAAGCTGTTACCAATAGCACACCACTCTACTTATCCACTATTTAGTATCCCCTCTGCCCCAAAACTCTACCTATGGTAACTCACACAACTAGACCAAAGGGAAAAAGGTTACATGATTTTCTATATTTGAGAGTGAGATTATATAAGTGTGTTTTCTTTTGCTCGGTAGTGATGGGCCAATCAAAGAGACTCATTCACTTTGGACACACCCCACATTACAACTAACAAATAGGTGGGGGGGGTACACACAATAATCTTGGGATTGGTTTAGGGTTTAGGGTCTAGGGTTTAAGGGAGGCAGCCCCTAGCCACTACTTCCTCTTGGGAAATCAAAATTTCTGTCACTCACTTAAGTTGTGCATAATCAATTGAAACCATGTTTGGAGTGGGACCTAGTGGCTTTGGAACTGTTATAGACAGAGAGAGGCAGCCATATCTGTAATATCTTCTTGCAGATAAAACCCAGACACGCACCTTTGTCCAGTTATAATATGCCACCAACAACCTGATCTGACTTGTTGGTAGAAAGTAGTAGTAGTAGGTGAGTGGCAGGGTTGGCTTGGCACACAAAGTGTTTTGTTATGTAAATTGACAAACTAAATTTAGGAGTGAGTCAACACCAGCATCTTACACCTCTTGGTAATTGATACCCAATGTTCTTTTCTCCCATTTTTTGGGTTTGTTTTTAGGATTTTTTGAAATTTTTGTTCTAGTGTAAATTCAATTCTATATATATACATTATATTATATTTTATATATGTAAATAAATAGAAAAAAACAACAAATTGGGAAAATAAAATTTTAAATCCCTCTATGATAATTGGAATTGGTTTTTAAAAAAATTATTGGTGAAATGTTGTCAAAACGTGAAATTTAAAATGTGAAAATGAAATGAATTTTAGAGTTTTCAATTGCCATAATTTATTTATTTCTCAAAATCAAACTTACAAGATTTTTATATTTTAGATTGGCTCTAGTAGGTAGAAAAAAAAATCCCAAGGATCCTTGAATTTTATTTTTTTTAATTCATTTTTTTTATATAAGAAAAATTTGACTAAATCTTCATGTGGATGATCCTCACTTTGACTATATCACAAAATTGAACCCCACCAAATAAAAAACAAAAAAAAACACACACACCCACAAGTCTGTTACATTCAAAACAGCATGGCACGACGAAAGGAGATTACAATACATGTTCCTAACCGAAGATAAATTCTTAAAATCTCAGAAGTTTGTGTGATGAAGCTTCCAGCCAAATTAGGGACTTGTACAAGTGTTGTAGGTAACTGCAGACAACGATCTGCCAAATATGACACAGGCATTGTCACGATTCCACAGATGGCATTATCTGTGTGAGGTGGGGTTGAGAATGCCCCCACCACTTTGGATATTTTGCTGTCATTGTAACTACCCAAACTTTATTAATAAGCTGGCATTGGCAATCGGGAGAGGAAGTGGAAGAAGTTTATAAGTTATTCGGTCATAAGATCACTTGAGAAGAAGGGGATGCCCTAGTCATGCTTATTACGATATTTGCAATAAGGTATCTCTACGAAGGTCGTTAAAAAACCATCCCTTACAAAGTTTAGGTTTGATATCACTACAGTGATAATGTGATAAGCTTGATCTTCTGGCTGCAAAAGAAAAAAGCTCCACATGTGGCCAAAAGCTGGCAAAACACACACAAAAACTTGAGAGGGTAGCTTATCAAACACCGTTATAAGGTTTAGTGTTCTAGTCTCCTCAGCCGCCCTCTCCCCCCCACCCACCCCAAATAAACGTAAAGAATCACCCAAGACTAGTTTTTACCATGGTACAGATGTAAGACCCAAGGTATTGACATATAGACAAGAGTTATAATATAGTGTATAAGAATATACACTAGTACAGAGGGCCTTGGAATACTTAGGCATATATATTTTTAATTGTGAAGAAAAAACCTTTAAACCAATGAGATTGTTAGAATTGGTGGCTTGAATTCTTTGAAGGAGTTGTCTTGAGTAAAATTGCAGTTTAATTTTGCAATAGGCTTTCATAGGCTTGTTGTGTCTAGGTGCATGGGAAAAAAAATACCTTTGGGCCAATGATATTGTTGGAATTGGGTAACTTGAATTTGTTTTCAAGAGTTGTCTTGAGTGAACTGCATACCAGTTTAATGTTATTGTTGAGGAGAGAGTTTCAGTATCAAAAGCTCCAAGACAACTCAAGACAAGGGGTGTGTCACACTGTGGCCTTGCCATTTACATTAAAATTTATTTTAAGGCAAAAGAAGAATTATGAAAATTCAAATATTTCACCATGCAAAAATATAATCTTCAAAAAAATCCTCTGAAAGAAACCAAAATCCTTCAAGATATCATAACTAATCTCAAGTTTCAACACAAGCCAAAATATAAAATTTCAAAAATCATCATATAAAAATAGACCTACTACCTAGGGTCCAAAATCCATTAAGCTATTATACTCTATAATGAATCTAAACACAATATCGTTGCCTTGGTAGGCAAGGCCAATAAACACAATACTGATTTGGAAAATGTACAAAGGTAATAGAAAATTTAAAGGGGGGGAGAATTTAAAGGACGTCAACTTAGCACAAACTAGAGAGTTTTCTTTTTCATCTCTGCATGCATTTTGCATGAGGCACTTAATTTTTGCATGCAAAACACTGGCAAGGTATTTTGATTGAGTGAAAGACTCTAAAAGAACATTGGACTGGTGTTAACGGGAATCTCTCTATACAGGTTCAACTCTGCAACCAACCTCCTCCTCACCATACCAGGCCAGTGTTGGCGGGGAACATGGTTTGGTGGGTTGCAATTGCTGGTTCCAGTTTAGGTCAGTAAAGCCAAAACCCAAATCAGGTCTCATTTCTTGATCTGGTTTCAGAACCGAAATTGGAACTGAAATTTTTTAAGAACTGGAACTGGAACCAAAATAGGAACTAAAACTTGTTAAGAACTGGAACTGGAACCAGAATTGGAACTGAAACTTGTTGAGAACTGGACCTTCCTGGTTCTATTTATGTGTGAACTGGAACCAAAACAGACTTTTGAAAGAAAAAGAATTTTGGAAAAAAGGAAAAAGAAAAAACTAGAACCAGGGGCTGATCAAAGGTTAAACAACAGGTTCTGATCTGATCTGGGTTATCCAAAACTGGACTGGAACCAGGTCTGATTTTCAGACCTGGAAGTGGAATTTAGTTTTTAGGAACCAGACCTGGAACCAGGGGCTCTGATCTGGGTTACCCGAAACTGGACTGGAACCCGGTCTGATTTTCAGAACTGGAACTTGAATTTGGTTTTTAGGAACTAGACCTGGAACCAGGGATTCTTCACAAAAGTAAAGCCGAAGGGAGTTATTTCAGGAAGTAGCCCATAAAATTGGGCCAGGGCATTAGGAACTACCCAACACTGTACCAGGCAGGGTTCACCAGGAGAAACAAAAGCAGCACTAGCTACTAGTAAATGAATGAAGCATATTCTGATCCATTTCTAAAATGCAATCTGCAATCAGATTTGTAGCCAGATTTCTGGTATCTGAAAACAGTCCAGAGTTTCAAAGAAAGGAGCAGGCCAATCATGAGACTTAATACTCAATTTTGTGCATCAAAACCAGCTACATTTTCAAACTATGCATCTGGCTAGAATACTGAGGCAAGGTCCTCTGCAAAGCTGTGTTTTATAGTGGTGCCTGCCAGCCAGCCACTAGTCAAAACCCATGGTAGTTCTCCAGGTACACCGCATGTTTGTCTTGAGTTCTTCGGCAAGATGTTAATAGGACCACCTCTTTCTTGCAAGCTAAGCTCTTACAATTTGTCAGCAGAGAGTAATGGTTAAGACCCCTGTCACTGCTTGTTATATACAACTTTTCCCCCACAAAAATGAATTATGAAATAGGGCGGGTCTAATCTAATTCTAATGCTCCAAAAGTGAAAAACTCTCAATGCAGTGATGAGGGATGGGGGAGTGACTGAGTCCAGGGTTCTTCAGAATTCCAAGCTCGGAATCATTCGACACGCCTTGGGCCTCAAGTGTCATTCATTTGTAACATGCCCCCCACATTCCTCCCCTCTGACACCAGCAATTTCCAGCCCAGCTGCAGTTCTCCAATGGAAAGTCCCTGTCCATGCAGCAATAATCAGGGCTCTCCATTTCAGTGGTTTTGTATTAGAGCAGCTCCACCCATGCTCACTATGTGGCATTGCATCAACTTTTCTCACATATAAGATTAGTTATTTAAATTTTCTTAACCTCAGCCATCAAACTAAAATGAAGACTGCAAAGGGTTAGAGACTACTAATAGTCACCCACCCGGATCAATCAAACAATCTAGCCAATCAGCAGCAAGTGTTAGGCTTTGCCATGCCTTTTGCCAGCCTCAGAATCCTGTCCAAAAATGCTGGGCCAAAACCATTTTGCTGAGCCACAGAGGCACGTTTTGACTTTTTGTGAACATCCAAAACTTCTGTACAATGCACCAGTGGAGTTGCTCTTAGGCTGATGTGATCACACCAGCCTAATGGAACGAGACCCTAAATGTATTTCTTGCTTTTAAGCTTGATGATGATGTTCAAAGGTTTGATTACCAGAACTGAGGTTGAAGCTTCTGTCAAAACAAAATTTGCAGTATTTGAGGGAGGGGGGGTACCATGACTTGAAACCCTGACCAAGCAGTTGTTAGTGACCCAGTCATCAAAGGTCTATGCCACCAAGAGCATATACAATGACAAAGATCCTTGAGTTCTTTCTGCTACTGGTTTGATGATGGATTTGCCTGGTCTTTTACTGTCCACATGCAAAAACTCTTCAATTGAAGCAAAGGCTGCAAACCCACTTAGGTTACCCAACGTGTAACTACAGAGACCTGACACCCAGAACCCATTGTTTCAAACACTGTGTTTTCCCATCTTTCTGCTATGAGAAGGGGGTGGGGGGTGGGCACAGAGCTTGACCTTAGAAACACAAGCTATGGTTCAACAATAGAGAAGAGGGACTAGACTTTACAATTTAAATAAAGAAGTGGCAGTATAAATGAGAGCTACAAAACAAAACTCTAGAGCTTCTATACTCTCAAGACTACATAAGAAGGAAACCAAGAAACCACGGTTACCTACAGATTCAGTAGGGCTTCAACTGGCATCACTAGCATCACTAATGTGCAGTAACTGTTGCACACTCATCCTCTGCAGACATCTGGTCTTCTTAACTATTGCCACTCAATTGCAACTCAATCGACTTAAGCTAACATACTTAACAACATTAACTTCTATTAAAAAGCCAGGATGCTATTCCTGTAGGCCATAGAAGGCAGAACTACGATTCAAGGTATCCTTTTGTCTAGGTACTGAACATATTTATGAGATTGCAGAGAAATCTTTACAACAACAATGAAGTGCAGACACAACCTTACCAGAGTAGCCCATAAAATGTCAGACCTTCAGCCTTTTCATTATGAATAGCAGTGATGAGTTACCATGGCTACCCACTGATTTTATCATCTCCAGACGGTAGGTGTGTACATTATAATAATCTACCACCAGAATTTCAAGCAAAACCATCATAGAAAATCTGTTTCCTGAGATTTTGTCGCACTTCTGGAAGCAATTGAAGGACTCAGTCATGATGTTGGCCAGCAATCAAGAATACGGGGTACTAACAGGTACGAGTAGGTACAAGAAGTGGTCCGGAAACACTTCCTGCATGAGGGATTCGAGTGGCCTAAGAAGTTTGGCTAGCTGGTTTATCCAAGGACATGTAGCTTCCATCATTCTCTAACAGATAATCATCCTACCAGGCAACTTCCAAAATTTTCTTGACAACACATTCAATGCGTGTCAAAAGTGCAGAAGGAATATGGCTGTAGACATAATTTTGCTGAGTTAGGAAAGGAATAACTCTCATGAGAATCAAGAAAACTCCATACTCCTGATTAAGAAAGCCAAAACAAAGTCATGTCTTTTCCTTGAAGTGAAAGAAAAACTTCCACATAAGGGACTTACAGAACCAGGAAGAAGGAACAGCACAGAAGGCATGAACTGGAACAAAGGAATAAGAACAAGCATAAAACAAAAATTGAGAGTCTCTCACAAGTTTGGGGACCTTCAATCATAACATGTATGACATGAAGAAACAAAATAAAACAGTATGAACAAAAATTGAGAGTCTCTCACTAGTTTAGGGACTGTAAATAGGGACCATCAATCGTAACATGTATGATAGCAATTTATACATCACAATATCCCCAATGACTTCACCAACTTGCTCCCTACGGTGGGTATAGGCCTCCATGCTGAATTTCTGTGTCATGTCGAGAAGCAATGGGAAGATTGAGCCACGATACTGGCTCACAACTAACAACATAGAAGGGGAAAAACATAGAGAAAAGTAGAGGCAAAAAAACAAAGAGGCACACAATAAGAAGAAAAAACATAGAATGACAGACAATATGGGAAAAACAAAGGAGGAAAAAGTGGATTCTAGCGCCTTTTTCTGTTTTTCTTTTTTTTAAATTTAAACTCCCCACTTTCAAGAGTCTATACTACAAAAGAAACAGAAGGAGAAAAGCAGAACCTGAGGAGAAGATCCAATCTGGAAGGAACTGCAACTTTAGAAAAAGATTAACCTTGTTTCAAAATGAACCACCTTATCACCCATTACAGGTAGTTGGAGGAGCCTTCTGCTCCCCCATAAAAACCTCTGCTGAAACTCATAGTGTAGTTTTGGGGACCTCCCCAACCACAATTTTCCCACTCCTGATATTTCTCATTATCTCCCTGGAGGCAGAGGAGACTTGTTGTGAGATGATCTACAGCATTAATTTGAATGCATCTCGGCCATCCTTATAATAGTGCACCTCAGTTTGACAAAGGGACAAGCACTGCTGTCAGTGCCTTCTGCCCTGAACCTCCACCCTCAGTTCACAGGGCAGAAGGCACTGACAGCAATACCAGTCCCCGTATGAATGTAAAACTTGAAGAGCCCAAATTAGGAAAAGGAAAAACAATTTTGAAACTAGCTGGAGACTGGAAGAACTCCTTCATGTGCCAGAATGCCATCTAGTTTCTGAGAACTTGTACCTTTGCCATAGGTAGAGCCAGCTTAGTTAAGCCTTCAGCCAATTAAAAAGCCCTGTTGCCATTGCCATACATAGAACTGGAGTGGGAACTCCTGCATACCATTGGCAGAGACCTGCTGAGAACCTCTTGCCTTTGCCAGAGGTAGAGCTCAGGTGAATGACAGCTGTTTTCCCTCTATGCCACAGGAGATGAGGCCTTCCTCCTCCATCTTGCTAGGGCATTTGATTCTTGTGATCTGATTTCCATGAAATATATCTCATAAGAATCAAGAAATCTCCTTTCTCACTATTAAAGAAAAAAGCGAAGTGAGGTTAACACTTCACATAGAATTCCAAAGAAGGAAAGACAAAATAGAGAACAAAGGACCAAGAAACGAAAAAACAAAAGAAAACATGAAAGCAGTATGAACAACAGTGCCAATCTCACACCTGTTCAGGACATTAACAGTAGTAACATGTATGACAGTAACTTCTCTATCGCAACTTCCCCACTGACTTCATCAGCTCCCTACAGTGGGTAAAGGCCAGTGAAAACCCTAACCTGCATACTGAGTTTCTGCTGCAATTCTGAAAGCAATGGGAAGACTCAGCCATGCTACTGGCTAGCAACAAACAACAACACAAGGAGAAAACCCAACAAAAACACACAACAGGATAGACACTGAAATGTCATGAAATTTCACTTGTTCAGGTTTCTGGGAACTGCCTTGGTCTATTCAAGACCTCAAAGTCACAAAAGAAGGAAAATCCATTTCACATTCAAAGTCCTCTGCCTATAGCTTCATATCCAATTCTCCAAAGGCAAACAAATACTTGTGTTTTGTGCAATACCTTGATAAAAGTACATTAGATTGTGAAGAAAATTCCACCATAACTATATCTCTCATAAGAATCAAGAAATCTCCATTGTAGCAATTAAGAAATGCAAAATAAGGTTGATAGTTTTTCATTACGTCACAGAAATTTCCAGAAAAGGATAGACAAAACTGAGAACAAAGAACCATAAAACAAATACAAAACAAGGACAAAAAACCAAAATAATTGCCCTTGCAGTATGAACAGTGCCAGTCTCACACCTAGTCTCAAACTGTTCAGGAACCATCAACAGTAACATGTATGACAGTGACTCCACCATCACAACTTCCCCACTGACTTCATCAGCTCCCTACAGTGAGTAAATGCCAGTGCAAACACTAACCTGCATACTGAGTTTCTGCTGCAAATCTGGAAGCAACAGGAAGACTCAGCCATGCTAATGGCTAGCAACAAACAACACAAGGAGAAAACTCAACAAAAACACAATAGAAGAGACTGAACACACAGCAAAGGACAGCAGGGGAAAACATAGAACTGAACACACAGCAAGTGGGCTTCAGAAGAAACTCCCCATTTACAAGACTCTATAAAGGATCATTCAGAATACTCCAAATGCTGAAATTCAAAAAATGAATTCTTCTTTAATGAGCAACCCTCTAGTCCTCTTTAACAGAATCTTAGAGGGTAGCCTTTTATTCTTTAGAAGGCCGATAAGACTGACCATCTGAGAGCCCAAGAAATCTTTAGAACAAGAAATCCTCAAAAACCAACTATTCACAACTCCCAACTTCACAGCAATAGAGATATTGGAAGGAAAATCAGGCATACAAATCATGTCAATACCTACATACTCTGATTGAGAATGTTTATCAAAGATATCACAGGATATAACTTGAGGACTTTGCTTCACAGCTAGATGCAAGAAGTTACAAGAGAAGCCTTTAGAAGTACAATTCAGCTCACAATACCTCAAGAAATGCATATCTATTAGATTGTGAAGAAAAATCCACAATAACATGAACGTAACTGCTGTGTCAGTTGCACAAAATCAAAAACAAGCATGACAAGAATGAGTGCAGTCATGACCTTGTAAGTGTAACTGGTGAAGTGTCAGACCATTATCACCTTCACCATGAATGGCAGTGATTAACTGGGCACTAATCCTATCAGATCTGGATGGTGGGTGTTGATAAGTATACTAAACTGCTCAAGAGTTTGGACAAACAATAAGACAAAAGCTTCATTCTGCTTTTCTGTTGCACTTCCAGATGCACTAAGCACCAGTTATCATTTCTGCTAGCACTTAAGAGACATAGAGACATATTGTCACTCTTACTAAATCTGTTGAAGAATGCTAAACATTACAATGCCTGAAAGCTAAGCACTGAGCAGATTTCAATCAGTAAAAGATGAGACCTCAGTTAACAAACCCCTTGACCATCATCTCTACATCGATCTATGATAACCCAGAGCTCAATAATTTGATTGACAAAATGTTGAACCCGTGATGTAGATGCTTACTGAGTCCATGCATCATCCCACCCCCTTGACAAGATTCATTCCTTCCGATGTCTCTTTTTTCCGTGTTTGTGATCAGCAGTAGAATCATCTTCATTGTCAGCACTAATTGCCTCATCAGAATACTCTCTCTTACTCTTGGAGTTTGATTTCTTTGTGTTCGTATGCTTGTGTCTCCTGCTTAACTTACTTGATCTGTGGCTCTTTTCAGAATGGCTTGTCCGATGATGCTTCCCATCCTCCTCCTCTCCAAAACTCCCATCAACACTATCATCCAGAGACAAACTTCTCCTGCTCAACTTACTTGACCTATGCCTCTTTTCAGAATGCCTCTTGTGGTGGTGCTTATGGTCATCCTTTTCAAGACTTCCCTCACTCTCATCTGAGGACAGATCCCTCCTGCTTGACCTACTTGATTTGTGCCGCATCTTTTCAGAATGCCTTTTTCGGTGCTTCCTATGATCATCCCTTTCAAGACTTTCCTCACTCTTGTCCGGAGAGAGATCTCTCCTGCCAGACCTACTTGACCTGTGCCTCTTTTCAGAAGAATGCCTCTTTTGAAGCTTCCTGTCATCATCCTCTTCAAGACCTTCATCAGTATCATATGGAGACAAATCTGTTTGGCGGCTCTTAGATTTTTTCTTTGTCCGCCTAGATGACCTTGTTTTTTTCTTTGCCTCAGAGCTCTCTTTGTCCAGGGCTTTCTCTTTAATGCTCTTCTTTTTGCTTCTTCCAAGCCTAGCAAGGGCTCTCTCCATCTCTGAGTCTTCATCGCTATCTGAAATTTCACTCTCTTCATCAGAGCTGGTAGCATCTCCCGCCGCCACTCCTGTGCCACCACCGACATCTCTTCCCTTAGTCACTCCTCGTTCCCGCTCCAATGCCGCAACGGCCGCTGCAGCAGCCTCTTCTTTAGCAGTGAGGAAATTCCTGCACTGGAATGTCAAATGGCCTACTCTTCCGCACTTCTTGCATGCTCCTCGAGCTTCATCGGCGTTGGAGCCAGTAAGACGGGCTAAGGCAAGAAGCCCCTGGAAACTGTCGTAAGCATTCTGCTCATCTGTAGCAACGGCATCTCCACCTGCGGAGGGATCTGGACCACCCCGGTCGTCCCCTCGATGCTTCTGGTCAGGAGCATAAGGATCATATCCGATTGCACTTTGCCAGATACCGTGAGTCTGCAGAGCTGCACTACTATGCACTCTATTGTTTGCGGGCATCCGCACACGGCCCGCTGTTGCCGGCATCTTGCTCGGCCCTTTTTTTCCCCCACAATAATACTACTCCAAAACCCGCAAAAACTCGCAAGAAATAACAAGAAATAGCTGCACAAACCTTGGATACTGCTTGCTCCTTCCCTTCCTTTCTCCGGCGATAACCGATGCAGAAAGCTTCGCAAAAACACGAAGATATGACAAGTTGTTCGATCTCACTCCTACTTCTTTACCTACTCCATCCTCAGATTCCGGCCGTGCGAAACACAGGGTGATGATGGTTGCGAAGATGGCAAAATCAGAAACAGATCCTTGCAAGTTTCCTTCGTTCTTCTACGTGTCCGCCGCTCTCCAAAAACCCACAGACCATTCCACTTCTGGACAAAGCAAGTGCACAAAACGGAATACCTTCTTCCACTGCTACACAAAAGCAACCGGAGAACACCTCGAACGGGAGGGAATACGAACACATCTGTCGCGCGAGGGTTTCCAGGTTAGGGTTTGTGAGACGCGGAAGCATGGAGAAGATGACAATTCCAGCCGCGTTTTTCCTCCGTTTCTACAATCTGCCAAGAGTAGGAAGACGTTCCGCTTGCGGAACGTTGTGCGTCACATGGGTAACCTTGTAATGCACATTGTTATTTTTATTTTTTCTATACTCGTCAAGTATCATGGAAAAAAAATGAAAAATAAAAACTTGTGACAATTTTCTTATGTCGTGTATCTTATATATAAATTCACGTAGTGCGTGCGTGCGTCCGTGCGTCTGTCCGACGCGACAGTTCCGCGTTTTAATTCGCCGGCAGAACCGGCCTGCATTTTCTATGGCAGAACCGGTTCTGCCGGTGGACGCGACAGTTCTGCGTTTTAATTCACCGGCAGAACCGGCCTGCATTTTCTATGGCAGAGGCCGGTTCTCCTCTCCGACTCTTCTTCTTCGTCTGCTTCATCATCTTGGTAGGTAGGTAGGTCGTAGGGCAGGGGCAGGGCAGCAGTTACAGACAGGCAGGGCAGGGGCAGGGCAGCAGGGGCGGCCAGGGCCGGGCGGCAGGGGCAAGGCAGGCCAGGCCAGGCAAAATGACCTGGGAAATTTTAGAATATGGTTTTCAGGACATGGTTTTCAGGACTTGGGATCTCAACTTTGGGGCCTGGGAAATTTTAGGATATGGTTTTCAGGACTTGGGATCTCAACTTTGGGGCTTGGGAAATTTTAGGATATGGTTTTGAGGACTTGGGATCTCAACTTTGGGGCCTGGATTTTCACACTCGCGGTTTCCAAGACCGAAACCTGAAAACTTTTAAGACGTGATTTTCAAGATGTGGGATCTCAATTTTGGGACCTGGATTTCACACAGGGGGCTTCACAGTGGCCTTCGGCCATGGGCACCCACTAGTCCTATATATAATTACAACATGTGTGTGCGTCTGTGCGTTCGACGACGGTTTCATGTTTTAATTGACACAGCGGAACCGGCCCGGACAGTCGGATTCCAAAAACGGGAACCGGTCCGGACTGAGAACGGGTGGCCAGACAGGGCAGGGCGGGGCAGGGGGGCAGGGGGCCGGGCAGGGTCGGGCAGGGGGGCCGGGGTAGGGCAGGGCAGGGCAGGGGGCCCGGGCCCGGGCAGAGGGGCCGGGGAAACCGAGAACGGGGGCAAAGGCGGGCGGACACGGCAGGGCAGCCTTGGG
>Ga0116230_10003249_pt1 | contig 15853 bp, 8 predicted proteins | sample S1TSphfallax_3_FD_88678 | JGI IMG/M metagenome (GOLD analysis project Ga0116230, IMG submission 88678) | Host-associated microbial communities from peat moss isolated from Minnesota, USA - S1T2_Fd - Sphagnum fallax MG | ecosystem: Host-associated > Plants > Peat moss > Unclassified | place: USA... | reverse complement strand
TGGAGAATCTACCTATGGAGTTCGGGAAACTTCAAAGCTTGGTGGAACTGGACTTATCTTGGTGTTCCCAGTTGGGGTGTTTACCTAATTCAATTGTGGACTTGTCACAACTCAAGACATTTCGATTGCTTAACTGCCACAAACTGGAGAATCTACCTATGGAGTTCGGGAAACTTCAAAGCTTGGTGGAACTGGACTTATCTGGTTGTTCCCAGTTGGGGTATTTACCTGATTCAATTGTGGACTTGTCACAACTCAAGACATTTCGATTGTCCCAATGCCACAAATTAAAGGTTCGACCAATTATATTGATTTAAAAAGCAAAAATGACTTACCACTATTATGTTGTTACAAGGAAAATTTAATCTTGGCAACCCTTTTTTTAACCAATGCATAGAAATTTCCACTATGCAGTAGTACATAAATGTTGATGAGATGTGTATTATTGCTACTCTGCAGGTCAAAGTGGATGATGATCAATCCTGTAGCCCCCCCGAAAAGGGAAATGATGACCATCAACAAATATCAAACTATGAAAATCCATCTAATTCAAGGTCAGTCTTTTATTTACCAAATATTGTTCGGGTCCAACAAAATCAAATTTTAAAAACATACATTGGTCATGACAATCCATTAAGGTCTTGAATTTGTGGGACTTATTTATAAGTATGATTAGAATGGAAAAGACTTGGATGGGTTGTGTATGGAAAAATGTGATAGTTATGTTACATCATGGGACCAACAAAGGTTAAATGGATGAAACCAACATAGTTGCACCCATGATTTAAAATAATTCAATTACCTAGAATATTCTATGTGCAAAGTGCATAATTAAGATTTTTAACACCCAAAGGTTGAAGCTTCAATTTTTAGGTGCAAGTACACTAATTGGTGTACACAACTTTGTAACACGAACTAGTTGTGGAAAATAATGAGACCAAATGTGATTAGGAGTTCATAGATCCATTATTTCATTCTCAAAGTTGAACATTTAAACCACCGTAATGAGGACACCAATATTATTGCAAATTCAATCTAAAATAATTTTGTTCCAACAGTTTTGATGACCAATTTTCCCAATGACCCCAATAGCTATCATGGATAAATCCAATGTGACATTCAATCAAACCTATAATCACTTGCACGGTTGTTCATAGAATGTCAAAGTCCAAACATTTCCCACTTGCAAGTGGAATAAATTTGTGCACTTAGTATTCACAATGATGTTTTCATTGGAATGTGAAAAAATGTGAATTATGATAAACAAATTTCTCTTTGATATTGACAAGATATGAACATTGTATTCATTTAAAACAAAAGAATATCATTCAAAACAACTTTAATCAATTGTGTGATGCATGAAAACAAATTTTGAGGTTTTTGTTTCCTTTGAAAATTGTAGGTATCAAGAGCCATAGTTAATATTTTTGTAAAAGTGAAACATGGTTCTTTTGATAGTATGTCCAATTGTTAAATAATTGTTTACTAAGGGAATGTGACTTGTGTTCTTGGTACAGAAGAGTTTCCCTCAATGAGTCATTTGGGAGTGATGATTATGCCCAACAACAAAAGCAATCATCAACAATTGAAGTAGGGGACACCTCAAAAAATTCCTTCCAGATTGGGCTTCCACAATTGGAAAATGATTCAATCCTTATTATGGGAAGAAAGGAAACTTTTGAAGGGGTTGATTCGATAGAATTCCTTTTTGAACAAGTTGAAGACATGTCAAAAGTTGTAGGGGTAGGCCTACAAAGGTCCAAGGTTGTGGTCACAAAACAATTTGGAGTGATGGTGATACAAATCAGTGAACACATGTGGTTGGACTTGTGGAAGGAAACAAGTTTTGTACCAATGAGCATCGATGTTCCAAAGCTCCCAATCAACTACACATTGCCAATGTGCAATTTGACACCAGAAGAGTCATCAAAAAGATTTGGAGTTGGGTTGGGGGGACTTAAATCTAAAGGCCTTTGTGTGTATGTAGAGGATAACATGAGCAAACAAACTGGTGAAATGTTTCCCCTTATTTTTAAGCTTGCTGAAAAGATGGGGCTCAAAAGTGAAAATGCCAAGCCTTCATGGTTGCAACATCTAAAGGATGTTTCAATTGAAACAATTGAAGGCAAAGTTAGTGATCAAGGTGGTAGCTCAAATGAACCTATGGATGGTGGAGACCATGATCAAGGGGCTACTTCATGTGAACCTATGGAAGGTGCAGCAAGTAATCAAAGGGGCACTTCAAGTGAACACATGGAATTAGGTGGGCAAGTTGATCAACAATCATTTGGAGGAAATCCTGTCCAGTTGCTTTCTGAATCTCCTTCAAGAAAAGGACCAATAGTTTCAGAAACAAATAAGTCTTTGATTGTGATTGTTATACCGGAATTTGGAGGTACTTTCCATAAAGGATCAACAAACGATCTTGCTGAGCCAGATGATCGCATAAAAAATGCAACAATTTGCCCTTGGCTTAAGTTCGAGTTTGAAAAGTTGGGAGACTGTCGTAAGATAACCACCACAATAGTGACTCAATGCAATTTGGGTGGGGGTCAACTCAAATATCATGAAGATTTGGATTTGGGGTATTATCATGATAATATCACAATCTCTCTCACTTGTGAGGAGAATCTAGCTGCAAGACTTTTATTCGGAACAGTGACTTCGATAGACCTTACCAAAAGTTTAATGACAGAAACTTTCACAGGTTCAAGATCTATTGCAAACCAACTGTCAGGTCAAGCTAATGTGCAAGTTCAAATACCACTAATGGGTGTTGGGATCCAAGCTCAAGGAAGCTTGGGAGTGACAGACACGTCTGGGGATAGTTGTGCTATTGCAACTACTATGGAGTCTTCAAATACTCAATTTGCTGGTTTTCTTGTGAATCCAAATGAATGCCCAAGTTCTTTAAATTTTAATTTTCTCTACCATGTAGAAATTATGAAGGAAGTTGCAAAAGGTTGTAGACAGTTCATGCATGCTGGCATCAACAAAACTCTTTGGCCAAGGATTGTTGGTGAATGGGTTCCACTGGATAGTGAGCAGTCTCGTCTTTACAAATTCAAGACTGAACGAGACATTACTTCCATTGGAAGTTTGAGGAGGTCAGCTGCAAAAGGGGAAATGCCTGTGTTCATGCAACAACGATATGAAGTATCCATGTTCATCAACCATGCGATGGACCACATACATCACTATGGAACCACAGAGCTTCGAGAACCTGGTGTGCAATCATTACACAAGGTGTTGACAAAATTTCCAGCAATTTGATGTAAGTTGTTTGGGTCTTATTTCCATTTGATGGGGTGGCAAGTGGATGGTGAACATATACTTGCACATTAAAGTTGTTTTGTTGTTTGTATGATAACAATATATACATATCATATTCAAAATTATATGATAACATGACATGTATACAAGTATGATATATTGCTAATGAATTCTTGTGTGAAAATTAGCATTTTGAGTTATATTATTTGTCTTTTATTCCAAAAATTTGAGCTTCTTCATGGGAAGTTTGAACTACTTGGATAACATTTTTTCTCCTTTTCTAACTTTGCTTTTTCAAACTTTTCCCAAGTGATTTATTAAATTGATTCAATATGGTTGGGATTCATCTTTTGAACTTTTGAAAGTTTGGAGGAACTTTAGTATGGCAACAATTTGTTGGTTTTTCCTTATTAAATCTCCCTTGGTCATAAAGCATGTTTGAACATTATGTTACTAATCATCTTATGTAATTGCCCACCATGGAGGTAAATTAATAAGATTTAATCCAAACCTAAAACTCTTGCATGGGAATTTTTATAGAGGCTTGTCTTTGACTCTTAAAGTTTGAATGCAATCTAGATTAGTAATAAATATGTGCAAGGGGCCTTTTTTTTAATAAACTTTCCAAGGTAGGAAACTTTTAATAGCTTAACCCATAATCATAAGGATTATGGAGTTTATATTAAATTTAGTTTAATAGTTTCTTTTGCTTAACAAGAACCTTCAATTTAGGTTTTTGCAAAACAAATTAACGAGTTTCAGTTTTTATGCAAAGTTTAAGAAATGTGATTCTCAAGAAAGTTCTTATAGTTTTGTCCTACTATTTTTCAATATGATTGTTTATGAATGGAAGTTTACCTCCAATTACCAAAATTTGGCTATATATGGTTAGATAAGTGATTTTGATGATTCCCAATTAATTTGGTTTAGGTTTATAAGACGTGATCAAGGTTATATCAAAGTTATTAGAACATAATGAAGGTTGATCAAGGGTTGATTAATGTCATTCAAACATGGATTCAAGTTAATTTAAAGCTTGATTATTGTTTGAAGGTTGATTATGCTATTTTGGTTCAATAATTGCCTTAAACAATTTTTTGGTTTGACATTTGATTTTACCACACATGTGTAATAATGTGCACAATGTTTGATGTCTAACAAGAAATTTATTAATAAGTGTTTAATAATGATATGAACTAAAGGTCTTGTTACAAGATGCACATGTTTGGATGTGAATTAAATTATTGATGTATCAAGATGTAATAATACTAGGGCATTTGAAATTTGGAACTATGTAATTGCATAATTTGTGATATAGATAAATTCGTGATATGGGGAAGAAAACTTGTGACTTGTAAATCTTGTCTTCATATTTTTTGTTGGAATTAAGGGTATACCCATGGTCACCTAAGCATTGATTTCATTTTGTAGGTGATTTTTTGCCAACATGAGATAAATATTTTTGAAAAAGAATATTTTGTTACAAATTCTCTATTTTTTGAGGAATTTTTTTGCCTAGAACCGAAAATAGAAAAGGCCAAAAATCACCACAATTGCTTACAATATGAAAATGCGCTTAAGATTTTTTACTTTCATGTTTTCAATGTTGCCAAATTTGGCTAAATATATTTATGGATGATCACCACTTGGGCAAATATCATAAAATTGAAAAAAAAAAAAAAAAACATTGTGTGACCTTAGGTGAATTTCATTATGAGTTTAGAACAAAAACCTTAACACAAGGATGTAGGGTCAAACTTGATATTTGGGTAATGGAACTTGATTAGTACGAATCTTATATAGATGGTGAAATAATGATGATTAGGGAACTTATTGTCATTTTAACTTTGGAAACCATGTTCTGATTTAGTGATCCAACTCATTGCTTGTAATCCAAATTTGTGAATTGGAAATCTAATTACAACTAATTTTGGTCCAAAGTGATTTGGTCAGTTGGACCTTTCTTTAACATTTAATTCTTTTCCAAGGTTTCATACTTCATACCTTTTGGTTTGAACTACAATAATGTAAAGGCATGAATTGTTTTTAGACAAACTTGTCTATGACTTCATATTAATAAAGTAATAGCTGGTACATTAACTTGTAACTTGAGCATGACTTCATGTTAATAAGTAATAGTTGGTACATTAACTTGTAAGTAATCTATTATAAAACCAAAGTTGCATATCCAATGCAAAGGAAAGCACCAAGCCTTCTTGCTTGAGAGTGATCCTATCTCGCTTGAGAGCTATCCTAGTAGTACTAGGCTAAAGGAAAAATAGTGTATGAATTACATAGAACCAATAATAACTGCATGTTAAAGTATGAGGACAAGAACCATTTAAAATTGGTAGTAACTGCATTTTGGTACATGGGAAATTATTTGTTAAAGTAGTCCAAGTTATTTTGATTATTTGCATGGTAAAAGTTCACATGATTATTTGCATGGTGGGATGATTTGTGTGATGGACATCGGTGTTGACAAGTTCACACCAAAACTCCCATTCATAGAAACATCAATTGCTACACTCATCCCAATCAAATTGCAAGGACGCTCAAAACGATCACAAGGTAAAGCTTTCATCAAGATATTAGAAGGTTTACCATGCTAATGTAGGCCATAGAGATTTCACCATTTTCATATTTCTCCCTAATGATGTGGCATTTGATGTCATGTGTTTAGTACGTCAATGTAATTCTATGTTTTGCACTAATTGAATTGCAACTTGATTGTTGATCCATAACTCAGTTGAAACTAGTTATTTGTATCCAAGATCTCCCAACAATTTATGCATCCAAGTGATTTCATTGGTTATTACATGTGCGGCAAAATATTTAGCTTTTGTGGTGCTCCTTGTAATGCAATCCTACTTCCATGAGCCCCATGCCACATGTCCTCCATTGAGCATAAGTAAAAAGCTAAACTAAAAAATTTGATCGTTCAAATCCATGGCAAAATTTGCATCACACTATGAATGTACAACATGATTCCTACTACTACCAGTATATGTAATCCTCATTGAAGCAATGCCCTACAAGTACTTCATGATGTGTTTGAATATCATAATATGTTACATTCATGGGTTTTTGGTGAACTTGGTTGCATGTGCGACTACAAATGAAATGTCAAACAACTATGCAAACTCTAGGCTCCCAAAAATCTATTTGTAAAGGAAAGACGATTGATTTTCTATGCTTCCATCTCCCATGTGCAAGCTTAAATTGGATACACTATATGGCCAACAAGTACAACCATTGTATGATAATTCTCATACCCATACTTCAATTTCGAAAGAATGTATCAAGTTTGGTCAATGTGAATCACACGTTCCTCTCTCATTCGAATGATATGTAACCCGACATACATTTTTGGATACCTTGTTGTGATTTTGAAAGCATCACCCATGAAGGAAAAAATGTTTTCGATAGAATCCTCCTTGACACTACATGCCATACCATCATCCACAAAAATGGTTACGATTAAGCAAAGGTCTAATGTACTATAGTACGCACATCCATCAATAGTGGTGGTAATAAGATTGTATTAAGTGAGAAACAAATTAGACTTCCTATTCCAAATTTTGGAAAATTGTTGAAGCCCATATAACACCTTATGTAATCTACAAAAAAATTCTTGCTTCTTTAATGTTCTCAAATCCTAATGGTTGTGTCATGTAAATATCTTCTTCTATTTCACCATAGAGAAAAACAATATAAACGTCAAATTGGGTAATATTCATATCCTCTGCAGCTGCTATGGAAAACATTATTTTTATTGAGTCAAATTTCACAACTAGGCTAAATGTCACATTGAAATCCACCCCTTCCTTTCGAGTGAACCCCTTAGCCACCAACCTAACTTCATAATGATCCACACTTTTGTTAGTTTCAAGTTTCAATAGAGAATCAAACTCCTCCTGCATCACGTGTATCCAATGTTCTTTCTTTGGAGATACCATTGCTTCTTCAAATGATTCAAGTTCATTAGGAATACTAATAAAGTCTATTGCACAAGCATTATTGTTTTGATCAATAAGTTAGATCCACTTTCCATACCTTGGAGGTGGCTTTTTCTATTTGGAACCAAGTTCATGAGTTAGTGCACTTACTACCACAAATTTGGAACATCAACCAACTTTGTTATGATTAGTGGTGTTTCTGGTCCCAAATCTAGCATTGGATCATTGTTTCATTCGACCCACTTCTTGGATCTCTTGGCATTGTTGGACTATCAAGTTCATTTTGAAATTGATTAGGTGTAGGTGGTAGCATTATTCCTACTCCTCATGCATGCCCTTCAAATCTAAATCTTGTAATCTATTGACCAAGATTGGTTGTTTAGTGGATTATGTTTTTTACTATTCGACCCTCTCCATTTGATGTTAAATTTGTTACATGGGTTTCATCAAACAACACATCTTAACTCTCACAATCTTCTTGGCATCAACATCTCGCAACTTGTATGCTTTGTTTGTGTCAGAATAACCCATTAGTATCCCTTTTTTAATTTTTGGGCAATAATTTGTGTTTTAGTTCTTTAACAACATGAAAACTTAAACATTTAATCCCAAGACCTTTATGTGGGCCATTGGAGGTTTAATCTAGAACCTTGCTTCAAAATGTGTCACATTATCCAGTGTTCTTGTCCCACTTCTATTGAGTACATACATTGTTGTATTCATAGATTCCCCCCAAAATCGAATGTGGATATTGATTGCATGTAGCATACTTCTTGTAGCTTCCACCTATTGTCCAATTGTCTTTTTTAGAAGCATCATTCTATTTTGGTGTATAATTGGTTGTGAGTTTTTGTTTTATTTCCAACTATTCAAGATAACTCTTCAAGTCAACACTAATGAATTCACTACCCCTATCATTACAGAGATTTTTTAGCATGTTCCTTGTTTCGTGCCTCAACTATGCCATAAATTGCTTCAAACATGCCAAGACCACATCTTTTGTTTTGGATTTAATACATTCAATCATTTTGAATCTAGTAGCATCATCCTTGAACAAGACAAAATAACAAGTTCCACCTTTGTTGGTTTGTTGCATTGGATCACACACGTTAATGTGCACAAGGTCCCCAAGTAGTTGCGATCTTTCTCTAAGCTCATTCCATGGAAATTGCTTCCTATGATTCTTCCCATATGCACAACCAACACCAAAAAAATTCTTCTTTACCTTCAAAATCAAGCCATCAACCATTCCAATTGTTGCCATTTTCTTAACCATGGTGTGGTTTAGATGTGCTAGTTGTTTGTGCCACATAGACAACGTTTGCATGTTCTCTTTCTTTGTCTCAACACCAAACAATCTTGCGACATTTGCATGCACAACTTTTAGATCATCCTTAGTGAGAACTTTTATCTCCAATTGATACATCTTGTCTCTGGTCACCTTAGTCATGACCACATTTCCTTCTTAGATCAATTGGGAACCATTTTTCATGTGCAAAGTGAAAATGTTCTTTTGCGTTGTTCTGTAGCATGAAAATAGGCTTGTGCCAAGATTTGGCACATGCAACACATCTATCGGCACATTCATTTCATAGTTGTCACCCTTTTTTATTTGTACCAAAATGTCTCCAAGCCCTCTTGCTCTTGTCTTGACTCCACTAATGCTTTCAATTGGTTGATCTTTTGTTTTATTGATGGGTTAATAAGTTTTGAACCATGACCTTTGATTTGTCATGTGTTGCGTACAACCGCTATCAACATACTGGTGCAAGTTATGAAGCTTTGATGAGCTCGCCATGAAAGCTTTGTAAAGGCCTCCCAATTTCTTACTATTTGACCCATCACTCTTTTTCTTTTCTCCTTTATCTACATCTGCATATGCACATTTTTGAGCCTAACGTCCCTTTCTTCCACACTTGTGGCACTTTTAGTTCTTCTTTTCAATCTCCTTGCGTCATGCATGGCATTCCTTGTATGTAAGCGTGGGTCGTTGCTTGTTGCTTCATGTTTCACCAACCTTCAACAAGGCTACATATGTTATCACCTTTTCAACACTTCCTTCCAATCTATTATTCAATCTTGTTTCTTGTTGGAATAATTGAAACATGAGATTTTCCAAAGTTTTCGAGGCATCCAAAGTGCTATCCCATGTAGACATGACACTGTCATATCTAGCAGGTAAGTTGTTCATAATCATGATCTTGGCAATGATGGCCCCAATAGTAAAAGTTTTATCTCCTTTGTTGGCTAACTAGCTTATGACCATTTAAATCTTGCCAATGTACAAAGCAATGGTGTCTTTTTCCACCATATCACATTAGAAAAACTTTTATTGTAATGCATGGACACTTTCTTTGGAATCTTGCTCTTGGATAACATAGACCTTGTCCCAAATAACATGTGCAATGTTGCATGCAACAACATACTACAAGTACTTTTTGCTAAGTGCTTGGCACAAAAGATTGATTGCTTGACTGTCATGTTTATTCCAATCTACTTGAGCTATTCTAAAAGTTGTTGGTTCAACCTCACTTTTGGAAAAAATGCCCAACAATTCCTTTCCCATGAAAACTGCATGCATTTGAAACTTCCATAGATGGAAATCCTTTCCATTAAAACGTTCTATATTACCCAATTCCTTATTACTTGAATTTGCCATGACTAACACATGCCAACAAATATTTGTAAATTGATCAATAAACTTATGAATAAACGTAACTTATTAAAAAATTTGTGGGCCCATAACTTAAAGGCATCAATTGTTTCCAAACAAACTTATGCATGACTTCATATTAATAAGTAATAGCTGGTACATTAACTTGTGCATGTCTTCATATTAATAAATAATAATTAGTACATTAATTTGTAAGTAATCTACTATAAAACCAAAGTTGCATATCTAATGCAAAGAAAACCACAAAACCTTTTGCCTAAAAACTATCCTAGCAGTAATAAGCTAAAGGAAGAACATAGTGTATGAATCACACAAAGCCAATAATAACTACATGCTAAGGTATGAGGGCAATAACCACTAAGAGCTAATATTAATTGCAATTTGGTACATGGGAAATTATTTGTTAAACCAGTCTGAGTTATCTTGATTATTTGCATGGCAAGAGTTCACATGATTATTTGCATGGTGGGATGATTTGTATGACGAGCGTCGATGTTGATGTGTTCACACCAAAATAATGAACAACCACAATAGGTGGTTTATGTTGTTAAAGGATTTGTGGTTTATTAGTATGGGTGATGTTGTTTTGATTGTGTTAACTAAATGTGTTTTCTTGCCTTTCGTGCAAGTATCCATACCATAAAAAATATGCCTTGGTTGAATTAAATTAACAAATTGTACATTCCTCAAATCAAGGTTTACCACACCAATAAGTCCCTCCTTTATGAAAGTAATCACCAAATTGAGATGTTATGGTTCAAGGTAAATTAACGGTTCATGTCATTAATTTATTTTTATTTTTTTGGGTTTTCCAAGTTTTAGGACAACTAAAGAGTTTAATTTTGAATGTTAATGTGTCTACATGAGTTTGTCTTTGTATGCACATTAGTTCAAGAGTTTAAATCCAGTAAGTCTAATTTAATTTCAAAGTGTTCCATTGATCCTTGGTTTACATCAAAGTAATAAATAAATTTCAAGGACAAGTGAAAAATAGCTTTGTGATGACCATTGCCATTTCCCAAGTTCTAATTTCAATAATCAATTGAGACTAGGATGGAGTTATGGACATGTGTTGGGTTAAGTGTTTTTGGTTTTGAATAAAACACTTACACTTTCTCATGATGTACCAAACCCATTAACATCATCAATATTTTTTCTTCTTCACTTTCTTTTCAAAATGATGGGGGAGAAGAAGCCCCAAGGACTCATTATCTAAACAAAAATGTGGTCTTTAAAGGTATTTTCAAGTCAATGGGAAAATAAATACATGCTCGAAAAGTCTAAAAACATCCCATCAAAAGACCTTAATAATGAAACTTGAAGGTCTTTCAACAAGTTTATATGTGTTTAAATTGTCAATTGGCAAGATATCAAAATTCAACATGATGTCCAATTTTAGGGCATGTTTGTGTATTTGAAAAAAGGGTTATATTGTGGGTGTTTTGAATTGGAGAAGAAAAAAAATTGGTTTGCAAAGCACATTGATATGCAATTGTGTTAAGACCTATGTCGGATTTTACTATAACTTTTCCAAAGATGTTCTTCTCCAATTCTTGAGAAGCTTTTAAATCTACAAGCAAGTTTCTACCAATTCCTTTTTCAAAATTTTGGTGGAATTGCTAAAATCTGTGGAGATGGAAGAGATTTGAGAAACTTGGAAGTCATGGCATTGATGAATTGTGTGACAAAATGTTACACCCGGATATTGACAAGGTGCTACAAGAAAGCCTATGCAAAAATTTCATTTAGAAAATAGTACCCAAACACTAATAAAAAACATGATCCTATGTCATGATTGAACACGCACAAAGAGAGAGAGAGATATATATATAACATTTCAGTCTTTGCAAACTGTTTTTGCAAAACAAATCCCTATAAAGAAAAATTATCACCGAGTGTCCTGGAGAATGCCTCTGTTTCTTTGGGGAAATACTTGCCAATATTTTCAGCACATGGGAGGGATCAAGGCAAGATTGAAGGTTGAAGCTTCATCATTATTGCTTCTTAATCTCCATTCCTATTCAACACAAAACCTTGTGGACCTTCATTGATTTAATGGATAATACCTATTTTAGATAATTAGTAGAAGAATTTGCATTACAAAACCCTAACTCCTAGAACATTAAGTGCCTCATTGTTGTGCTCTGAATAGGAAGCATGTGTCAAAACATCCATGAGAAGAACTTGTGGTTTGAACTTGTACCTGCCATGGAGACCTTTTAATCTTAAAAGCATCATTTCAAAAGAATCTCAAACATCTAACAACATATTACATTCTCAAAGGAGGGTTTTACATAGTCTGGTCTTTTTTGAAATCATGCATTTGGAAACTTGTGGCCAAGTTGGATGCAACATTTGCTTAGCCAATTTGACATTGCAGGGTTAAGATCTTAGCTTTGGAGGGGCATTGTAGCAGTTTGGTAATATAAGCTTCTTGCACATGCAAAGATTGACTCCAATTCAGGGTTTCTTTGTGATGAAATACTCTATGCCCACAATCAAAGCTTCACATCCCCATCAATATTATAAACAAAATCATATCACATCAAATTGACAGTACTCACGAAGAAAAACAAAATCAAAACTAGGTTCATCATCATCATTAGCAGTGACCGCACACAAAAAGAACACATACAAACAATTTCAAACTTTTTTATGAATGCCACCAAAAGCTAATTTCAAAAACCAAGAAACAAAAGGGGGGGGGGCTACAAGATAATGAGTTTCATTAGAGCTTTCATTCGCACCCCCTCATTCTAACTTTTAAAAACTTCAAAATTTAAAACTATACGAAATACCGACAAACAATAACAACAGATAGATTTACAACAAACAACAACAATAGACTTGTGATAAACAATAATAGATAGACTTGCAACAAACAAAAATAGATAGACTTACGACAAATAATAACAATAGACTTGCGACAAACAACAACATACAAACTTACAACAAACAACAACAATAAGCTTGCAAAAGACAACCACAACAACATATTTACTTCCATTATTGATGGTGCAGCAATCACGTATTGCATGGCCATGACCATGCACAACAAAAGTAGCAATGCCAATCCTCCCATATTCATTGTTCTACTACTATGTTGAAAGATAAAATCCCTCTTGCTTTTTGTATGTGTCTAGTGCTTCTTCAACCTCCTAGCAACAACAATTTGTACATAGATCGAACAATTCTTCTCTTGGAATGAGTGATATTCATGCGCAACAATGACAAGAGCAAAAACCAAGAGGGAGAGAGAAAGAGAGAAGAGCTAGCAAGCTCCAAGACTAAATTTCTAGTGCTATTTCAGTGCTTAACAAACTCATACCCCATCTGCCCAAATGGTTCCGGGTTCAAATATCAACTACTACACATGTAGTACTTAACCTATTTCTTAAAACTAGCCCCTTCCCTCCCCTATGACACACAACCTAAGTATGCATTAAATAATATTCAACTACCCATCAAGGATTTTTTTTTCACCTCATTTTTTGGGAAAAAAGACTTACCAAAATATGTAGTTTTTATTTGGTCTCATTTTTTGAAGGGGTACTTACCAATGTTGTGTGGGTATTAGAATTAGCTACAGATACCCATCAGTTATCAACCTAGGTATATACCCACTTAATTGACAAGGGTGGGAAAAAAAAATTCAAAAGATTTTTTTTGGTATAGAATCTTGGTTCTTAATTTTTCTACAAAATTCAAAAACCCACCTTTTTAACTATTAAAATTTTCATGAAATTTGTGGATTCTTTAATGTTTCTAAAATATCCTTAACCACAATGGTTCTCTAATTCTGATTTTTTCTCAAAAAAAATTTGAAAATGGTGGTTCTTTGATTTTGAAAAATTGAAAGAACTAGAAACACTAGTTATTAAAAAATTAAATAACCGCACAACACTAGTACTTACTACTTACCCATTAGAGTTTAAGTGTTAATGTGAATTGTGCATTCATGTTTTGGGAACCTCATGTAACGTTTTATATTTAACTATTATTGGTGGTTTTAACTTAAGATTTTTCCCCCCAAAAAAAGGAATTTATAATAGAAAGTTTTTTGGGTACAAATGGCAAAAATTCACCACAAAAAATAATCACTAGGTGAAGCAATTTGGTACTGGGAATTTATTGTGGGATGAACATAAATGTTTCTTGAGAACTGATAGCTAATGTGCATGGTAATTAATTCATATCAATGGTGTTCATTACAAGCGTTGATTTATACGATGATTTGTTGTGTGGGGGTTAACTTCAAACGTGGAATGTAGAGTGTAGAAAACTTAAAAGCAAGGTTTTAAATGTTTTTTTTTTGGTAGGGTTGGGGTGGAAGGGGGAGGGGGTTGTAGAATTAGGTTTTAAGTTCATTAGCAAGATGAGTTTTATCCAATGTTGGGTGGGTATATTAGTTTAATATATCAACCAAATAAGGGGAAATGCACAAATTCAAACAATGTCTCACTTAGTAATGGTCAATAGGCATCAAAAAAATACCAAACTGGGTAAAGATAAGAATATAAAAGCTTTGCAAAATTATCATTTTCGGTAATAATAAAAAATAGGTCTTGAACATTTATCCTATTTGCAAGGTAAGGGTATTCTTAAATATGTCATCAATTACCTTGTATATACCATGCAAGTATGAGTGGATACAACATAAGGTAAAATAATATTCACATTAAATATGGCACATTTCAAAGTGCAAAAAGACAATTACTTGTGCAAGGCGGTTTTGCAAACATGAAGATGTGAAAATTTAAACACCCTATCAAAAAACCAAAAAAAATAATCAAATCAATCAATAGAATCAAAAACATATTCAAAACATTTTTATAATGATAAATGATATGAAATAAAAAATAGTTACAAGAGCATATGGTAAGACTTCTTCCAAAATAATTAATGTGATGAATAAAAATAAGATGCCATAAGCAAATATATTCAATAGTTAATTATCATGATAATTCAAATGAATCCGTTATAACCACATGCATTACATATATGCTATACAATGACTTTGACACATACCCTTTATTTACCCACCCAATACTTGTTTTAGCCAAGTGTGGAATTTGTAAGGTTGGTTTTCTTTGGGATTAAGTTGGATTGGTGAGGTTAGTTTCAACTTTTGGACCTCCAATTGAGGGTGATGACTTAGGATTCCATAATTGAGTTAATCAAAACTGTCGAAAAACATAGAAGTTTCATGTCCTTTAGGGTTCCATCCCCAAACCCTATACTTACAATTTGTTCACTATTAAGTAGTCAAATGGGATTTTGGCAGGAGTCATGTAAGAGTTACATAGTTGTAGCACTAGGCCATTGGTACAATTGGGAACAACTAGGAATAACCAAATAAATCCAATTACACCAAGTTTTGAAGTTTCCCGAATTCCATTTACAAAATTTTATCTTTTGAAATTTTTTTTTGATCACAACAAAATTATTATGTCCACAAATTTTTTTAAAATCGACATCATTTAATCAACATCACTTGTTGTGTGAAGTAGCACAAAACTCAAATATTATATTTGTATGCCAAGCACATTACTTACTTTCTAAGGGAACATAGCTGTCCCCATTCATGTATGACTTGAGGCTTAGGGTTTCTTTATGGATTTTATGAAGGAGCCAAAGTGGTAATCATCCAAAAAATAATTTAACTTAATTTGTCTACATATTAGATATGAAAGTAGAAAAAAATTTAGAATACTTTTATATTCTTGGCTACTTACTGGAACTTATCATGAAAATTTGGCTATTTGGATTCTTCATTCTTCAATATTTCACGAATTTGGGCCATTTTTTAATGCAAAATCCTTTATATAGGTCGAAATCATATTTTTCAGGTCAAAATTTGGCAAAAATTCACTAGCAAAAGAAACATTGTCAACGCCTATGGAAGAAGAGTGGCAGCCTTAATGGCACCATTTGTAAGGAGTTGTGT
>Ga0116230_10003247_pt1 | contig 15854 bp, 11 predicted proteins | sample S1TSphfallax_3_FD_88678 | JGI IMG/M metagenome (GOLD analysis project Ga0116230, IMG submission 88678) | Host-associated microbial communities from peat moss isolated from Minnesota, USA - S1T2_Fd - Sphagnum fallax MG | ecosystem: Host-associated > Plants > Peat moss > Unclassified | place... | reverse complement strand
GAAAAAGTCGACGAGGACATACTTGCCGCGCATGCTGGCGAGGCTGACCGTGCGCCCGCTCGCCAGCGCCTTGCCTTGAACAGCGGGCGCCGCCTTTCCATCGAGCGGTGTGGCAATCGTCGCTCCGGGCGGAGTGGTACGGGTCGCGAGGACCGCCACGAGCACAGCCACCAGGAGGCCGACGCACAGCGATGCGGTCAACGCTCGCTTAGAGCGGCGAGACCGGTCGCTCACGACAGGGCGCCGACGGGGACCTGCAGACCATCGGCGATCTCCGGAATCGGTGCTGAGACCGGGTCCGTCGGTCGACGACGACGACCGGGCACCGCGGCAAGCACAGCGCCAAGCGCGGTGCACCCTCCACCGACCCACAGCCAGAGCACGAGGGGCTGGACGTAGATGTCGACCGTGACACCCTCACCCGGGCGCGGCGATGCTGGCGCGTTCCCGATGCTCAGGTAGACGTCGTCAACGACCGAGGAGTCCACAGCAGGAATGTCCGTACCCTCGGCGCTGCCGTTGAACGTGCCGATTCCGGGCGAGAACGGTGCTCCGTCGACGAGGAACTCGGCTTGGGACGCTCGCTCGCTCGACGTCACGAGGCGGTGCCACGTGACGAATCGAAGGGTGTGCCCGTCGAAACTGAGCGTCTCGCCGGGACGAAACGCGAGCTCCGTCGAATGGGCAAACGACGTGGCCGCCGTGAGTCCCACGGCGATGAGCACAATGCCGATATGGACAATCATCCCGCCATTCGCTCGGCCGATGAGCCCACGCCATGCCCCAAAACCGTGTCGGCGCGAGACAATCGCAGCCAGCGCGAGCTGGCGACCGGCCACTGCTGCAGCAAAGGCGCCGAGTGTGAACGCCAAGAGCGGCGTGAGCCCACGGACTCCCCCAGCGACGCACGCTACGAGCACGCCCACGGCAATCCACGCCGGTATCGCGAGTCGCTTTCGCATCACACCTGGCGCAGCCTTTCGCCACGGCAGCACGGGCGCGACCGACATGAAGAACAACAACGCGATGCCGAGCGGCACGGTGAACGCGTCGAAGAACGGCCGCCCGATCGACAGCGACTGGTTGTTGATCGCCTGGACGAACAGCGGAAATACCGTTCCAAGCAGCACCACGGCGGCGAAGGCTGCAAAGAGCAGGTTGTTGACGAGGAAGGCACCCTCTCGAGAGATCGCAGAGTCGATCGACCCTGGTGCTCGCAGCGCGTCTCCACGCCATGCGATGAGCCCGATGCCGAGTGCCACCACCGCTGCAAAGAGTCCAATGAGCGCCGGACCGATATCCGAGTTCGAGAAGGAGTGCACCGACTGGGTCACGCCCGATCGAGTGAGAAACGTACCGAGGATCGTGAGCGAGAACGTCGCAATCACGAGGGACAAGTTCCACACGCGAAGCAGGCCGCGCCGCTCTTGGACAAGTGCGGAGTGCAGGTACGCCGTTGCCGTCAACCACGGCAAGAGTGCGGCATTCTCGACGGGGTCCCAGCCCCAAAAGCCTCCCCAGCCGAGCTCCTGGTAGGACCACCACGCTCCGAGCACGACGCCGATCGTGAGAAAGGCCCACGAGAACAGCGTGAACCGTCGCGTCTCGGTCAGCCATCCCTCGCCTACTCGACCGGTGATGAGCGACGCGATGGCAAACGCGAAGGGAACGGTGAAGCCGACAAAACCCAGGTAGAGAAAGACGGGATGGAAGGCAATGAGCAGGTTGTCCTGCAACAGTGCATTCGGCCCGGTGCCGTTCGCGGGGATGGGACCAGGCGTCGCTGCGAAGGGATCGGAGGGACCAAGCATGATGGCGAAGAAGAACACCGCCACGGCCATGGCGACGACGAGCGCCCAGCCGACGAGCGGGTCGTGAGCACGCTCACGAAAGCGATACGCCGTGAACGCGATGTAACCGGAAAGGATCAGCGACCACAGCAGGATCGAGCCCTGTAGCGCCGCCCACATGCCGGTGATCGTGTAGAGCAGCGGCGTCGAGAGCGAATTGTTGTCGGCGACGAAAGCCAACCTGAAGTCGTGGGTGAGGAGCGCATGCTGCATGGCAACCGTCGCGACGACCATCCCGGCAAACGTCAAATAGGCGTGCACCCGTGCCCCGCCCACAAGCGTCGGCCGGTGTCGAATCAGCCCCGTGAGCACGGTGACAATTCCGGCAACGCCAGCAACGAGTGCGAGGACCACTCCTGCGTGCCCGAGCGCACCGTTCACTGCGCTGCCCTGTTCACCGGACGACCTTGCCGTTCGGCCCCTTCACCCGGTTCGGGTGTGCGGCGATGTACTGGTTCGAGTGCTTGACAAGGATCTGGTTCGACGCAAAGTCATTGCCCGTACCGACGAAGTGGCCGACGAGCACGACGGGAATGTTGGCCTGGAAGAGCTGCGGCGGCGCGACGGAGTTCGTCACGGGAACCTTCACCTTTCCGGACGTGATGACGAAGCTGAGACCACCAGAGCCGTCGAGATGTACGGTGCCCGGCTCGACGACACCCTCGATTTGAAACGTGGAATGACCGAGCGACGCTCGATCGGCGACCGCTTCGCTCGCTGTCTTGAAGTACACGATGGCCGAGGTCAACACCTTGAACACGAGAAAGCCAATTGTCGCGACGAGTACTGCTGCGACGAACCACAACCGGCGCTTCGTGCGCCGCACCCGTGCAGACCTCGCAGCTGCACCCGCTGGTGAGAGCCCAGCGGACGGCATCGCCGTACTGACGCTCACCGAGTGCCTGCCGACCGCTGCCCTTCGCCCGATGCCTGCTCCCTTGCCTCGGAGACGCGCGACTCCCGGGTCCGCACGCGGATCGGGAGAAGGCGTCGCTGAGCGGATCGAGTCCGTACAACGAGTGAGAGGCCGTAAACCGCCAGCGTTGCAAGCCCTACGACGTACCCTGCGTCGACATAGTTCATGATGACGTCCCGCTCATAACATTGCCTCCCACTGTCGATTCAGCACCTTCTGAGCGGCGCTCGTCGAGCGCATACGACAACCCCTGCTCCTCTTCGAGTGCGGCCAGGTTGTAGAGCCGGTAGCGCTGGGCAACGAGCCAAGAAAAGACCAGCGTCAACGCCACGAAGCTCAACAGCAACGTCCATGCCATGGACCCGTGGATGTACGTCTTGCCGTTGATCGGATCGTCGACCGTCGGCGCCTGGTGCAAGCTGCGCCACCAGAGCACAGAGAAATAGCAGATCGGCACGTCAACGAAGGCGACCAGGGCAGCGATAGCGCTGCGTCGGGCACAGACTTCCGGGTCGCCCGGGATGCGCCGCACCGCGAGATAACCCAGGTAGAGCACGAACAGCAGGGCCGTCGTGGTGAGCAACGGGTCCCAGGTCCACCATGCGCCCCAGGTCGGTCGACCCCAGATCGAGCCGGTGACGAGCGTGAGGCCGGTAAAGACCACCCCCACCTCGGCAAAAGAGCCTGCCAAGCGGTCCCATTTCGGCGATCGCGTCCGCCGCCACAGATACGCCAGGCTCGACAGAAAAGCTCCTCCGTATGCCAGGTACATCACCCATGCGATCGCAGGATGCACATAGAGGAGTCGCACGAGATTCCCCATGAACTCATCAGGTGGCGTTATCCACAAGCCGAGCCAGACCGTAAAGACCATGCCGATCAGGCCAAGCGCGCCGACGATGGCGATGATCTGTTCGCCCCTCGTCTTGGACCTTCGTGGATTGGTGCTTCGCCGAAAGGCCCCCGTCTCGACTGCCACGGTGATGGGAGCATCGTCATCAAGCTGTTCGTCAAGCGTTGTCGTCGTGAGACTCACGCGTCCTCCAATAGCGGTCCGAATGCGACCGTCCCAATGGCAAGGTAGGCGACGGCGAACACCGCGAGCACATCGAGCCAACCCGTGCCTTGATGTCCTGACGTCCCGTAGGCCTCCTCCCAGGACTTGGTCGCAGCCAACAGCAGTGGAGCAACCATGGGGAAGAACAGAAGCGGGAGCAACGTCTCGCGCTGACGTGCTCCGAGTGACACTGCGCCATAGAGCGTACCGATCGCGACGAGGCCGACCGTCGCGACGGCGCAGGTCGCAAGGAGAAGCACCGCACCCGTGAGGGGTCGGTCGTAGAGCAACGCTGAGGCCAGAGCCAAGATCAGCTCGAGCACCAGCAGCTCACAGCCGATTGCTGCCGCCTTGCCGAGGAAGATCCCCGCCGGATCGAGACCCGACAGGCGAAGCCCGTCGCTTGCTCCGTCGACCGCCTCAATCGAGAAGCTCCGCTGCACGCCGAGCACCGTTGCAAGAAGCACGGCGATCCAAAAGAGCCCGGCAGCGGCGCTGTAGAGCACGGACCCACGCCCGACGCTCGGGCCGAGCGCAAGCCCGAACAGCAACAGCACGACAAGTGCGAAGGGCACGACCTGGCCAATCGCAACCCGGGATCGAAGCTCGATTCGCAGGTCCTTTCCCGCCACGAGGAGGGCGTCACGCAACATCGACGCCGATGTCCTCCTCGTGAGCAGGCTCACCGACGACCCCGTCGACCAAGGGCGTCGCCCCGGGCGCTTCGTTGGCGACCTCGACGACCCGACCACCTGACACTTCGACGGTGCGGTCGGCGAGACGCTCCGCGTTGTCCAGCTCGTGGGAGGCGAACACGATCGTTGCACCAGCATCTCGGGCCTCGAGCACAAGCTCGTCGACGAGCAGGCGACCTGATGCATCCAGTCCAGCGTGTGGCTCGTCGAGGAGCCATAGCCGTGGCCTGCGAGCCACCACGACGGCAATCGCTGCTCGGCGGCGCTGGCCTGCCGACAACCTGCTGACACGGGTCGTGCGGAGCCGCCCGGCGAGACCGAGTCGTGCGAGCGCCTGCTGCGCTCCGTCGGCCCCCGTAAGCGAACCTGCGGCGCCCTCGGCGCGAGACGCCCTGGCGCCCTCGGCGCGAGACGCCCTGGCGCCCTCGGCGCGAGACGCCCTGGCGCCCTCGGCGCGAGACGCCCTGAGCGCAAAGCGCACGTTGTCCTCGACGGTCAGGTCGTCGTAGAGGAAGCTTGCGTGGCCGAGCAGTGCAAGCTCTCGCCTGACGGAAATGCGATCGACGACGAGGTCGTGACCGAGCACCATCGCCGAGCCAGCGGTGATGGGAACGAGGCCGGACAACATGCGCAGCAGGCTCGATTTACCGGCACCATTCGCCCCTCGCAGGTGGACGATCTCGCACTGCTGGACGTCGAGGGTGACCCCTGCGAGTAGCGGGAAGCGGCCAGAGAGTGCAACGACGTCGCGGAGGCTGATGACAGGAATCATGGAGAGAAACCCATGTTAGAGGAGGGGCGCTACCCCCAGGCGCTACGGCCAGGCGCTAGGGCCTGGCGCTGTGGTCAGGCTCGCAGACGGTCGATGTCGGCATCGACCATCATCTCGACCAGCTCCGTGAAGCCGACCTGAGGTTCCCAGCCTAGAGACGACTTGGCCTTTGCAGCACTCCCCACGAGCAGGTCGACCTCGGCCGGACGGAAGAACTTCTCGTCGACGACCACGTGGGCGGTCCAATCAAGCCCTGCGCGGGCAAAGGCCACTTCGCAGAGCTCTTGCACCGAGTGCGTCTCCGACGTGGAGACAACGAAGTCGTCCGGCGCGTCCTGCTGGAGCATCAGCCACATCGCGCGGACGTAATCGCCGGCGAAGCCCCAGTCTCGCTTGGCCTCGAGGTTGCCAAGACGCAGCTCGCTATCGAGACCGGCCTTGATCCGTGCAACGCCCGACGTGACCTTGCGTGTCACAAACTCGATACCTCGGCGAGGGCTCTCGTGGTTGAACAGGATGCCCGAGCATGCATAGAGGTCGTAGCTCTCCCGGTAGTTCACCGTGATCCAGTGGCCGTACACCTTCGCCACCCCGTAGGGACTACGTGGGTAAAAAGGTGTCAGCTCAGTCTGGGGCACTTCACGTACCTTGCCGAACATCTCCGACGAGCTGGCCTGGTAGAAGCGGATCTCCGGATCGACGTGGCGCACGGCTTCGAGCACCCGGGTGACTCCGAGCGCCGTAGCCTCGCCAGTGAACATCGGCTGGTTCCAGGACGTCGTGACAAACGATTGGGCGGCCAGGTTGTACAGCTCAGTCGGTCGGAACTCTTTCAGTGCCGCCACAATGGAACCTTCGTCGAGGAGGTCACCAGGGAGAAAGGTGATCTGGTCCTCGATGTGGGTGAGCCGCTCGAAGTTCAAGTTGCTCGTGCGTCGAACCATCCCGGCAACGTCGTACCCCTCGGCGAGAAGAAGCTCGGCCAGGTAGGAACCGTCTTGGCCAGTGATACCGGTGATGAGCGCTCGCTTTTGCACCGCCACGTTCTAGGGCCAATTGGCTTGCACTGCAAGGTTCTTCGACCGCAACCCGGCTACGACGGAGCAGTAGCTTTCCGGCCGTGGAGCTGCCAACAGACGTCGTGATCTGCTCATTTCGTCTCGGGGGTACCGACGGTGTCGCTATCGAGGCGGAGAAATGGCGCAGCGCGTTTACAACACTCGGCTGTGCCGTGCGGACGGTGGCTGGCGCAGGCGAGGCCGACGTCATCGTGCCGGGTCTCGCAGCATCGGCGGATCGTCCTCCCGACCCGAGCGAAGTCGCGGCTGCTTTCGCAGGTGCTCAGCTCGTCGTTGTAGAAAACCTCTGCTCACTGCCCCTCAACCCAGGAGCCACCCACGTCGTCTCGGGCGCACTTCGGGGCCGTCCGGCAATCCTTCACCACCACGATCTGGCTTCACAGCGCCCCCACCTGGCCCACTTCGGACCTCCACCGGACGACCCGGCGTGGTTGCATATCTGCATCAATCGGCGATCGACGACCGAGCTCCGCGCGCATGGATACCGCGCTCGGACCTTGTACAACTGCTTCGACCCCCATCCACCGACGGGCCACCGCACAGCGACTCGCCAGCGGATTGGCCTCGGTGATCGTGACACCCTTGTGCTGCAACCGACGCGTGCCATCGCCCGCAAGAACATTCCAGCCGCGCTGGCGCTCGCTGAGCGCCTCGGAGCGACCTACTGGCTCCTCGGTCCCCCCGAAGACGGGTACGACGAAACGCTCGCTCGTGTGCTGGCTCATGCGTCGGTACCGGTTGTGCGAGGTATCTGGCCGTGCCGCAGAGAGCACGTCATCGACGATGCCTACGCCGCTTGTGACGTCGTCACCCTACCGTCGAGCTGGGAAGGCTTCGGCAATCCCGCCCTCGAGTCGGCCACTCGGCGCCGGCCGCTGGCGATCGGCCCCTACCCGGTCGGGCGGGAACTGCGGCGCTTTGGCTTCCAATGGTTCGACGCGCTCGATCCTGGGGTACCACCTCGAAACATCATCGCTCCCGATCCCGCTCTGCTCGAGAAGAACTATGACCTTGCGACACGTCATTTCTCCACTCACGATCTCGCGTCGCGACTACGGGCCTTGGTGACGCTGGTGCCACCGGCGAACCGGTCGCGATCCCCCCTAGCAGGTACGATGAAGGCATTGAAGGGCTCAGCGGACACAGCGTGAGAAAGACGACGAAGCGGCTCCGGGTGTCTCATGCCGTCGTGGAAGCTGTGCAGCCGACGGTCGAAGGCGGCTGGTTTCCCGCAAAGGCAACCGTGGGTGAGCCACTCACCATCAGTGCGGACGTGTTCTCGCACGGCCACGAAAGTGTCCGAGCACATCTGCGGTGGCGACCCCAAGCTGCACGCAGCTGGAAGCGGGCGCGCATGCGCGCCGAAGGCAACGACCGCTTCTGCTCCGTGATTGTGCCCGCCGCCCCGGGAATGGTCGAGTTCGAAGTTATTGGCGAGGTCGACCGACTTGGCGACTGGCAGCGAGACGCGCGACGCCGAGCTGCGGGCGGCGCATTCGACGGCCAAGACGTGATCACGGGAGCTGCATTGCTGGCCGAGGCTGCGGAAGCACTTTCGCTCGCAGACTTCGCCGACGACGCAGCGCTCGTCCAGGAGCTGGCCGACGTCATCTCTGGTGTCACAGACGTTGCCGGCTTGCTCGGCTTGCTCGACCAATGCGATGCGGCGAGCACGGTCTTCGAGCGAGTCCCGCCGGGAGGTTCGGACACCGTTTCCGAGCGGTACTTGTTAAGCGTGTCGAGGCAATTGGCCGGCTTTGCCAGCTGGTACGAGTGCTTTCCACGTTCGACAAGCCCGGTCCCGGGAAGGCACGGCACGTTGCGTGATCTCGTCGGGCGACTCGACTACGTGGCAGCCCTCGGCTTCGACGTGCTCTACCTACCGCCGATCCATCCCATCGGCATCACGGCTCGAAAGGGCAGAGGCGGCAAGACTCCGGCGACTCCAGACGACGTGGGCAGCCCGTGGGCGATTGGCAACGCCTCCGGCGGACACACAGACATTGCTCCCGAGCTCGGCACGCTGGCCGATTTTGACGCTCTTGTTGCCGCAGCTGCCGATCGAGGGATCGAGATCGCACTCGACCTAGCTCTGCAGTGCTCCCCGGACCACCCGTGGGTGAGCCAGCACCCCGACTGGTTCGTCCATCGAGCTGATGGATCGATAGCGTGCGCAGAGAATCCGCCGAAGCGCTACGAGGACGTCTACCCGATCGACTTCGATACCGCCGATAGTGATGCGCTGTACTCCGCCGTCCTTCAGATCGTGACCCACTGGATCGCCCACGGTGTGCGGGTGTTCCGGGTGGACAACCCGCACACCAAGCCTTTTGCGTTGTGGGAGTGGCTGATCGCCGAGGTGAAGCAGATCGACCCCGGAGTCGTCTTCCTCGCCGAGGCCTTTACGAGGCCCAAGGTCATGCACCGCCTCGCCAAGCTGGGCTTCGACGAGTCGTACACGTACTTCACCTGGCGCGAGTCCAAGTCCGAGCTGACGGACTACTTCGAGGAGCTCGCCCACGGACCGGGAAGTACCTACTTCCGGCCGAACATTTGGCCGAGCACTCCCGATATCTGCGCCTCCACGTTGCAGCACGGGGGACGTGCGGCCTTTGTGGCCAGACTGGTGCTGGCCGGCTGCCTCTCCGCGAGCTACGGCATCTACGGACCAGCCTACGAGCTGCTCGAGAGCGAACCCGCAATGCCTGGCACCGACGGCGACTTTGCGCATTCGGAGAAATTCGAGGTTCGTACCTGGGACATCGACAACCCGTCGAGCATCGCCGATGTCGTCGCGCGAGTGAACCGCGCCCGACGAGAACACCGAGCCCTGCAATCCGATCGCACGTTGCGCTTCCACCGTGTCGACAACGACCGACTCATCTGCTGGTCGAAGTGCGACGCACGTACCGGCGACACCGTCCTGTGCGTCGTCAATCTCGAGCCTCGGTGGCCTGAGTCCGGATTCGTGGAGCTCGACACCACAGCGCTCGACATTGGTGAGAATGAGGTCTACGACGTTCATGACCTGCTCGATGATGCGACTTACCGCTGGCGGGGTACACGGAATTTCGTGATGCTCGACCCGTCCCGATCACCCGCCCACGTCTTTGCCCTCCACCGGCCGAACCACGAATCGTTCAACCTCGAAGACCCACGTCTTGACGCGCTGAGTCCGGAGGTACTGGGGACGAGGCCGTGAGCCCGGCGCGGACTCGTCAGCGCACCGTGATGCCGGTGGAACTCGACTGGTACAAAGACGCCGTCATCTACGAGATTCCGGTACGCGCCTTCGCCGACAGCGACGGGGACGGCCGGGGCGACTTCCGGGGCTTAGCTTCGCGGCTCGACTATCTTCAGCGACTCGGCGTCACCGCATTGTGGTTGTTGCCGTTCTACCCATCTCCGCTTCGCGACGACGGGTACGACATCGCCGACTACACCGGGATTCATCCCGATCTCGGCACACTTGCGGACTTCAAGAACTTCGTGGACGAGGCGCACCGGCGCCAAATCCGCGTGATCACCGAGATGGTGCTCAATCACACCTCAGACCAGCACCCCTGGTTCCAAAAGGCGCGCAAAGCTCCAGTGGGGAGCTACTGGCGCAATTTTTACGTCTGGAGTGACACACCCGATAGCTACAGCGAAGCAAGGGTCATCTTCCAGGATTTCGAACAGTCGAACTGGACCTACGACAACGTCGCCCATGCCTACTACTGGCACCGCTTCTACTCACACCAACCCGATTTGAACTTCGAGCACGAGCCGGTCCGCCGAGCCGTGCTCAAGGCCGTGGACTTTTGGCTGGCGCTCGGGGTCGACGGGCTTCGGCTTGACGCCGTGCCTTACCTCACCGAGCAGGAGGGCACCGACTGCGAGAACCTCCCCGGTACTCACGAGTTCCTTCGACAACTTCGATCACACATCGACGCCCGCTTTCCTGGCCGCATGCTGCTCGCTGAAGCCAATCAGTGGCCGGAGGACGCGAGCGCTTACTTTGGATCGGGCGAGGGCGACGAGTGCCACATGGCCTTCCACTTTCCGCTCATGCCCCGGCTGTTCATGGGGCTGCGAATGGAGGATCGCTTTCCCATCGTCGACATCATGCAGCAAACCCCGGAGATCCCTCCGAGTGCCCAATGGGCACTTTTCCTGCGCAATCACGACGAATTGACGCTCGAGATGGTGACCGACGAAGAGCGGGACTACATGGTTCGGGCTTATGCCAGGGACCCGGCGATGCGCGTCAATCTTGGCATCCGCCGACGCCTCGCTCCTCTGTTGCAATACCACCGGCAGCGCATCGAGCTCATGCACGGTCTGCTGCTCTCACTTCCCGGAACGCCTGTCCTGTACTACGGCGACGAGATCGGCATGGGCGACAACGTGTTCCTCGGCGATCGCAACGGGGTCCGCACGCCGATGCAATGGAGCGGCGACCGCAATGCAGGCTTCTCCGAAGCGAACCCGCACCGCCTCTACCTCCCGGTGAACATCGACCCCGAATGTCACTACGAGTCGGTGAACGTCGCTACCCAGCTCGACAACCCGGACTCACTTCTTCGATGGGTGCGTCGCCTCGTGGCACTGCGCAAGCGCCATCGCGTCTTTGGCCGGGGTCGGATGGAGTTCGTGCATTGCGACAACCCGAGTGTGCTCGCCTTCGTCCGGCAGGACGAGCACGAGAAGATCCTTGTCGTCGCCAACCTCTCACGGTTCGCAACCTACGTCGAGCTCGATCTGCGCGAGCACCGTGGCGTCGTACCACGCGAGCTCTTCGGCCAGACGAACTTTCCCATGATCGGCGAACTGCCCTACCTCGTGACGTTGTCTCCCCATGCTTTTTACTGGTTCTCGCTTCCCTCACCACGGCCAGAGGATCGCATCGAGCCGACAACAATGCCTGAGCTGCGCGTGCCTGGTGAATGGTGGCAGGTACTGGAAGGTCGTTCACGCAGGAGCTTCGAAGCGGCTTTGCCGGCGATCTTGCAGTCGCGTCGGTGGTTTGCGAGCAAGCACCGCCGCATCCAGTCCGCCACCATCGTCGACCGAGTCCCGCTCACCGGCCAGGGACAGCGGATCGAGTTGCTCGTCGTCGGTGTCGAGTACTTCGAAAGTGAAAGCGAACGGTATGTCTTGCCCATCGCGCACGTCTCGGGCCGACAGTTGAGCGATATCGCAAGCTCGCATCCAGAAGCCATCTTGGCCAGCACGACACCATCGGGCAGCTCCTCGTCGAGCGGAGGCTCGGCTGCCACAGGTGCGCTCATCGATGCCCTGTACCTTCCCGAGTTGAGCAGAATGCTCGTGGGTGTTGCAGCACGTCGTCGCCGACGCCCCGGTATCGGAAGCGCCCGCTTAAGTGGATTCCCGGCGCCCGGGGCACTCTCCGTGCTCGAAGCACTCACCGGAACCTCGGAGCTCGACTTGAGTTCGATCGAGACGAAGGTGGTGTCCGGCGAGCAGTCGAATACTTCAGCCATCCTCGGCCGTAGCGATGGACAGCGCGTCATCGTCAAGACGTTCCGCACGATCCGCAGTGGGGATAACCCCGAGGTCGAGATTGGCCGCCACTTAGCGGACTCGGGTGCCCCGGTAGCGCGCCTCCTCGGAGTCGTCGAGCTCGAGTCGGCTCCCGGCGTGTCGAGCTCAGTCGCGGTCGTTCACGAGTACGCGCCCCACGAGACCGACGCGTGGGCAACAGCCCTGCGGTCGGTGGGCAACTTCTTCGAGCATGTCGTTCCGGTCAGCGACGGACCGGTGCTACCTGAACCACCCGTCGGGGGCCTGGTCGCAGCGGCACGAACTCCCGAGATGGTCCACGAGGTCATCGCGTGCCTGGCCGAAGTGGGTCCGAGCGCCGAGCTTCTTGGGCGGCGCACCGCAGAGCTGCATGCTGCGCTGGCCAGCGGACAAGACCCTGCGTTTCGTCCCGAACCGGTCACTGCACTCTCGCAGCGGTCTCTCTACCAGTCGATCAGGACGTCGGCCCGACGGACCCTCGTGCTCCTACGCCAGCGTCAACGGATGCTCGACGGCGATCAGCAGGCATACGCCAAGGCGGTGCTCGATCACGAGGACCTGATCCTCGAGTCAGCCCGTCGTGTGCTCGACGTCCGCTCGGGAGCCCGGGCGCGCGTTCACGGCGATCTCCACCTGGGACAGATCCTCTCGACAGGTCGGGACTACGTGTTCATCGACTTCGAGGGCGAACCGAGTAGGTCCTTCGGCGAGCGGCGCCTCAAGCGCTCCGTGCTGAACGACGTCGCAGGGGTACTGCGGTCGTACCACTACGCAGCACACACGGGGATCGGCGAGCTGACTCGTCGAGGCGTTCTCGACGCCGGACCAGCCGAGCTTGGCGACTCAGATCCCGGCGTCGCCGACGACGCTCGCAAGGAGCTGGCTCGCTATCGCGAAGCCGCCGATCGTTGGTCGTTCTGGGCGGGAGCCTGCTATCTCCGTGGCTATCTCATCGCAGCCGATGGTGCGGGCTTGCTCCCAGAAAGCGACGACGAAATAACGATCGCGCTGCGCGCGCAGTTGTTCGACAAGGCGCTCTACGAGCTTCGCTACGAGCTGGGTAATCGACCAGACTGGGTCCACCTACCACTTCAGGGCCTTCGCTACCTCGTTGACGAGGTCATGCTCGAGGATGTCCCGGCGAAGAAGTCGACGGTGGAAGTGTCCAGGTGAGTGCAGATTCTCCACTCGACCGGCGAGCCCGGCGACTCGGAATTGCCACGTCCTACACCGGCGCCGACTCGACGCGCCACGTCGTTGCGCCTCGGACGCTCGAAGCACTCACCCAGCTCCTCGATGCGACAAGGTCAAGTGCGCCGCTCTACGTCGCGTGGAACGGTGCCCTCAATCCGATTGCGGCGCACGACCTCACCCGTCTCCTGGCTGACAACCGCTCCGCGCTGGGGTCGCCAGTGCGGCGACACAAGCGCACAGACGCTGTCCCAGTGACGCACGTGCGAGACGAACAGGGCCACGATCTCGGGCCACTTATGCCTTCGCGGTCAAATCCCTCGCTTTTCGAATTTCCCTCCCCACTGCCCTATGGGATGTTCGATCTGCTGGCAGACGACGTTCGCATCGCTGGCGTCGTGTCAGCGCCGGCCACCCTTGTCCACGACGTGACAACCGGGCGGGCGTGGGGCCTGTTCGCTCCGACCTATGCGATTCGAGATGATCGAGGACTCGCAGCTGGCGATGTGACGTCGCTCGAGAAACTCGGGCAGTTTGCTGCAGGACTTGGTGCGTCATCGCTTGCCACACTGCCGCTGCTTGCCGAGTACGCCCGTGTCGACGGCGGAGCCCCGCGCCAGCATCCATACTCGCCGCTCAGCCGGATGTACTGGAACGAAGCGTACCTCGACCTTGCACGTGTCGAGGCGCTTGTCGTCGGCGATGCCCGGCCCGTCACGCAACCGCTGGTGCAGCCGGGAGCTCGCCACGCCGAGCGTCGCCATGCCGACCTGGCCGACGTTGCGTCGTCGGCTCGTCCAGAGCTCGACCGTCTGCTCGGGCTTCTCGACCACGGCGGTGGTCGACAGTTGGAAGCGTTTGAGGATTTCAGGACAACTCATCGTGACCTTGAGCGCTACGCGCGTTTTCGCGCCGCGTCAGAGTGTGCCGGTGCGGACCGGTCGAAGTGGCCCGAGGATTGGAAGCACGGCGCCATCGGCCCTGAGGACGTGCCTGGCGCAGTGGTGCGCAGACATGCCTTTGCTCAGTGGGCAATGGAGACTCAGCTCGGCGACGTCGCGGCGTCACTCTCCCGGTCCGGATGCGGCTTGCTCATGGACCTGCCGATCGGCTGTGCTCGGGACGCCTACGATCCCTGGGCCTATCCAGAGGTCTATGTGCAGGGCGCATCGATCGGTGCGCCACCTGACGAGTTCTTCAGTTCAGGACAGGACTGGGGCTTCCCACCACCTCACCCATTCGCCGACCGCTCCGCTGGCTATCCCGTCTTTCGAGCGTGCCTCCAGCACAACCTGCGTCACTCCGCTGCGCTGCGCGTCGATCACATCCTTGGGTGGTCACGACTGTGGTGGATTCCCGAGAGCTTTGCTGCGCACGAAGGTGCCTACATCCGCTATCCCCTGGACGAGCTGCTCGCTGTGGCGAATCTCGAGGCCTGGCGTCACTCGGCCACACTGATTGGTGAAGACCTCGGAACGGTGGAACGTGGCTTGCGCCCCAAGCTGCACTCGCACGGCGTCAGCGGCATGAGCGTGGCGGTCTTCGATCTGAGTGGGGCTACCTCGCGACCACTCCGAGCCGACGAGCACACCGTCGCCTACGTCGACACGCACGACACTGCCACGTGGGCCGGGTGGCTGAGAGGTAGCGACATCTCACTGCGACGAGATCTCGATCTGCTCGATGACCAGGAAGCGTCCGACGAGCAAGCACGTCGCTCAGCGGCGCGCGACGCGTTGAGACGGCGTATGGCGAAGATGCTGCCCGCAGAGCGACGGGCCGCCACGAAGCATCTGGCGGGCGACCGCAAGACGGGCGACAGCAAGACGGGCGACAACAAGGCGGGTGACACGGGTACCGACGAGCGCATCACCGACGACGAGATCCTTGAGGCACTCGAGGTTGTGCTCGCAGAGCTCGGCTCGTCACGGGCGCCGTTGGTCCTTGTTCCCGCCGAGGACCTGTGGTGCGAAACCGACCCGCAAAACGTGCCGGGCACGGTCGACGAACACGAGAACTTCAGCCGGCGCTTCGCACAGACCATCGATGACATGCGTGAAGACCCACGACTGAAGTCGATTCTCGGCACTCTCCATCGAGCGCGCCACGACGAACAGAGGAGCTCCTAAATGGCCGCCAAAGCCAAGACGAAGACGAAAAGTGGCAAGTCGCACAGCGGGGTCGGCGAGGTCGATCGGCACCTGTTCAACGAGGGTCGCCACTACCGGCTCTATGAAGCGCTTGGCGGGCACCTTCTGCACAAGAGCGGGCCCGGGGCGCGCTTCGCAGTCTGGGCACCGAGCGCCACGGCAGTGTCGGTGATCCACGACGGCAATGCTTGGCGTGCAGGTGCTGATCCGCTCAGCCCGCAAGGATCTTCGGGGATCTGGGCAGGCGAGATCGAGTCGCTCGACGAAGGAGCCCTGTACAAGTACGCCATCGAGGGTCAATCTGGTCTGGTTGAGAAGGCGGACCCGCTGGCGTTCTGGAGCGAGCAAGCCCCGTCCACGGCATCGATTCTCACCCGGCTCGACTACTCCTGGCACGACGAGCAATGGTTGGCAACTCGCGCCGAGCGGCAAGCTGACAATCAGCCGATCAGTATCTACGAGGTCCATCTCGGCTCGTGGCGCCACGGCGCCGATGGTCGCCTGCTGTCTTACGAAGAGATTGCCGGACCGCTTGTCGAGCACGCGAGGAGGATGGGCTTCACCCACGTCGAGCTACTGCCCGTGATGGAGCACCCCTACTACGGCTCGTGGGGCTAT
>Ga0116230_10003246_pt1 | contig 15857 bp, 11 predicted proteins | sample S1TSphfallax_3_FD_88678 | JGI IMG/M metagenome (GOLD analysis project Ga0116230, IMG submission 88678) | Host-associated microbial communities from peat moss isolated from Minnesota, USA - S1T2_Fd - Sphagnum fallax MG | ecosystem: Host-associated > Plants > Peat moss > Unclassified | place... | reverse complement strand
TCGTCAAGAGCTTTCCAACGATGTATTACACTTCATTTGCACGCGCAGAAGTCAGGTTGATTCCTGACTTCTTGTGGTCGGGAGTCAAATTGCCAATTTGACTTTCGGCCTTTCTTTTTACCATAACTTGTGTTGCAGATGTCCAAACGGGTCATGCGAGTCCATTTTAGACATCTACACTTCAATAGCTTTTCAATGATATAAATAACTCTTTAATGCAAGGTGTTTTAACCTTTGCAATCGCTCTTTGAAGGTTCGGGAGTCCACCGGGACTCCAACTCCCAAAAGGAGAGCTCACTTGGGAGTGTGAGTCTTCATTCTCACACTCTTCTTGGCCTATGCCCTTGAGACTCTTTTGCCTTGGTCGTGAGCCTAAGGCTAGGGTTACGACACATAGGGTGATTATCATTGACAACAAAAAAACTCCCAACATATAAAGACCCGGCCATGAGGCCTCCAAGCAATAGTTTGTGCTTCTATGGTCTCAAGTTGTAGAACATTTGATTTAACACATTATTGCCACCTTGAAGGTGCACAATGCTTTCAACCTCTAAAAATGAAGATGTAGGTAGAGGTGTTTGAATGTGGGGAGTTAATGCATTTTCATCAACTCCACCCACACTCTCAATCATGCAAAATTCTACCTCTTCAACCATTGAACAAATAGACAAAATGCACAATGCACCTACACACAATAAATGAAGACACTAAAACAAAATAGACTCAACTTTCAAGCTCCCAAAACCAAAAACAAGAAAATGAAAGGTTTATGGTGTAGGAATTTACCTTCATTATGAAACATGATGGCTTCTTGTTGTTGCGTGCTAAATTCAAAGTCCAAAATGTGCTTGCTATTGTAGGTTGCATCCAAAACCTAGAAGCAAAACAACAAAACACATAAGGCAAATAACAAAACACAAAAGCAAAGCTAAGAATAAATGCATAGAGTGTTTAGGGTTAGGAACTTACTTATCTAGGTTTCTTGTTTTTTCAGGTTGCTTTCATTGCATCTAAAACTAAGTAGAACTTGTTGAAATATAAAACAACTTGTTCCTCCAAGGGGAGCCAAGCTCCAAGTAAGTAGAACACTAAGTAGAGAGAAACAAAGCACCAAGAGCACTAAGCAAAGAGAAACAAAGTGCCATGAGCACCAAGCACTGAGAAGTAGAGTGTTGGAAGAGCACCAAGCACCGAAAAGTAGAGCGCTAGAAGAGCACCAAGCACCAAACATAGAGAAGTAGAGTGCCAAGAACACCAAACATCAAGAAGCAAAGTGCCAAGCACTACCTAGCACCACGCACCATAAAGCGCCACGCATTGAGATTCCCGATGCCCAAACCTTTGTGCAAAAAGCTTGAAAGTGACAAGTTTTTTGTTCTTCGCTCCTCCTAAACCTAGACCTAATTGAAAACCTTAAACCCTAAAAGAAATGCATATCCCACATTTTTAAAAACCCTAATCGCTGGATATCAATGTTTGAAAATCCCTTTTGGCAATACAATTAGATATAAAGATAACAAACATATTGGCATCTGGTGGTTGCGCACATTGCCAGCTATGAAAAATGTAAAAATGCTGGCCATTATGCATATGCATAACTGGATGAATCTGGATAACCGGACAACACTAGTTCTTAACAATGCAGGGCAGGTATTTAATTATTTGTTAATACCCACCAGTTCTGGGTATTTGAATAAATTCAGAGTGAGTCAAAGAATTGTTGTTCTGGGTATTTGAAAAATTTCAGAACCAAAGAACCATGAACCCAGAATTTTCAGATTCAAAGAACTGTATGTACTAGGTATTTCAAAAAACTTGAAAGAACCACCGGGTTTCATGAAAGAGCCTATCCCAAAGTTTTAGGTGGATATTTGATTTAAAAAATAATTGAGAACCACAGTTTAAATATAATAATTGGGTATTTGATTTTTTTTGATGACCATGGTTATCAATCTTGATACTCAGATTGACACCCAGAGGGGGTTTAGTGCAATTTCGAATACCCACCCCCATGCTGCTTCTTACACCTACTCATAACCTTCTGTTCCAGAGGTTTTCAAGCTTCTGATGGGCCCTCCCTTCATCTTCCCCATGCACATAACCTCTTCCTTTTCTTTTTTTTTCTTCGCATAAATCATCCAGACAGAAAATGGTCATGGATTTTCATCCATGGAGAGAAGGGTTATATGGTTTTTTGGGTCCATCTACAAGAAAGTTATGAAACTTTTCATCCATCCACATGAGGGTTATGGGGTGACTTTCAAACCTTCAAACAGAAGGTTATGTCTGGTATTCAGCTCAAGGATGCTGGTTACCGAAACTAAGTTTCCCTCACCTCAGTTATTTCCGATAACCGGCATTCTCTCTGGTTGGTTACCTTAGTCCCTTAAGAGTATGAGGGAGCTTACACCGGTTTTTACACTCTTACGGAGTAGGCGTAATATCCCTCAGCGAGGATATTATACCTTCGCGTAATATCCCTCCTACTCTTATCCCTAAAACTACATTCCAATTACAAGAGGTAGTTGGGGGACATTCTTGTTGGAATGACAAACCTCTACAGATAGAAATTTATGGATGATTTTTTTTCTGTGGATGGAAGGACGGACATTGGACAGATTGGCGATGTTCGTGGTCCACCTGCCGGGGCTGTCCCTGGCTGGTGGCGAGAGAGTTTTGGCCATAGCCACACAAAGAAAAACTGAGAGCTTTGGACATAACAATCGGCATTTACAGATACACATTTCCAGAGAGAAAGGAGAGCATTTTCAGAGAAATTATTGCCTATTTTTTTGTATTTTTTTCCTCTTTTTTTGGTGATAGATTTGTGCGTGCGTGAGTCATTTGTTTGTTGCAGAGAAAGAAGCTGATGAGTCTTTTGAAAGATAGAGAAAGAACGCGCGCGCTCTCTCTCTCTCTCTCCAAGAGGTTTTGAGTAGAGAGTCGTCCCTGATTAGGAGCACTACGCACCCACCAGAGACAGAGAAAACGGAATTGAAAATATTTTGGCGAAGTTTGGAGCCATGAGTGTGCCTTGTGGATTTGTAATTGCGGGCTGTGGAGCTCCAAGTTGCAGCAATCTGCAGTGTTCATCCTTCGGTACGTATCTTCCCTTACATGTATACATGTGTGTGTGTGTCTGTCTCTGTCTCTCTCATTGTTCCATCGCGCATGTGACGTGTAGCTCCTCACAGAAAACAAGTCTCCTTCAAATTTTGACCTAAAATCTAGGCATTCTTCGTCTTGAACATTTTACTCAATTAGGGGATGTGCAATTTGGTGTTTTGATCCTGAGTTTCTACGATTTGGACTCTTCTAAGACACAGACCTGTGCAGTCATTGAGTTTTTCACATGATGGGGTTTAGACACTTCCTTCATTCAAAACTTTACATTATTATTATTATTATTTTCCAGGGCATTTTTCTCCTCATCTTCGTTAAACCCTAGATTTCTGACTCTGAATTCATATGTTATTTGTAAAATCTAGCAGATAGATTACAGATGAAACCAGCACAGCCACTTGTATTTCGAAGGATGTATACAATTAAGCCTGTTTTATCAGCATTGAAGGACAATAGCACAACAATAGTTCAACGTCGAGAAATTATATCAACAGTGTTGCTATGTGGAGCATCCATCTTACTAGGGCAATTAGGACCATCCATACAGCCAGCCATAGCTGAGGAAAATAACAAGACTGGTGATAACAGCGGAGGTGGTGATGGTGGCAGCAGTATTGTGGATGGAGTATTATCCTTGTTTGATCCAGATCAGATGACAAAATCAGGCAAAAAGCTACCAAAGAAGTATGTCAAGAGTGTCAAGGAGGTGGTTAAGAGCCTGCGTGAATCCTTCAATGAGGACACAAAGGACAATGCAAAATTTCGGAGGAATGCAGATTCCGCAAAAGAGGCGATCCGTGGGTACTTGCAAGACTGGAGGGGTGCAAAAGTTGTTGCAACTGAGGTCACCACTGAACCTTCTCCTTCTTAACAGTGTATGGTTTAGTGACATCATAAAAGAATTTTGGAAAATATTCTTTGTATTTTGAGAGTGCTATTTATTCCTTTGAACCTGCCTGGAGCTTTGCCAGTGTGCATTCACTGAGTGTAGTGCACTACTTACCAGCCTTGCAGAGTGAGTTACACTCCATCATACACTGCTTTTTCCCAAAAAATTCGGAATTCTTTGTAAAGGGTATGACACCTACACACAAAGCCACACAGGTTCTCACCCCTGTTCACTCAGGCTACTGCCCGTGTTCAAACCTGTGAAGACCCTCTTGTAGTGCCGTACCCTACAACATGTTCAATGGAACAGTGGAGGTATCCTTCTAACTATCTTTCTGACTCCATTTGTAAAAGATGCTTGCCTAAATTGGAGTATGGATGTGGGCCAGGATTCTTACATTGCATTGGAGAGCGCATTTCGCATTCTGGGTGAGTTCTACTCAAAGAAAGGTCCACAAGCTGCTTTACCAGAAGACATAAGAACTCGTGTATTAGAAGACCTTAGTAAAGCAGATGATTCTATCTGAGCATGTGTTGTATACCTTCAATTTCATCAGCATGTCATGGTTCCATTTGCATTTTCTTGGTCATGGTTGTGTGAAATTTGTAGGCCATACATTGCCCCATTTGGAAGCCATACAAGGATTCCAAAATATTTGGTTCATGTCTAAGTTGTAAGCTATTGGGCTTTGGTAGCTTTTAGGGCGATAGTTTCAAGAGTCAATAGACTCTGGCAATGTTCTTAGTTCTTCTTACTTGAAAGCTCATAGGGTGGCTTTGCAAGGGGAACAATAACACATCTGTGTAGAATGTTACAGCACCCGTGACCTTTTCTACATATCTCTGAACTCCTTCGATGCTCCTCATGTGTGTCTCATGAGGCCCAAGTGAACATTAACTAAATTCTGCGAGGCAACAAAGACCTGACAAAAGCAGCAGGACCGTATATTGAATGGCCAGCAAAACTGTTAGCCAAGGCTTTGCTATGGGGTAGATTCTTGAAGGGGATGTCGGTGAGGTGGGATGAGCAGCTGGTGTGAGAAATTAGACTGGAAAATTGGTTGTGATTACATCCTGTACTCTGCATGTTCAATTGCATCTCCAGTTCTCTGCCATTTACTAGTATCACCCTTCATAGTATGCAAGGAGAGGAGATTGGGTGGAGATTGTGTTTTGACATGTAGGGAGCACAGAAACTTGGGAGGTCAAGAAAAGGTATGATGATAACATGTGGATGCTTGAGATTTAGATCACAGGATCTTGACATCATTACTAGTACTTATGCTTTCCACTGTAACCCTGGTGATTGCTGCATAAAGACATTGCTGTGAAAGTTCTTTATTAGCATGATAGGTTTTGTGTTTTTTGATTTTGTAAGGTAATATTGGTCTTTGTTGGCTTTGGTCCAGTTGGTGCTGAGGCTAAAACTTCACACATAGTTTTGAAGGTGCTAGTGGAGAAGCAATGCTGGGCATGCTTCTGCTGTCTCTTGTTCATCCTGAAGGACCTCAACAATTTTGCTCTAGGCGTGGTGTGAGGTGAGACAATACATTCTCCATTCACACAGCACACAGGGTCTTCATGGGAGGCTCTTCTCAAATGTTGAAGATGGCTGGTGCATGCAACCCAATAATCACTGATTCACCCCCAAGAAGCCATAAACACATTCTTCAATACAGTTGGCACCTGCTATACCTAAGCAAAAAAGTCTACAAAAACTCCAAACAGGTTATGATATGTAAAACACCTTCATCAGATCAAGGACAAATACATGCACAAATTTCTGGTCATTTTCCATCCATGGGAAACACCTCCAAAATCCAGATGAGATACAGCATAAGGTAAAGGGTTGAAGCCATTTCATTTGAGGAACTGACAAATGTTCCAACAATTCTGAGGTGCCAATTTTACAGGTAAGGGGAATTACATCCCTGTTTCTATTTTGACCTAGAGAGTTATGCATCAGATCTGCACTAGACTAACTGAACCTTGCAGACTCTTCTTCCTGTCAAGGAGAGAGATGCAAATCCAGCAAAGCTCATACTGTATACACCTCCTGGGCTTCTTGCCCTATGTAAGATGGGATAACATCAAGAACTGAAAAACATACATCGAACATTCAATCAATGAAACTATCCAAAGCTTTTGCAAGCAATTTTGAATAGTAGCAATTGAGAGATTTTGGAGGCAAGGTAAGGGATTGTGTGCTTTGAGTCTCCTTCCAAAGCTCTGCACATCGTCTGGAAACTATGGAAAAACTACTCTGTACTGGAAACATAAATGAGTTCAAACAAGAAAAATGCTCGAAGCTACAGACCAGCAGGTCCCTACTGCTGCCACCCAAAAAATATTGGAAAAAGAAAAGAGAGATTATGTACAGATGAAAAGCACAGTGAATGTGCAGTTGGGATGTAATGATGGAGTGAAGAATCATGTTGCAAGATGATCCCACAACAACTCCTGCTTCAAGGTGAGCTTGGCTTCAGCACTTCACATTTTTTGACATGTCACTTAACTGGATTCACCATCAGAGTAAACAGCAGGCAACTAAGCCTTGATTACATGGCATTGGTACCATGACACTACTATCGGAGCTGAAATTGGTTGCCAGTTTCAAATATAGCAGTTGTGAGGTTGTTGTGAAGTTCTTCATATGTGTCATAATCAGGAAGAATAAGTTCATTGAAACATGTGTGAGCCTGTAAGAAAACAAAAAAACTTAATAAGCACAGAGCTTCTTGATTGGACAACAAAATGTTGAAACCTGATACGATTTCCAGTTAATCTGAATTTCTAGCATTGCGTGTACTAGGATACTCAAATCTAACAAAGATTACATGAGAATACTCAGTGAGACATCATCATCTTGGGCCCTGCAGTACGAGTGTATAATATTACCTGTGGAAGCCTGGTAGAGTCTGATACACGCACAATGTGGAATGACCTCAAACCTTCACTACCACGCAGTCCCTGTAGCAAGCATGACTCCCATGTCAAGCCATTTGTAGTGGGAAGTAAATTGCTGTTGACAGCATAACACAATTGGAGAAAATTTCCTGGAGTATTTGGAGGGCACCTTGTATCCATGAATTTCAAGCCCAAAAAAGAGGAGAGTTCTTACACCTCCTTCAGAGTCAGGGGATCTTACACCTACTTAGAGGTGTAAGATCCCTCCCACTCTTAAGGCATAGATGTAAGAACCCTCCCCCTCCTATGCCCCGAGCTATATGTATGTTCAGGTTCATGATAATGAGGCTGATGTTTTCTCATGCTTTATGATGGGTAAAGCCAACTGGTGGCCCATCTGGGGCTTTACACTACACAAGACCTATTACATGTTTATTCTGTACCAAGAGACCTAGTCTTGGTCTTGGCATCCTCTGACCTCAACGTTGGAAGAAGCTGGAAGCCAAATATCTCAAGTTGCACAAACTTGAAATTATCTTTATCAGTAATCATCATTCAAGTCAACCTAGATGAACTGAGAGATGATTCAATAACTAGGTTACAGATCTGAAAAGGTCTGAAAGTACATCAGAAAAACAAAACAAGAGGAGAGTCCTGGGCTATAAAACAGAGGAAAAACTGAGCATTGTCAACACAAGTTTGAAAGGTCATGGGTTTGCAGTCCTACAAGTTAATCCACATGTGTTTAAGATCTTTCCTGAGAAAAGATCATTGCTCAAACCCAGATAAGATAGTTTCAGTATGGGTATATCGACAAGTTATAAATCACAGGGGTTGTACAAAATTTGAGAGTACCTTAAAACCTTCAGGAAAAGGGACCTGTGTTCCACCACCCAACGGAAAGAAATGCATGTGAGGAAATTGGTGAGAAGCAGATAATAAATTTTCCACTGGGGGGAAAAAACATAACGATTTAGAGAACATGCTAAATCTTAAGAAGATAGGGTCAGCTGAAACAACTAACATTCAAATTGCAGGTATGAGAGTCGTGATCAGATGCTATCTGACTCCTGTATGAGAAGCCCAACTACATGGCTCCTGTTCCCAGGCCATCATACCTTTGATGTGCCAGTTACAAACTGTAGTAGCCGAGCTCTCATTTCTTGGTCCCAAGACTCCACCAACTGCAGCACAACGAAAACAACCTTTTCATCAGATGAATGATTTTTCCTCCAAATTGGGACCAGGCTAAACAAGAAAAATTCTCTGTATGCAGCACTGATAATTTTTGTAAACCCATCTAAAGTTTTGAAGGTGCTTCACAATGCATGCCAGTAAATCTGAAAAGAAGTAACAAAATTTGAGAACAAGTTCAAAGTATGATAGCCTTCAAAGGGAGGAGGGCTAAAAAACCTTTACCAGCCAGAACCATCTGATCACATGGCAATTGGAGGTGTCACTGTAGCCTGCTTTGTAAACGGTGTTTTTCCTCCTGGGGAAGTAAAAATCAAAGAAAAACACAGAAGGTTCATACTGTGACCCAAGTATAGAGAATCCTTTTTAACTATATATGCTTATAAGGTATGGTAATCAAAAAGGCATCCACTCTCCCTCAGTAACCTTAGACCTTCAACACAACAAACCAGCTGAAATTACTTCTACTACAGGAGAACAGTTCATTCTATGGCAACTCCTCACTTCTCAATGAACCCCAAGTAAGGGTTAGGAAATCAGAAAACACACCAATCATCAGTATCTATGGTTGGAAGACCCCCGATAAGCCATTCAAGCTCATTCTCATCAAAGTGCTGCAAAGAATAGCAAACACATAATGTATCAAAAAGCCATGCACACCATTTTGTGTGATTAACCTTAAGATACTTCAAGCTCAAATCATGCAAAGACTTGCTCACTTATATTGGCAATACTATTCTCCCTACCAGACAATAGTAGACACTTCTTCAAAATTTCCTCAGAGAGCACAAAAGGTGGCTAATACATGACATCTGACAGAACTTCAAGATTTGCTCCAGAAGGCCACATTGTATAAACAAGTACTAGGTTCTGTTTAAGTTTGCTTGTTTCAAGATTTCAAAGAGTCCAAACCTGTAAGAGAACTGGATCAACAACACGGGCCAATCCAGTGCGTAGTGCTTGGAACTGAGGCTCCACACTCTCTGTCCAAAGATATTCAGTTGTAAGCACACCCCCACAACACTCCCTTTCAATTCCAGCACAAATCTAAAGAAGCCTCCGAATGGAAAGAAAAGAAATCCATATGAAGGAAAAGACACCTAGTTAGAGAGAAGCCTCATATGAGCAAAATCAATATCTGATATCAGGAACTAGCCAGTCCACAGAACAAACACTACAGGAAGAATCTGATGAGCTCCAACTGCATGACAAGTAATATTGTCTGCTTAATCACAGCTGATTTACTGTGATAACTTCAGGATCTTACACTTGAGCATGTAATGCAAACTACAGTTATACAAATGAAGTTCATATGCATTAGAGAATAAAGAGGCAAACATAGATGCCACACCTTTGAGGCGCCAACTGGCCAAGAGATCTACATATTCCCGCTTGTTCTGTTCAGTCACCACCATCTCTTTGCCCTTCTCCTTGAGCTGCCCCAAGAGAACAATAACAATCACTTTGTCAACACAAGGTCAAACCTACTATTACACAAGGTCCTGCCCATTGTTATCATAAATCCATCAGTTGAGAAGACAACTTCATGAGGCCAATTCCAAGAGAAAATCTTCTACACCAAGTGGTGTGTAGAAAAGATACTGGTCATAAAGTCCTCATTGGAAATTCAGTGGTAATCACACACACAAGTGAAAATGATTATTGTGGAGGTGCTCCAGATGGAAAATGCATGAACACACAATTTCGGTAACAAGGGTTTGCTATGAGAGGGGGAAGGGGATCATTGTTGTAACTACAAACCTCAATCTCCTCATATGCACCAAAATTCTCTTTATCTACTGAGAAGGTCAAACTCAAGTCAATCCCTTCCAGTTTGTTCTCCAACAGCTGCAAATCAATCAATGTCTTAGGTAAACCTTTCCACCCCAAAGCTTCAACTCAAAAAAATCAAGATTCCTTCCACAGACCATTAGATCCAAAGAGAAGGTAATTATTCATGCCTCTAGTCCTAGGATCACCCAACAAATTTCTACTCTGCACAATCCATGTTCTATTGCAATCAATATTTTGTACAGCACTGCAGAGTGAAATCCTTCATAGGTGAGATTTATCCAACAACTTAACACTCCCACACAATTTGCCATGCCCTACCCCATACTTCTACCAATACACAAAAAAGTCCAAAAGAAAAATAAAAATCACAGAAGATTAGAAACATTTAGATTTGCTCTCTACCATGGGAAGTACAGGAAAAAAAAAGAGCACTAAAGCCAGTTAATGCAAATTAAATGGGTAAAGACTGCCAAAAGAGAAAGAGAAGTAGAAGTACCCAGCAAAGGCTCTTGTAGAACTGCACATCCACTGAGGCCATATCATGGTAGGTGACAGGTTTGTCAAGTATGCGCTTATATACAAGCCTAGTAAAATGGGCGTCAAGGAGACATCCATCCAAAAGAGCTTTCCCAACTATTGTCCCAATGAACTGGAAAAAATCCAAGTGATCAGGATTTACACCCGAATTTTGATTAATTTGGAAAGTGTAGTCATCTGCTGCACTGAGTGTGAAGAGTGCATATTGAGGGTTGAAGATCTCCTTACTAAGCACACTGTACCAATCACGTGTGACTCCTCCATCATCCCTGCCGACCTCACCCACAAAGTGCACAGAGAGAGGATTCCGCAAATCATCGTCACTGATTGTAGCAAACTGCAAAGAGTCATCATCCCAAGTTCTTCATGAGTATCAATGACCATCAACCTTTCTCCCTTCAACACCCAACCCACGAGATTGTTCTCCTTTTTCAAATGCACTTTAACCAATCCTGCCAATCTGAAATTCTGGCAAATCATGCAGATAGTTGAGAGACATTCTTTTTGCCCATGACAGTCTCCATCCTTCAGGATGCAAAGGGAATGGACAAGTTTTCAAGCATCAGTTCTTTTTCCAGATTATGCAGCAGAGAACCTCCTCTCCCTGTCAGCAAACAATGACTCCCAAGCTTTGAATATCCTAATGCATCTTACAATATGGTACTTGTCACCACAGATTCCAGAACTTCATTAAGAGAAGCAAGTCCATTTTCACAATTGAAATACAGCAACTGGAATTCCTAGGCCAACCTGTAGATAGGAGTCCTGGAAGACATGATCTCGCCTCACCACAATCTGTAGTAACCTCCGTTCACTTCTTGGTGGGGAGGGTTCTGCCTTACCCCCATCTCGGCCTTTAGAAAGCTCCCTGTCAAGATTAGTGAAAAAAAAAGTGAAGAATTCAATTTTCATGTCTTTGAGTAGTTTTGAGTCAAAGATCATGACACCAGCATTCTTATGCACAATCTGTTGCCGTAAGCCAGTTGACATGAGAAAGATCCCAATGTTTCCAAGGACTTGTGCTTCAAAATCACTCCAAGTTTCCTCACACTTGACCTCTGTCAACCGAGTAACCTTTCTCTTCCACTACAGAATAACTCTGATGGGAAATCGTAGACAAGTGCATCAATTCTAAAATCTTAACCAACCTAAACTGTGCCCTGACCACTATTTGATTGCTAAGAACCAGACCTCCCAAAAGACCAGAGTAAGATTAGAAATTTCTTTGCTATACCTTGCAAGCCACTCACGCTTCATTCTAAAAATTGAGCCGATGCTTAAGTGGTCTTTGAGATCCTCAATGGACTTGATGTTTGGGAATTCAACTCCTGCTGAAGAGACACGAGCAGCCCGGCTGCTGTGCAAGCTGTCAATGCGCATAGATGGGGCTGGCAGTACTGTAGGTGGGACTGACACAATGTGATCATTGATAGACAGCTGTATTGCAGCTGCTAAGTCTGCAGCTGCACCCAATTCCCCATTTCACCCAAATACACTTCAGCTGCTATAACAGGTTTATGAAGGAAAAGAACCCACCAAAGACAGTTGGATGCCCTAATCCACATGTAGACAGGAGACAAAGCATTAATTACTAAGCAATCTCAAACCCATAAGCAAGTTCCATGGACTGTTAAAATTCGAATCTCCAATTCTTTAAGTCGTGAAGTGAATTGTAATGATCATTTATTGCAAAGTCACAACAACAGATTTTTTTTGGGCCATTTTCATCTGAGCAAGTTGGTAAATGGTGACCACCAATCTTAACAGGTCTTTTTGTTCCCCAACTGCTTCCCTGATAGGTACCCTTGGTTACTGGGTCTTTCCTTGTCCTTGGGCACTACTGGATCTTTTCTGCTTCTTACAGCAAACTGCCAAAGCTTCCACATTCAAATAAAATGAGGCAAAATGATATGACAGAAAATCCCATGTCTGGTTTTATGTTCCATGATTTCACATGATGCAAAACAAGCAGAGCTTATTGCTTACTAGTGACTGAGCTCATAAGAGCCTCAAAAGATTGTCACTGTCTTCAATCCCGATAGGCAAGCAAGCACGTCAGTTGGTCACAATTCTTGAACAACTCAGACTCAATTCAACACAAAACAAGCAATTGCAACAATGGCACAGATGATGCGCACAGATCCGTGGAGTAAGAAGAGAAATTGAGAGACCGGAAGGGGAAAAGAGGAAGAATCAGAAAGAACATGGTGATGATGGTGCGGCATGAGGAAAAGGAAGGCAAGGCAAAGCAAACCTTCGCGGCGGCGTTGCATTCGCCGTCTGTGCCAGGAACATACTGCCAGCACTGATACCATCATCGCCGTCGACATCCACGCCCATGCTAAAAGAAACAGAGGCTGCAGCAGCATCACATGTGCCACAGAAGAAGAGGAGCTTCCTCCTCCCCCTGGTGGCCGCTGTTCTACTCCCACCATGCTCCTCCGTGTCTTCTCAACTTCCCTGCGTCCGATTCTCCAGACTCTTCTTCCCCTCCTTCTTCTTCTTCTTCTTATTCTTCCACGCCGCCCTGCACCTCCAAAAACCTGGAACCGCAAAACCTCTCACTCACGAGCCAAATATCAAATCCTTAAAGCAGCAGCGGATGCACAAATCCTTCCTTTCCATGTCCTCTCTAGCGGCTGTCGTTGCCTGAGCCGCATTCCTTTTCCGCTCGAGGCTTCCTTCTTTCTCCAGAACCTATCCGGCTTCTTCTTCTTCTTCTCCTCTATAGTATAGTCAGTCGGCGCCCCAGCATCCTTCTTCCCCCTTTCTGTACTGTTTCTCCCTCTTCTTCTTCTTCTTCTTCTTCTCTTCCAGTTCTGCAGTTCCCTTACACTTTCTCGCCTATTACAACTCGCTTCCACCGCCACAAACAAACAAACAAACAAACAGTTGACGCTTTTCAGTTCCTCGGATCCTTAACAACACCAGCAGCATGCACTCTTCTATGTGCACCGGGTACTAATACTACAACAACAACAACAATTAGTAATAGTAGTAGTGCTCTGTAGGTGATCAACCATGGAGATGATCTCTTGCTAGGTTTCCTGAGGCTCTGCCTTTGTGTGTGTGTGTGGGGGGCTCTCTTCTTCTTCTTCGGCTTCGTTTGCAACCGATACTTGGTCAAATGAGACAGTATCCGTCTCTAAAAATTGCTCTAATTCCCGTGGAGGAGAATCAAGACGGCAGAGAGAGTGGAGATCTGAAGCCGTCGCTCCACAATCTCTCGACCTGCATGCGTCTAGAGCTCTGTCATGTTGCTGATTCTCGTGTGTATCTTGTGTCTCTGTTCTCTCTCGGCTCTCGCAAAGCCTCAGTCAGGGGTGCTCTGTATCAGGATCTCAACGAGAACCTAAATGACATCCTCAAAATTTCACGACATCTCCAGTTGCTCCAGTACTTACTACCCTATCTATCTTGTTAACCTGTTAACCTAACCCAACCGGCGAGTAAGGTGGACTGGGTCATTAACCAGGTCCTGAAATAGAGGACTTGAAATCTCAGCAGCAGGGGGGTAGTCAGTATGTCAGGATCTCAACGAGGTCCTAAATGACATCCACAAATTTCCACAACATCTCGACTCGTTCCTGTACCTGTTCTATGTTGTTACCCCAACCGGTGAGTGAGGTATGCACCCAAAACCTAACCAGGCCTTGAAGTACAGAGCTTGAAAACGCAGCAGCAGGGAGGGGGTGGTCTGTATGTCTTTCAGGACCTCAACGAGGTCCTAAATGACATCCTCAAATTTTCACTACAACATCTCCTTCTGCTCTAGTATCTTATACATTGTTTTACCCTAACCCAACCGGTGAGTGAGGGATGGACCGGATCCTAAACCAGGTCCTGAAGTACAGTGCTTGAAGTCACAGCAACTGGGTGGGGGGATCTGTGTATGTCAGGATCTCAACGAGGTCCTATACGACATCCTCAAATGTTCACTACAACGTCGCCAGTTGCTCCGGTACCTCACACAGCTTAAGCCCACAGGTGAGTAATAAGGGACGGACCACATCCTAAACGAGGTCCTGAGGTAGATAGAGGTCTTGCAATCGAGCTCCTGAAATCTAGAGGTCCGGTTCTCCTCCGCTCGCATGCTTAAGGACCTCGAATCCGGCTCTAAACGAGGTCCTAAAATGGAGCTACTGCTCTCTGGCTCTTTCCCGTTCAGTACCTCGAATCCGGCTCTAGACGAGGTCCTGAGATTGCCCAAGTATTCTTCGAGGTCCTGAAACGGGACGGGCAAAAAAGTCACGGTCAATAATACTGGGGGAAAAAACAAAAAGTGAGAAAACTTTGTTTTTAATTATGAGAGGGGGAAAAAGAAAAACCCTATAACCTAGGTTAGGTTATTGGTTACCTAAGTTGGTTACCTTTTTATTTCTTTTTTCTTATTTCTTTGTTTTGGGGAGGAGGGGAGAGTTGCATTGAGAGGCTCCTTTTTCTTCTCGGTCCCACCTCTTTGTTATAAGAAGAAATGACCCACAATATTATGGACTTATGTGTAGGAAAATGCCGGAGGAGGAGCAGCAGGGTGTTCCCGACATGAGCATGGAAGCCGAGGGGTGCTTATTTTGGGAACACCCCACTCCTTGGACATTACCGGACGTAAAGCACTTGTAAAAAAAAAAATATTTCCCCTTCCCACCCATAATATACCACCGGGTATCCTATCTGTAGTATTTTTCAAAACATCCCACTCTTTGCCAATGGGAAAGGTGCCCTCCAGTTAGTTACATTAGAAAAAAATTGTGGGTGGTTTACAGTGCCATATGGACTCCTAGTGCTGGGGCTTCCTTTGGGCTCAAAGGAATCAGCAAAACTAATGATCTGCTAGAAATTTTGCAGTGTATCTGGAGGTAGCCTTATACAGCATATTTTTTCATCCAGGAGCAAGGGAGGCCATCGCCTCGTGTGCCCTTATTTTGGTAAATACCCTACCCTTGAGTGCTTTTTGAGTGTGAACAAACTCTCGTCACCAACTTTTTGCGCCTCAAAATTGGGATGCTTTTTCAAGCTTTTTGGTGGCTTATTTTTAATAACTTCCAAAAGGAGGAAACTATGGGCCTAGTCGACTTTCCCAGGCACCCTCCTTTCTCTGTATTCAATTGTTTTTATTTCTAGTTTTCTATTTCCTTCTTTTTTATACAATTGAAAATCCTACCACTTTCCACACAGATCCAAAACCACAACTCCAAAATCAATTATAAGTGGTATTTAATATATTTGGAATGGGAAAAAAAAATTCCTTCAGAGTTAAGGTTTTGACGTGTTTTGTTGAAAAACCCTAGTGCAAGCAAAAGCTTTCTACGCTATGTTTCATTTTGTTGTGTGAAACAAGCAAAACAAGCTTTTCAAACTCAAAGAAAATAGGAGTAAAATGTTCTCCTCTCTCCCCCCAAAAAATCTTCTACCAT
>Ga0116230_10003245_pt1 | contig 15857 bp, 13 predicted proteins | sample S1TSphfallax_3_FD_88678 | JGI IMG/M metagenome (GOLD analysis project Ga0116230, IMG submission 88678) | Host-associated microbial communities from peat moss isolated from Minnesota, USA - S1T2_Fd - Sphagnum fallax MG | ecosystem: Host-associated > Plants > Peat moss > Unclassified | place... | reverse complement strand
TCAATTTCTATGAAACGATTTCGGGTCACAGCGCCACAAAGCGCGTAGACTATCTTTACCCGCGAAGTCTACGGGTTTTCACACACTCAAAAAGGGGAAACACCAATGGCTGGAGATCTGCAACTTACCTGTAGCGACTGCGGACGGGAATTTACATTTACTGCTGCTGACCAAACGTTCTTCCAGGAACGTGGATATTCGACGCCGAAGCGCTGCAAGCCCTGCAGACAGGCCAAGAAGGCCGACCAAGCCGGAGGCGGCGGTGGATTCGGTGGTGGCGGCGGTAGCAGCTACGGCGGCGGGGGCGGTGGTTATAGCTCGCGCGCCACAACGGGAACTGCGGTAGTTTGTTCCGGATGCGGACAGCAAACTACGGTTCCGTTTGAGCCGCGAGGCGATCGTCCGGTGTTCTGCCGCGATTGCTTCCAAGCGCAAAAGGGCGGTTCCGGCGGCGGCGGCGGACGTGGACGCGGCGGCAACGACCGCGGCGGGCGCGGCGGTGGCGGCCGCTACTAACACCGACTCGAAGATGCAACCGACAATCGAAGAGGCCAATCTCGATCTTGGGGTTGGCTTTTCTTTTCGATCGCCGTTGTCTTGGGCAGTTGCCTGACTTCCCTATGCGTGTAAATGCATTGAAACGAACGCGACCGAGGGGGAGAGTTACTTACCCTTGTATTCCTTGAACAATTCGGGATATTGCGCCTTGAGCGCCTCGATCTTGGGTTTGTCGCAGACCAGGATGTAGGGATTGTCCGGGTTATGCAGAGCATAATCTTGGTGATAGGATTCCGCGTCGTAGAAGCCCTTGAGGGGAACGACCTGGGTGACGATCGGCTTTGGAAATACCCTGGCCGCGTCCAACTGCGCGATGTAAGCGGTGCCGATGCGGCGCTGCTCGTCGTTTGTGTAGAAGATGACAGAGCGGTACGAGGTGCCAACGTCCGGGCCCTGGCGGTTAAGCTGCGTGGGGTCGTGAACCACCGAAAAGAAGAGCTGCAGCAGCTTGCCGTAGGTAATCTTGGACGGATCGTAGATCACCTTGACCGACTCGGCGTGGCCGGTGGTTTCGGTCGTGACTTGATCGTAAGTGGCTGTCGAGGCGGAGCCGCCCGAGTAGCCCACCGTCGTGTCCAGAACGCCTTTGACGCGCTCGAAGACCGACTGTGTGCCCCAGAAGCACCCCCCGGCAAAGACGGCGGTCTGCTTCCCCGGCGCGGTCGCCAACGGCGCGTCCACCGCGGGGGCGGGGATCGTGCGCGCGGCCGCGTTGCATCCAAGGTTGGGACCAACCACGGCAAGAAGCGCGAAAATGAGACCACGAAATGCGTTGCGATTGGAAACGATGCTCACCATGCGGTTCTCCCTGACAAAATAGATGATTTTTCGGAGCTGAGGTTACGAGCAAGGGCCAATTCTTGTGCGCGACCCCAACATCTGCAGTCGAACGCGCTGGCCACCCCTTTGAATTATCCGATGACCGCCGTCACAGGTGCCCGGCTGGAGGTCTGATACCATAGGTACGACTGCAGCCAGCGCCATGCAAAGGTTTGTCAGGCGGGCCGCACACCCGAAGGAGAATTGCCATGCCTCTAGTTTCGATGCGCCAGCTACTCGACGAAGCCGCCAAGGGCGGGTACGGCGTCGGTGCCTTCAACGTCAACAATATGGAACAGATTCAGGCCATCATGGAAGCGGCCCGCGCCACGCAGTCGCCCGTGATTGTGCAGGCCAGCCGCGGGGCACGGCAGTATTCGCAGGACAATTTTCTGTACCATCTCATGCTGGCGGCCGCGGAACTGTATCCGGAGATTCCCGTCGCTATGCACCAGGATCACGGCAACAGTTTCGAGACTTGCAAGAGCGCCATTGCCCTTGGCTTTACCAGCGTGATGATGGACGGCTCGCTCAAGGCCGACGGCAAGACCCCGACCGACTTTGAAGAGAATGTGGAAGTGACGCGCAAAGTTGTCGAGTACGCGCATGAGCGCGGCGTAACCGTCGAGGGCGAAATCGGTGTGCTGGGCGGCATTGAGGATGGCCACGGCGCGGGGGGAACGGGCCTCGAGCACGTTACCGACCCCGACCAGGCGGTTGAATTTGCTGAGCGCACCGGCGTGGACGCTTTGGCGATCGCCATCGGAACCAGCCACGGCGCTTATAAATTCAGCAAAAAGCCGGATGGCTCGGTGCTCAAGATGGACATCCTGATCGAGATTCACAAGCGCCTGCCTCGCACCCATCTGGTGATGCACGGCAGCTCGTCCGTTCCGAAAGATCTGCAGGACATCGTGAACAAATACGGCGGCCACCTAAAGGAGACCTGGGGCGTGCCGGTCGAGGAGATCCAGCTCGGCATCCAACATGGTGTGCGCAAGATCAACGTGGACACGGACAATCGCCTGGCCATCACCGGCGCGATCCGCAAGGTGCTCTTCGAGAATCCAGAAAAGTTCGATCCTCGCGACTACAACAAGCCGGCGCGGGAGGCGATGCAGAAGGTGGTCGCCGAGCGCATGACTCAGTTTGGCCAGGCTGGCCACGCCGGCGATTACACTCCCAAGACGATCGAAGAGATGCGCGAAGGCTACCTGGACGGTACGCTCGAAACGCGGCCGTCGCTTGCCGGCGCCCACTAAACTTGTCTTAAACACCACCATGAGACAGAACGGCCACTTCGCAACCGGCGGAGTGGCCGTTTTGTCTCCCGTTTCGCGTTCTACGCGCATCTTTGATACTCTGGCGCCAATATGAATCCTCTTCCTCGAATCGCCACTATCGCGTTCCTGGTGACTTGCGGCACGTTACCCGGAGCTGCGCAGAGTTATCCGATCAAGTCATTCCATTTCAAGGGAAATACCGATTATACGGACACCGAGCTATCCGCCGCCGCGGACTTGAAGAACGGCGTCGCGCTCACCACCCCGCAGATGAACGACCATGCCAAGCTGCTGATGGATACCGGCATGTTTCAAAACGTTTCTTTCAAGTTCAACGGCCAGGACCTGACATTCGAACTCACTCCGGTCGGTCAACTATATGCCGTGCGCCTCGAAAATATACCGGTATCCATCGCGATGGGTCTGGATGAGAGGCTTCACGCAAGGTTTCCGCTGTATCACGGTAAGATTCCGGTGTCGGGCGGGTTGGTCAATGGTGTCCAAGAAGGACTCGAGGACGAGGTTGCGGCGGCGGGGGTGAAAGCTACTGTGACCGCTACGCCGTACACGGACATTTCGCTAGGCAAACTGACCGCGATGAGCTTCGCGATCTCCGAGCCGGAGGTCGAAGTGGGCCCGATTCAATTGCAAGGCGCTTCCCCGGCGTTTGCCGACAGGGCGAGAGCAGTGCTCGCCAAGACGGCCGGCTCCGCCTATAGCTCTGATGGCAGTGTAAGTCAATTGCAAACCGACCTGACTAACTTCTATGGCACGGAGGGGTATCTGGAAGCGAAGATTCATGCCGTTGCGCAGCCGGGGACCGTTGTGGATGCGCATGGCATTCACATTCCATTCCTGGTAACCGTCGATGAGGGGTTGCAATACAAGCTGGCGGGATTGGAGTTGGCTCCAGGATCGATCCTGACTCAGGCGGAATTCGACAAAGTCTCCGGCTTGCGCCGCGGCGAAGTGGTTTCGCCGGTAAAACTGCGAGCCTGCTGGGAGTATCTCAGGCGGCAGTATCGCAATCGCGGCTACATGCACGCGGAGATTATTCCGGAAGCAACCTTCGACCGGGCTCAAGGTACAGTGAGTTACTCGGTGAGCGCCGCCGCCGGCCAGGTCTACACAACCGGCAATGTGCGTGTCAGGAACGTAAGCGAAGAGTTGAGAGATATGACTTTGGCGGCGCTGAAACTAAAGCCTGGAGAACCTTTCAACGAGGGCGCCATTCGCGGCATGACCGCTACCCATCTTGTGAATCCGGCTTTCGAGCGCATCATTCCCAACTACAACCTTTCTTACACACTTACTCTGCACGAGGATGTGCATACCGTGGACGTAGATATCAATCTGGGGCCAAGGCACCCCTGACGTTTCGGCTGGGTTGGTCTTCAGTAAGCACTGAGCGCTTCTCGAACTGCGGTTGCCGTGCGCGCCTTGGAGAATTGCCAATCTAACTGCACTGCGCGTTCGCGAGCCGATTCACTCATCTGTTGCAGCAGCGTTCGATCTTCGTGGATGGCCAGCAACCGGGCAGCAATCGCCTCGGCGTCGCGGATGGGTACGATGTATCCATCGATGCCGTCGCGGAGAATGTCGGTGCCGCCTGAGTTAGGCGTTGTTATCACGGGCATCCCCTGCGAGAGCGCCTCTCCTTGCACCAATGCCAATCCTTCAAACAGGGATGGAAATACGAAGACATCGTGCTGGCGCATTTCGGCAAGTATCTCGGCATGGGGCAGCGAAGCAATCCAGCGATGCTTTTGGCAGGCTCGGTCCAGGGCGTCGGATTGGCCGACTTTGCGGCCAATTACAGTGAGCGTTACCGCGCCGCCGGCTTTCTCGATCGCTTCGAAGAGATAGGCAATTCCCTTGCGTTGCGTCAATGACCCAACGTAGAGAACACGTAACGGCTGCTCGCGCTGGGTAAGTAGGCGCGGATCCGAGATATTCGCCGGAACGCCAAAAGGATTAACGACAATCTTGCGAATGCTGCCGGGATACACATCTAAAGTGTTCTTGACGAAAGTGCTTGGGACCATAACTGTATCTGCCAACGCTAATTCTTCGTCCTTGCGCGCGCATTTCGCTTCGCTATTGGCCAGGGCGTTGAGTGTCCCTTTCCACTCCGGCTGTAACTCGGCTTCCTCGGAGGATAGCTGGATGTTGGCGCGCCAATAGCCGATGGGTAGATCGTAGAGACGGTGGATGCCCTCCGAACCCGCCTGCCGGAACTGTTGCAGCGCACCGTCTTCGTACGCATAGAGGGCGCGAACGCCGGGACTCTTGCGCAGGCTGCGCGCCACGAACCGATCCAGGTCGCGGTAGACGCCGTCGATCGAGAACGGGTTGGACTCAGCGGCAATCAGATGCTTCTTACCGGCGTGGATCAGGAGGTTGCGCACCAATTCGCGCACCGGACGGGTGCGGACGAATTTGGGGTCGAGCTGGATGCGGGCGCGCCGCTCGAAGACGCTGCGCACTGCCCGCGGCGACAGTTTTGCCAGCGTACTCTCCCGGCGCCACACGATGCAGGTGTAAAACGCCTCCAGTAGCTCATTCTCAAGCAACGCGCTGACGACGGCAGATACGTTGGCGTTGCCGGTCGGATGACTGACGATAACTTTGCCTGAGTTCAATCGATTACTCCCACTCGATGGTTCCGGGAGGTTTGGAAGTGATGTCGTAGACCACGCGATTGATGCCGCGCACTTCGTTGACGATGCGGTTGGAGATACGTTTGAGTACTTCGTAGGGCAGCGGCACCCAATCCGCGGTCATGCCGTCTTCTGAGTACACGGCACGGATGGCGCAGGTGTTCGCGTAGGTTCGCTGGTCTCCCATCACGCCCACGCTTTTCACGGGCAATAATACGGCAAAACTCTGCCAGATTTGCTTGTAGAGTCCCGCCAGTTTGATCTCACTGACAACGATATCGTCGGCTTCCTGAAGGATGACAACGCGCTCGGCGGTAACTTCACCGAGGATACGCACAGCGAGGCCTGGGCCGGGAAACGGCTGCCGGCTGAGGATATCTTCCGGCATGCCGAGGTCGCGGCCAATGCGCCGAACCTCATCTTTGAAGAGATCGCGCAGCGGCTCGATGAGCTTCATCTTCATGCGCTCCGGCAGGCCGCCGACGTTGTGATGGCTCTTGATGGTTTGCGATGGGCCGCGCACGCTCGACGACTCGATGACGTCGGGGTAGAGCGTGCCTTGCACCAGCCAGTCGACGCCGCCGGTGCGCTCAGCGATCCGCGCCGCTTCGTCGTCGAAAACGGCGATGAATTCGCGACCGATCGCTTTTCGCTTGGTTTCGGGATCGGTAACTCCGGCTAACTTGGCCAGGAATCGCTCACTGGCGTCGACCGGCACCAGATTCAGTCCTAACTTATCGCGAAGATTCTTGGTTACCTGAGTAAACTCGTTCTTGCGCAGCACGCCGTTGTTTACAAAGACGCAGGTGAGTTGGTCGCCGATGGCGCGATGCACCAGCACTGCGGCAACCGAGGAATCGACGCCTCCGGAAAGCGCGCAGAGCACATGCCCGGCACCGACTTTCTCGCGAATGGAAGCAACCGTGGACTCGATGAAGTGCGCCGCAGTCCAGTCGCCTCTTGCTTCGCAAATGCCGAAGACGAAGTTGCGCAGGAGATCGCGCCCATTTGGCGTGTGATGGACTTCCGGGTGAAACTGCACCGCCCAGATCTTGCGTTCTTCGTTGGCGATGCCGGCCAGCGCGTTGGAAGTAGCGGCGGTGCGGTGGAAGCCCTCAGGGAGTTCCAACGCCTCGTCGCCGTGGCTCATCCAGACCTGAATTGTGGCGGGAAGGCCGGAGAAGAGCGGGGTAGCGGCGTCTTCGATGGTTACCTCGGCATGGCCGTACTCGCGCTTGTCGGCGGAGACGACTTTGCCGCCCAGATGATAGGCGATGAACTGCAATCCGTAACAGATGCCAAGCACCGGCAGGGCGAGCGCGAGGATGGCGGGATCGGCATTAGGCGCATCGGCGTCGTAGACAGAGCATGGGCCACCGGAGAGAACGATGCCGATAGGGGCGTAGGACTGGATTTCTGCGATCGACGCGGTGCAGGGCAGCACGGCGGAAAAGACGTTCAACTCGCGAATGCGGCGCGCGATCAGCTGCGTATACTGCGAACCGAAATCCAGAATGACGATGCTTTGGGTGTCCACCCCTTAGTGTCGCAGGGCGGTAACCGGGATGTAAAGCCGCAAACGCCGCTCAAGTTCTCTGGATTCCCGCCGAAACCAGGTGTACTCTTCCATTAAGGAATTGCGTCCATGGGCGCTGTCGAAGATGCGCGCCAGGTGCTTCAGGATTTTTTAGCACCGGAGTTGCTTGAGGCTCGTGCTCACCGGGAGTCGGTTGAAAAGCGCTTCGACATTCTCGAAAAGGGCTACGATGTCCGCTCCCAAGCCTTGGTACAAAGGCTAGATGCCATTGAGGATGCCAACGCTGTCCGGTATCAAGCGGTTATTCAGCGGCTCGACCAAATCCAGCAGTCCTTCGCCTTCGACAAACGGAATGCAAATCTTGAAGCGGAGAAGACGCGTTCGGCTCAGGTTTTCTTCCAAGTATCTGCCTCATACCGCCTTGTTATGCCGCCAAAGCGCGAGAAAACTCCTGAGCCGCACCACATCAAAGAAGTCGCAGGCGATCAGGAAGGCGACAAAGACAATCGCGTATAGAAGATGGAGCGCATCCGGACCGAATTCGTCGGCGAAGGGCAGCGGCGCGGCGGAAAAGACCATGTCCAGCACAATCAGCATGATCTTCACGATCGCCAGCACCAGGCTGACCTCCATCAGCTTGCCGGAGAGCACGCGACCGAGCCGAAAACTCCCCGCGAGCGAGCGAAGAGACGATCCCGGACCCGCCTCCGGGGCGAGAAACAGCAGAATTGGCACCATCGCCAATGTCCAGCTAACAAGCGCCCAGAGAACATAGATTCCAAGCGAAAGAAAGATCAGCCAGCACAGGTAACCGACCAGATCGGGCTGCGCGCCAACGGTAATGTGGGTGGCCGAAGCCCAGCACACGCCGCGGTACCAAAGCCATAGGCAGCCGAGCAGCGCGAGCATCCAGATGGCCTGCAACAGCACCATCCCCGGCAGCTTACCGAGCGAAAATCGCGCCTTCGACGCGGCGTCAAGAGCCTGCATCCGCGCTAATACCAGTGATCGGCCCAGCCCGGAGACGACCGCCCAACCGGCGACTTCAACCGGCAGCAGCCAGCGCAAGACCGAAGTCACGGCCGGCTGGTAGCGCCCGAACGCGTCGGCGAGAATCACTGAAGAGAGCCACGGATTGGTCCAATCAAGCCGATCAAGTCCCGCGGCCGCCGGAGGAATTTGCGCCAGAATCAGCTGCGCCTGTCCCGATGCCACCATCAGGAACGGCACTCCAAAGAGCCAGCGCCACGCAACCTCCAACAACGTCAGCGTGGGATGACTCCAGACGAAGCCCATGTGGCTAACCAGAGATTGGGTAGCGCGCAGCTGGCCCAGGCGCGTCTGCTCTAATTCCGGCACTACTTCACCACCAGATTCACCAGCTTGCCGGGCACGACGACGATCTTTGCCGGCGTTTTGCCCGCAAGCCATTCGACGATCTTTTCGTGCGCCAGCGCCGCGGCCTCGATGGTTGCGTTGTCGGCATCGGCCGGCGCCACGATGACCGCGCGCAACTTGCCGTTAATCTGGACGGGAATCTCGATCTGGTCCTCTTTGGCCAGTTTCGGATCACTGACCGGCCACGGCGTCCGCAACAGGTCGCCAGGCTCGCCCAGCGCGGACCACAACTCAGCCGCCAGGAACGGCGCAAACGGCGCGATCAACAGGACAAGCGAGCGCAGCAATTCGGCTACGACCGGCGCCGGCACTTGGCCCGAACCGAGCGCAGCTTCCGTCGCGATCAGCTCATTCACCAGCTCCATGATTGCCGCGATCGAGGTGTTGAAATGCCAGCGTCCAGCAAAGTCCAGCGTGATCTTCGCAATGGTCTGGTGCAGCTTACGCAGCAAGGTAAGCGAGACTCCGGTTGGGGCGCTCACAGTTTGCCCTTTTCCGGCCAACGCGATCGGCGCAAAGCGGATAACCAGGCGATACACACGCGAGAGAAAGCGGCTGACGCCGGCGACGCCATCCTCCTGCCAATCCAGGTCGCGATCCGGCGGTGCGGCAAAGAGCGCGTACATGCGCGTGGCGTCGGCCCCGTAGCGGGCGATCATTTCGTCGGGCGAGACGACATTGCCGCGCGACTTCGACATCTTCGCGCCATCTTTGACGACCATCCCCTGGGTGAAGAGGCGAGTGGCCGGCTCGGCGTTCACGATCAGGCCGAGGTCTCGCATCACTTTGGTCCAGAAACGCGAATAGATCAGGTGCAGAATCGCATGCTCAACGCCGCCGATGTACTGGTCGATCGGAAACCAGTACTGCGCCACCTCCGGACGGAATGGCGCGTTGGTGTCTTTCGCGTCGGTATACCGGTAGAAATACCAGCTCGAATCGACAAACGTGTCCATCGTATCGGTTTCGCGAGTCGCCGGACCGCCGCATTCCGGGCAGGTGGTATTCAGGAACTCCGGCACGCGACTGAGCGGCGAACCGCCCTCCTGCGTGATCTCAATCTGCTCGGGAAGGAGCACCGGCAACTGCTCGTCCGGCACCGGAACCAATCCGTGCTCCGGGCAGTTCACCATCGGAATCGGCGTGCCCCAGTAGCGCTGCCGGCTAACGCCCCAGTCGCGCAGGCGAAACGTCACCTTGGCTTCGCCAAAGCCTCCCGCCACGGCGACCTCTTGCAGCTTCTTCTGCGCTTCCTCGCAGATCATCCCGTCGAACTCGCCGGAGTTGATGAGAATGCCGTCTTCCGACTCGAAGGGCAGCGGCGTCTCCTCCTCCGACGCCGCCACTTCGCGAATCACCCGCCGAATTTCGATCCCATATTTCGCCGCAAACTCGTAATCCCGCTGGTCGTGTCCCGGCACACTCATGATCGCACCCGTGCCGTAGCCCCAGAGGATGTAATTGGCCACCCAGATCGGCACCCGTTCGCCGTTGTACGGGTTGATGGCGTAGCGGCCAGTGAAGACGCCGTGCTTTTCCACCTCGCTTTTGTCGCCCGCCTCGCGCGCCGTCTTCTGGCTGTCGATCATGGCGGCGATCTCGAGTTCCGCCGCGACGTTGCCCGCGGTCAGTTCGGGCACCAGCGGATGCTCGGACGCGAGCTGCACGCTGGTGGCGCCAAAGATGGTGTCTACACGGGTTGTGAATACGCGAATCTTCGCGTCTGGAAAGCCCTCAACCGCAAAATCCACCTCCGTGCCTTCGCTCCGGCCGATCCAGTTGCGCTGCATGGTGCGCACTTTCTCGGGCCACCCTGGCAGTTCGTCCAGGCCGTCGAGCAGCTCCTGCGCATACTCGGTGATCCGGTAGAACCATTGCTCCAGGCTCCGCTGCTCGACGGGATTCTCTTCATGGCGCCAGCAGCAGCCGTCGACCACCTGTTCGTTGGCCAGCACCGTCGCACAGAGCGAACACCAGTTCACTTTGGACTGCTTCCGATACGCGAGCCCGCGCTCGTACATGCGCAGGAAAAACCACTGGTTCCAGCGGTAGTATTCCGGCAGGCAGGTAGTCACTTCGTTGGCCCAGTCGTAGCCCAGGCCGAGCCGCAGCATCTGCCGCTTCATGGCCGCAATGTTCTGGAGCGTCCACTGCCGCGGCGGCGTATTGTTCTTAAGCGCGGCATTTTCCGCCGGTAAACCGAACGCATCCCAGCCCATCGGATGCAGCACGTTGTAGCCTTGCATCCACATGTAGCGCGCCAGCGCATCGCCGATCGCATAGTTGCGGACATGACCCATGTGCAGCGCGCCGCTCGGATACGGCAGCATTTCCAGCACGTAATATTTCGGTTTTTTGGTCTTTTCCGGCCCGGATACCGGCTCGGCCGCGTACATCGCCGGGTTCCGCGCCCAGCGCTCCTGCCACTTCGGCTCAATCGAAGCCGGCTCGTAACGCAATTCCTTTTCGTCCGCCATAACTAGCTTAGTGTAAATGGAAGAGCACCGGCGGGCATACGGCAGCGCGATCGGCAGGAAGCGATCCGTGCGCCTCGCTGGTCGGGCGCGGCCCAATACAACTCAACCGGCCGCCATCCCCCTACAGCGAACGGCAACCCGGAGCGTCGGAGAGTTTGACCGGGTGACTCATGGCAATCAGTAGCACGATGCTACCGGCTTCGGCTCATGCAGTACCAGCGACCGCGTGGAGGCGGAATTGCCGTCTCGAAAAGCTAAAATGCCCCGCGCCGAAGGGATTTCTTGACCGCAAAACCCAAGGATGCATCTGGGAACTCAATCTCTCGCGAACCCGCCCGCAGTTTCGATTTCCGGATCGTCTACCGGTGCAGGTGTGCTCCGGGACGAATGGCCGTGTTGGCCGCCATGACGGCCATCGGGAGCATCTGCTTGACCCCTCGGGGTGTGTCGAAGACCGGCGGTGCCGGGTCGCATTGCGCGCAGAATATACCGTAGCGGCTGCGATGGGCGTGGTTCTCGCAAACGTAGTTTTCGCAGGCAAACGAATGCTCAAAGTAACCGGAGCATTTGTGCAAAGGGGTGCTCTTTGGGCTGCAACCCTGACCGTGATGCATGCAAGACGCCATAAAAACCTCACTTTCAGCTATCGGCAAAGAGTAGCACAAAAGGAGTACGCAAGCGAACTTCAGTCATAATTTTTCGTTACCAATTTGGGATTGCCATTTCGATCCCGATTTGTTGCTCCGCTTTAATCCCTAAACGCGCAAATAGGGTGATTTGGCGCGGTGAGCGGAAATCGGCGGATCTTCCGCTCAGGCATGTGGAGGCGCAACCGTTCAACGCAAAGATTGGTGTTGCGCCAGCCACTCGTGAGTTAGACGCTGACCTTCCGCGACTTCTTCCAAGGGCATTACCTTCTCGATCTGTTCTCTCGCTTGGCGCGCTTCGGCGTCCTGAGCCGAGGCAAGATTGATCCACATGTAGGCCCTGGGAGTGCTTCCAGCCACTCCCTGCCCGCTGGCGTACATCAGGCTCAGGAGCGTTTGCGCAGGGGCGCTCCCTTGGATCGCTGCTCTCTCCAGCCAAGCTGCAGCCTCTATGTCGCTTCGGTCCACCCCATCCCCATCACGATATAGCTTGCCGAGATTGAATTGCGCGCTGGCGCACCCGCGGTTGGCTCCGGTGCGAAACCACCTGGCGGCTTCCGCATCGTCCTTCGGCACACCATCGCCGTTGAAAAAGAGTACGCCCAGGTTGTTGGCGGCAGATCCGCTGCCCTGCGCCGCGGCCTCGCGATACCAATGGGCCGCTTCGGATGCGTTGCGGGGAACGTCTTGGCCGAGATCGTTGACCACTCCCAGATACAGTTCCGCGTTCTCGTCGCCCTGTCCGGCAAGTTTGCGGTAGACGTCGAAAGCCTGCGCGAAATCCTTGACCTCCAGCTGCGCGCTACCGTCCGTCGTCCGCGGCTGAGCGGCGAGCGCATACCAACGGGACGTCTCCGACATGTCCTTGGGTACTCCCAAGCCAACCTGATACGCATGGCCTATCAAGAACTGCGCCACAACATCGCCTTTTTCCGCAGCCGCCCGCAAGTTCCGTGCGGACTCGGAGAAGTCGACCGGGAGTTGACTGTCGCCTTCTCTTGCAGCGGCGAGTTGCAATTGGTTCACTGCGTCTCGGTTCTCTCCCATCCACGGAAAATTCGTCGTCGCGGCAGGCGAACCGGAGGCCGGCGGCGTGCTGACCGGTTCGGCCATGACCGGCTTCCGATCGGTACCGGTCTCCGCCGCATTCGCTGAGGGTGCCGCGGCGACCGATTGAATGGATGTATCTCGAGATTTGTAGCCCGGATCGGGCAGAAGCACAGCATAGACGATCAGCGCAATTCCCGCACCAACCACCACAAACCGAAGCTGCCAATAACGCGACAGCTTTTCCATTATGAGCGTCATTTTCGACCATCCCCATTTTGAATAAAATGAGCCGACCCGGTGGATGACGACCAGGTTGAAATGGTTAGCTGCCCGTTCCATACAATTGAGGGACCTTTTGTTTGTCTGCGTCAAACTAAACGCAAAAGAGCGATTGGCTTCAATTACCCTAGTAATCGATTACAGTTACGATTGGAAAGTGTTCGAACCTCAGTTCTCCCGCATTTTAGTAGATACGGGCAAACCCTGAACTGCGAGTGCTGAAGCCCTTCGCTTAAGTGCAATCTGCCAACCTCTGGCGGTTGTCTTGTAGGTCTCAGCCGAACGATAGCACACGCACTTGGATAGACGCGGAAATCGCCTCATGGAGACATGTGGAAGAGCGGTTGCCTTTTATGGGATGTATCTTTCAGCAGAATTTGGATTGGGTTCTGCCCGTTCGCTGATGCCTATCTGTTCCTAAGGCTATGCCGTGCCCGATGGCATTCGTATCGGCGTTGCCCGCGATACCCGACGCCCGCGCGATCGAGAGCGGGCAACACCCGGCGCGGAGATGGCGCATGCCTCCGGATTCATGCTCCTTCAGCCGTGCGATCCGACTTCCTCGGAGAGTCGATCATGGAATGCGAGGGCCTCTCCGGCGGGCCGATCAGGCTTTTTAGAACACGCACATTGCGTTCATCGTCCCCAGGTTCATCGACCGGAGTCTCGGCGATAAAAGCGCAATGCAGGAAGCGCGGATCGTTGAGCAAGCGCCGGAACGGCTCGATACCGATGGTGCCCTGGCCGATGTTTTCATGGCGATCCAACTTCGATCCTCTCGCCGCCTTGGCGTCGTTCAAATGCCAGACGCGCACTGCCGCAATGCCTATGGTCGTTTCGACCAGTGCGACGGTCTGCTCGTATCCCTCGGGCGTGACGATGTCGTACCCAGCCACATGCGTATGGCAGGTATCCAGGCAAACGCCTACCGGCGCCGTCGCGCTGAGCCGCGCCACCAGCTCCGCCACCTGTTCGAAGCTGCCGCCGAGCGAAAACTCCGCGCCAGCCGTGTTCTCAATCAGAATCCGGAAGCTGGTCCCCTGCCAGGGCAACCCGTCAATGGCCTCGGCGATCGACTCCGCGGCCAGCGTAAGTCCATGCTCGCGCGTAAGTCCCTTCCACGAGCCGGGATGCAGCACCAGGTATTCCGCGCCCAGCGCCAAAGCGCGTTCGATTTCGCCTCGAAACGCCGCGATGCTCTTCCGCCGCACCTCCTCGGTTTGGCTGCAGACATTGACCAGATAGCTGGTATGCACCACCAGCGGGCCAATGTCGTGCGCCAAGCGCAGGGCCCCCATGCGTTCACACTGCTCCGGAGCGATTCTGGGAGCCTTCCACATGCGCGGACTCGAAGAAAATATTTGAAACGTGTTGGCACCGATCTCGCGGGCGCGCTCAACCGCCGTCGAAACTCCGCCGCCGGTGCCGAGATGAATGCCGATGCGCCGAGTCGCGCGGAGCGGCAGAATGTCCTGCGTATTTGCCGTAAGCATAGGGATAAGTGTAATTGGCGATTCCAGAAGGGGAGAGACAGTACCTGCGCGCAAATTACAGCACCGCGGTAATGGCAAAATGACTTTTGTAATCCAGTAAATCTCAAGATGCGGGCCTAGAATCTTGCCATGTCTGACGTACTTTCCCAGATGTTTACCCTAATGACCGATGCGATCGTGCCGCAGTTGCGGAGCATCCATGCATGTCAAATCGAGCAGCAACGGGAATCGGATCGACTCCACCGCAGCCTGGAGGAGTTTCGCCTGGAGATGCAGATCCGTTTCGCTGCGCTGCACTCGGAAATCTCCGCTTGCCGCCAGGAACTGGAAGACACCCTGGTCACGCTTCGAGAACACGATGCGGCTGAGAGTCCCGGGAGCCAAAGCACGGTCCGAAAGCGAACCGTTCACTGATCCGCCTGCCACGCCAGTTCGGCACAGTCGCATTGGCGTGAACGCGGTGGACTCCTCAACGGGCAAGCTGCGATGATGCGGCCATGCGGATTTGTGCGACTGCGGCCTGGCTTTGGGATGGAACGGCACTCCTACCATATCCAATACTGGAGTTTGAGGACGGCCGGATCGTCGCGATCTCCGCTGAGTCGCAAGGCACCGCCCCAGGACGGCAACTCGATTTCCCAGGCGCAACCCTCGCCCCCGCCTATCTCGATGTGCATATTCACGGCGCGGCCGGACACGATGTGATGGAGGCGACGCCGGAGTCGATGCTGGCCGTGAGCGGTTTCCTGGCCTCGCGCGGGACCGCCGCTTTTCTGGCCACTACGGTCACCGCGCCGCTCGACGCTACGCTTCGTGCGCTCGAAGGGCTGGCGCTGAGGATTGCGGAAGCGCGCGGGGAGAGCTGGCTTGGCTCCAGGCCACTGGGCATCCATCTGGAAGGGCCATTCTTGTCGCACGCCAAACGGGGAGTGCATCCGCCAGAGCATCTGCTGGCGCCTGAGATCGCGACGTTCGACCGGCTCTTCGAGGCGGCGGCGGGAGAAATCCGGTTGATGACCCTGGCCCCAGAGCTACCCGGAGCGGTGGAACTGACCGCGCACGCGACGTCGCGGGGAGTGCGGGTTTCCGTTGGCCACTCAAACGCGACGGCTGCGGAAACGCGGGCGGCTATCGCTGCGGGCGCCTGCTCGGCGACGCATACTTTCAACGCCATGCGGCCGCTCGATCATCGCGAAATCGGGATTCTGGGCACAGTGCTGACTACCGACTCACTCTACGCCGAACTGATCTGCGACGGCATCCACGTCGATCCGGCGCTGGTGAAGCTCTGGTTTCGCGCCAAGGGCCGCGACCGGGCCATTCTGGTCACCGATGCCATGTCCGCCGCCGGCATGCCGGACGGCGAATACATGCTGGGCGAATTTCGCGTGCAGGTGGCCGACGGCAAAGCGACTGCCAACGGAGTGCTCTCGGGCAGCGTACTCACTTTAGATCGCGCGTTGCGGAACTTTATTTCCTTCACCGGCGCATCGGTCGCCGAGGCTCTGCCGCTGGTCACGCGCAATCCGGCGGCGATGACCGGCTTTACGGGAGCCTGCGGGAGCATTCGCGTGGGGGAACCGGCAAATTTTGTGGCGCTGGGCGAGAACGGGGCGCTGCTTGGGGCGATCATTGGCGGGAAGTTGCAGAATTAAC
>Ga0116230_10003243_pt1 | contig 15859 bp, 19 predicted proteins | sample S1TSphfallax_3_FD_88678 | JGI IMG/M metagenome (GOLD analysis project Ga0116230, IMG submission 88678) | Host-associated microbial communities from peat moss isolated from Minnesota, USA - S1T2_Fd - Sphagnum fallax MG | ecosystem: Host-associated > Plants > Peat moss > Unclassified | place... | reverse complement strand
CTATGATGTCATCATTCGCGGCGGCGCGATCTATGACGGCGCGGGCGGCGCGCCCTACACGTCGGACATTGCGCTCAGCGCCGATCGCATCGCCGCGATCGCGCCCCATAGCAGGGGCCATGGCGAGACGAAGGTCGACGCGCGCGGACGGGCGGTGTCGCCCGGCTTCTACAATATGCTCGTCCACCCCGAAGAAAGCCTCATAGCCGACGGCCGCGGCCTGTCGGATCCGGCCCAGGGCGTGACCCTCGAAGAGGGCGGCGCGTCATGTGTTACCTAAGCAGCGCTGAAGTCGAACGAACCAGGAACTTTGCAATGTCAGCGCCGCTAACACTCGCAGCCGGCGGCGAACGGCGCCAACTCGGCTGTTCAGCCCTAAAGGCACGAGCTACTTTCGCCTTGCTCGCCCAATTCACCGCTGGTGCTGGCCATGGCTGATCCTGAGTCCATATCCAACTGGCGGCGGCTTGATGATCGGATAACGACGTCTGGCCAGCCAACGGAAGCCCAACTGGCTGAAATTCGTGCGTTGGGCGTTCGTCACATAGTCAATCTTGGGCTGCATAGCCATGAAAAGGCACTGCCGGATGAGGCGAGCAGCGTCAGCAACCTCGGGATGACCTACATCCATATTCCGGTCGATTTTACGGACCCGACCGACGAGGATTTCACCCAATTCTGCGCTGTGATGGCGGAGTTGAAAGAGGTCCCGGTGCATGTTCATTGCATTGCGAACTATCGCGTGTCGGCGTTCTTCTATCGCTACAGGCGCGATCTGCTCGGCATGGATGACGCGCAAGCGCGAGCCGACATGGAGCAAATCTGGCAGCCCCAGGGCGTGTGGGCGACGTTCATCAATCGCTAGGTGACGGCGTCGGATCATCAGCCAAATCTGCTCTTTGTTTTGTCCGTTACGAGACCTTTCGTGTCACGCCAGCGGCGGCAACCTCGCGGTAGACGGTTGAACGACCGAGGCCGAGTTGGCTAGCCGCTTTGGTCGGCGACAACCCGCCTCGACTATCCCGAGCGCAGCCTGCACCTTGTCGGCCAGGAACCATGCCCTTCGCTCTGGCTGCGGAGACTCCCTCCTAGGTGCCCAGTGGCGCGGATCATTCTCATCTACCTTCTCTCCAAGCCCGACGACTGCCAGCTGCAGATCTGCAACATCCGCCGACTGTTTGCGACGGGCGGACAGCCCTGAGGGCGCAACAAGGCCTACGACGTCATCCGCGAGCATAAGGCCTCAGGCTACGTCGTGGCCCACGAGGAGCCGCTAAGGGCGCCTGCTACGATCGGGAACCAAACCGCGTGGCGCTCGATCTCGCCAACGGCGGCTCCTACGCCTTTCCCCCGAAGCGCGTGCAGGACTTGGAACGAGCGGCTCCCGACGATCTGGCGGACGTGCGGGTGGATGGAGTGGGGTTTAACCTACACTGGCCGGACCTTAACGTTGACCTCTACGTCCCGGCGCTTGTGGCGGGAATCTTCGAGACAGGGGCGTGGATGACGCGCGAGCTCGCCCGCAGCGCCGGAAAGGCCACGTCGCCGGCAAAGGCGGCCGCCTCGCGCATGAACGGAGCCAAGGGCGGGCGGCCTCGAAAGCGAGCCTGACTGGGACCCATCGTTGCGCCGTTTCGTAAGCACAGACGCAACGCCCCAACAGCCGCTCTCAGGCGAGGACCCAACGGTGAATTTCGAGAACTCGGAACTTGGGAGAGGCCGCTTAACGGCGGTGAGCCAACATCCGTCTAGAGGAAGAATTTGACGCCTAAGCGCAGCTTTTTTTTAGACATAGCTATAAGAAATTTTATATGACAGTCTAAGATTGGAATTGGCTGGGAGGCGATCGCCATGCGACACGAAGAACAAGTCCGTGTGATTCGAACTTTGATGGATCACATCGATCATGGGACTAACGTCGATGCCGGCGTGATCGGCAAAGTCGATGTCAAGGACTACACCTCCCCTGAGCGCGCCGCGCTCGAGTGGAACGCCTTCTTCAAGGACCATCCCCAAGTCATTGGCCTGTCGGGCGATCTGCCAAAGGCAGGGTCATTCATCACCTCAAGCGATTTCGGCGTCCCCCTGCTGGCGACACGCGCCGCAGACGGGCGGTTTCGCGCGTTTGCGAACGTGTGCCGCCACCGAGGAACCATTCTTGAGGATGCGCCGCGCGGCGAGCGCACCCGGTTTATTTGCCCGTTCCATGCCTGGACGTTTGACAATAAAGGCGCGTTGATCGGCTTGCCCAAGCCGGAGCACTTCGGCGACATCGACAAGGCGTGCCTTGGCCTCATCGAACTGCCGGCCGAAGAGCGCCACGGGCTCTTGTGGGTTCACCCGAAAGCCGACGGAACTTTGGATGTGCCGGGTCTATTGGCGGGGCTTGATCAGGAATTCGAGACCTGGGACTTCGGTCGCCTGGTGCACATGGGCGAAGACACCTATGAGACGGCGATGAACTGGAAGCTCGCCATCGACACCTTTGGCGAAACCTATCACTTCGAAAAGCTTCATCGGGACACACTCGCACAGGTCTTTTACGGCAATGTGCAGGCTTACGACACCTACGGGCGAAATCACCGCATGGCGCTCTGCGTGCGGTCAATCGACCAGATGCGATCCATGCCAGAAAGCGAGTGGGCCGTGACGATGGGCGCCTTCCCCGTCTACTATCTGTTTCCCAACATCCAGATAAACATAGGTCTCAATGCCGTGATGCTTGTTCGGGTCTACCCGGAAAAGGACAATCCCGACCGGAGCCTTTCGCGGGTGTCCTTCTACGCCCGGCCAGAGGCGTTGGCGATCGACCCGGCCGGTACGCGCGGCGTGCCGCAACGCTTCGCCGAAATCATTCGCGACGAAGACTATGTCGCCGCGGCGGCGACCCATCGCGGGGCGCAGTGTGGGCTCGTCGACCACTTCCTGTTCGGCCGCAACGAACCCGCTCTGCATCACTATCACACCACCTATCGGAAGGCGCTGGGACTTCCGCCGCTCGAAACGGTCGATCCATGAGCCGAGTCGGCGAGGGGGAAGGCTCCCGGCGAGAACAGGGCAAGGACGCGCGCCGGGACGCCATTTTGGAGTCGGCCAAGTCGCTGATCCGGGAGTTTGGGCCCGAGGTGTCCACGGAAAAGATCGCGGGTCGCGCAGGGGTCTCTACTGCGACAGTCTATAATCTGATCGGCCCCCGCGAGCAGCTTTTGGGCCTGCTTCTTAGCGACCTGTTCGAACACCTTCGCGCCGCCATCACGGCAATGAACCTGATCGATCCGTTTCGCGTTGGCGAGGCCGTCGTCTCCGTTTCGGCCAACATGTTCGTGTCAGACTCACGTCTCTGGCTCAACGTCATTTCCGAGATCAGGGGCGCATTTGGCGCCCGCGTTCGGCCCTTCGTCTCCTTTCAGCCGATTCATCTCCAGAGAGAGGCCATGCTGACCGCCAAGCAACTCGGCATGTTGAGCCGAGAGGCGGACCCGGAGATGACCGCGACCCAAATCTATGCGGCCTACAACGGTGCGCTGTTCCTCTGGGCAGGCGGGTTTCTCTCGGACGACGCCTTCCGCAACCAGGCCAAGGCCGGTTACTGGGCGGTCCTCGCTGCTTTGGGCGCCGGTGAGTATCGACGCCGCGCGCTTCGTGAGCTGAATGATCTGCATGGCGCCCGGACGCGCGCGCTGCTGGCGGAAATCGATCTCGAAGGATCTAGAGTTTAGGGGCGCCGATGCGCGCCGGCTTCCAGGCGCGCGAGGGAAGTCCGGTGTGGGGCCGAAGTCAGCGGCTTTAGAGTGTCCTTAGGATAAGGGCCGCCGGTTCACGTTCCTGCCTTTTGGCGCGCCAGGCGGTAGCCGATCCCCTTACGATGTTCGCTTTGGCGTCTCGAAGCTGGCGCAGTCATTCGAGAGTCGCGCGTGACGTAATCTGTTAGGCGCATATCCGCTTGAACGCTGACCTGCTCATTGAATTATGCCGTCCAGGGGTCAGTCGGCAACGTCTCTAGCTCGCCTTGGGTGCAAGTAAAAACAACGACGTTCGCGACCGGGCGCAGGGCGAGCGTTTCTAGGCTCGAAAAGCAGTCAAGGTTGGGCTCCGGTTCGGTCGGCTTTTCTATCTTCCAGGTGACTATCGGCGTCTCCCTTAGCTTAGTTTTCCTTCTCCAATTCGACGACCATGACCTCAATCGGCTTGTCCCCCACATTGACGTCCTGATGGCGCGTGCCCGGCGCGTTTGCGGGAAGCCAGTATGCCTTTCCAGCTTTCCAATCGTGGGTCTCGGCCGAGCCGCTCTCCTCCAAGATTTGCATCGTTCCCCCCACCAGCGGGATGATGACGCGCGGATGTTCATGTCGATGCAGGGGCAATGGGTTGTGCGGCAACACGAACGATTTCCACACCCTCACCTCAGCGTTTTCAAATTGAGGCTCCCGACCGGTCTGCGAAGTTGTCTGGGCGACCGCCAATCCCGCACCAAAGGCAATCGCTGCAATCGCAAACCCGAGTCCGGCCTTCCTGATCATCGTTCGCCCTCCCATTCACCTACAATCGAGCTTTGCAATGGCTGCTCTGGGCGGGCAATCCCCTGGGCGAGGGCGCCGTCAGCTTTACTTGGTCGGCGCCGCTGCCTCAGGCCGATGCTCTTCCTGACGCCCACGGATCTAGAGCTGACAATCTACTCGGCGTCTTTCGGTCGGTCCAAGTCGCAGCCGATCTCCTTCGACTTCTTGGCGACGGGACCGCCCCGATGTCGAAGGCCTTGGTCATCTGGCGAAGGGCGACCAATAGGTCGCCCTGATCACCAACCTCTAGGACGGTGTTGACAAGCTCGACGGCACGCTGCGGATCCTCCCGACAGAGCAGCGATCGCGTTCACCAACGGCGCCGAAGAGTTCAGATGATCCAGAAACCCAGCCGCCGACTGACCAAGCCGCCATCGCCACGGCGTAGCCCGCGCCGATGACGAGCTTGCCGCGACGACCAAAGACAATAGCTCTCGACTTAAGCCCGCGCCGGGCGCCGGGCCCATAGCGGGATGGCGTATGAGCCCGCGCCGCGTGCCTTTTATCTTGCTCCAGCAAATCGCTTTTGCGATAGCTGATGACGCCTACAGTGCAGGATTGCTCGCGGTAGGGCCGTGTCCAAACACCGAGCCCGCCGCCCAGCGAAGATCTGCATATTTGGAGGCGGGCATGATTTCCGAATGGGGGCTGGTCATTCCAACCGTCGTGGCGTCGTTTTTGGCGTCGCTCGTCGAAGGTGTCGAGGCCTTGACGGTCGTTCTCGCCGTCGGCGTCGTTAGGGGGTGGCGGGGAGCTTTAGGCGGAGCTGGACTGGCGTTCTTGGTGTTGGCCTTGGCCGTCGCCGTTTTGGGTCCATCCATCGCCCTCATACCGTCGCCATTAGTCCAGCTTGGTCTTGGCGCTCTTCTCCTTCTGTTCGGCATGAGATGGTTGCGCAAAGCAATCCTTCGCGCGGCGGGCGTGCTGCCGTTCCACGATGAAGCCGCCGCCTTTGACAACGAAAGCGCCGCCCTGCGCGCGAACGGCGCTTCAAGCTCGACTTGGGACGGCTTGGCGATAACCACATCCTTTAAGATCACGATCATCGAGGGAACCGAGGTCGTCTTCATTGTCATCGCCATGGGTGGAAGAACCCATCAACTTCTGTTTTCTTCTAGCCTCGGCGCCCTTACCGCCGTCGCCCTAGTGGTCCTGCTTGGGCTCGCCTTGCACCGCCCGGTGACGATGATCCCAGAAAACGTTCTCAAGTTCGTTGTGGGGGTCCTCATCTGTGCTTTTGCAACCTTCTGGGTCGGCGAAGGTATGGGCTTTGCGTGGCCAGCGGAGGCTTGGTCGCTGTTGCTACTCAATATTGGGTACCTCGTAGCCGCCAATATCATTGTATATGTTTGTAAAGTCATCAATCTAAAATTCGTCAGCGCTCATAAATGGATTGAATAGGAATGAGTGAAAAAACATCGTCGCATATAACCAGGGTAATTTTTGATGATGGGCAATTTGCCTCGCTGATTATTATTTGGCTTGGATGTTGTAGAATATTCTTGTCGCTTGCATGGCTCCTGCCAAAATCTATGCCGGTGGTCATGTTCGCTGGGCTCGTCGTTATCCTCGCCCAAAGCGCCGTCAGGTGTTCGGGGGCGCGCCGATGAACTCAGGATTGACGACCCTTTGGATCGGCGTCGGCGGCGCCATCGGTTCGATCGCGCGATACCAGATCGCACAATGGGCTCTGCCGTTTAGCCGTACGCTCCCTTGGGGAACCATCGGTATCAATGTCCTGGGATCCATGGTGATCGGCTTCATCGGTACTTTGACCTTAGCAAGCGGCCGATACCCGCTGCCGGAAACAGCGCGCCTCTTTATAATGGTCGGCATCTGCGGCGGGTTCACCACTTTCTCATCCTTCAGCCTTCAGACGCTGGACCTCCTACGATCAGGCGCGTGGACGCGGGCGCTCCTCAACGTTGGACTATCTGTCGTCCTCTGTCTGGTCGCCGTCGCCGTGGGCCACCGCCTCGGCGCGCAATTAAACGGCGGCGCAGTGACGATCGCCCAGCTCGCGATCGAAGAAGAGGCCTGAGCATTGGGGGGGCGCCATTAAGGCCTGCGCGATTTTCGCGACACACCGGGTACTGCGGAGGAAGGCGGGGGACGAGGATCGTTCAGAGCAGGAGTTTGTAACCGACGCCCTGTTCGTTGATGATAAGGGGCGGCGCACCGGGTTCGACAGTCGTCTTCCTCCGCACTAACGCCACGAGAGTGCGGAGATTTGAAATAGTCTTCACTTCCCCCTCATCCCAGACGGCCTGCAGAAGCTCGTCGTAAGTGGCCGCCAGTCCCCCTTTGGCTGCAAGATGCGCGATCAGGCGGTATTCCTTCGGCGATAGTCGCACAGGCTTCCCATGGACCCGGGCCAGCGTCCTTTCACGGTCGATTTCCACAGCCCCCTGGAGCGCCGGCCGTGCGGGCGCTGTCGCAGGGCGCTGAGATGACCACACCCTAAGCCCTGTGCGAAGCCGCGCGAGAAGCTCGCCGATCCCAAATGGCTTCTCCACGTAGTCGTCAGCGCCGAGGTTCAGGGCGTCCACCTTCTCGCTCTCGCGGGTCCGTCCCGAGACGACAAGAATTGGTCCGTGGACGATGCTGCGGCCTTCCTGCAGGATGACCTTGCCGTCCATATCGGGAAGCGCCAGGTCCAGAAGCACCGCGTCCGGCTGGTGCGACTGGATCATCGCCAACCCCTCTGCGCCTGTATCGGCGCGCAGGGGCGTATATCCGGCGGCGCTGAGCGCACCGCCGAGGGAGGAATGTACGGAGGGCTCGTGATCAATGATGAGCACCGTGACAGGCTTCGCTGCCACGCGGTCATGGTGCTGGCCCGCAGTTTTGGGTTCGCGCTCATGAATTGACGGCGCAGCGCGCGAGACGCTCCGGCTTCGCACCCTCATCGGTCGAGCCCGTTTGACGGACCGAAAGACGGCCTTCGTCCTGCCGCTCAAGGCATCGTTGACCGCCATCTAGTACTTGAACGTTAAGTCAACGCCGGCGGTAAATGGCTGGTTGGTGACAATCCTGTTGAACGCGGCGCTCGCCAGGTTCTCCGTGTAGAGGCTTTCAAGCTGAGCATGCTTATTGAAGACGTTGTCGATGAAGGCGGTCGCGGTCCACTGGTCTTTAAACGTCACTCCAGCACGGATGTTGGTAAGATCATAGGCAGCCATAGGAATGTAGGCGCCGTAGGGCGTGTAGGGCTCTGGAAACGCGAGGGAATAACGCTGGCCGGTGTAGGAGTTCTCCACTTTCGCATTAAAGGAGAAATCGTCGTTGAGCGGCCGTTTGTAGCTTAAGATGACCGTGCCGCTTTCGGGCGCCACCTCGGGCAAGACGTGCACGGGAACGATGTCCCAGTGGGGGCCGCCGTTCAGGTAGGTGTTGACGTAGCCGCCGGACACTTGGAGTTCAAAGCCGGCGCCCAAATGAGCGAGGATATCGACTTCCGCCCCATATATCTGGGCGAAGTCGCCGTTGATGTTCAGCGCCCAATCATCCGGATAGGCTTCAAGCTGAATGTCATGCCAATGTTCGTAGTAAAGGCTGGCGTTCACGGTAAGACGTCTGTTTAGGAACCGGGCCTTTTCACCGATTTCGTAGCTCCACACGGTGTCAGGCTTGTAGCTACTCGGGAACTTCTCGCCTGTGTAGTTCATCTGGGCGAAGGCGGCTCCCCAGACGAGACCCGTCGTCGGGTAAATGGCGTTGCCGCCGCCGGGTCTGAAGCCGCTGGCGACCGTCGCGTAGAACATTAAGTCGCGGCTTAGGGTGTAGGACAGATTGACCTTCGGGTTGAAGCTGGCGCTGTGCAGGATGATGACACCCGTGCACGACGGCGTTGCAGCCCCCAACGCAGATCCCCAACCGCTGATGCAAGACGAGAAGCGGTAGTCGTCGTGACTCAGTCGTCCGCCGAGATCCAGTTTCAACGCGCTTGTAAGGGCATAGGTCACATCGCCAAAGACGGCCTCTTGAGCGTTGGTGCTTGGCTCGTAGGCGTCAAACCAGTTTGGCGTCGTCGCCGGCGCCGGCGTCTGCCCGGGCAAGAGCGTGCCGAGATCCGTGTAGGAAGAGAAGGTCGGGGTCGTGCCGTTGAAGGTCCAGGTTGAGTGGAAGCGCGTGTAGTAAACGCCAGCGACCCAGGTAAGGGGGCCCTCGCCCTTTGAATTCAGCCGAAGCTCTTCACTGAACTGATCGGAGGGGTCGACCTCGTGGCCGTACTCCTCGCCCGATCCGTTGGGGCCATAATAGCCCTCGCCGCTCGAATTGACGCCGTTGGCGTAGTTCGTCACGCCTGTATCTGGATTGTTGAACTCTTCGCTGGCGTCTTCCGTTTGCGTCGAGACGCGGGACCAGTAGGCTGTGCTTGATGTTACATCGAACGCATTTGCACTGTAGTTGACGTCAAGGCTGTAGGCCCTGAAGAGGTCGGTCAGGGGCTCGGGGATGTTAAAAGGCATATAATGCGCTTGCCCGGCGCCTGGCGCAGAGTCTCGTGCACTGACGCTGTCGTAAGCGCTTGGCCCGTTCTGGACGCTCGACTCGTAGATGAAGGCCGGCGTGATAGCCAGGTCAGACGTCGGTTTCCAGAGGAGACTGATGCGCGCTGCGTAGAGTTGGTATGCGTTTGAGCCGGGGTGTTCGCTCTGGACGGGAGCGGCCGCCACATCGCCTCTGACGTTGCCTCCAGAGCTGACCTCCGGGAAATTGTTGGAGACGATCCGGGTGATCCACCCGCTTGTAAAATCCTCGCTGCCGACGATCCGCAGCGCCAGCTTGTCTTCGACCAGCGGTAGGTTGACCATTAGGTTAACCTTGTCGTTGAGCGACCCGCCTTCGGTTCCAGATAGGACGGCTTCAGCCGAGCCATGGTATCCGGTCGGATCGGGCTGATTAGTGATCAACCTCACGGTGCCGCCCATGGAGCCGGAACCGAATAACGTGCCTTGCGGCCCGCGCAAAATCTCTATCCGGTTCAGGTCATAAAGGTCCGGATCGATCACCACGTGCCCGTTTTGAGCGTTTGCCGGACCCGTGAGCGGTATGTTGTCGATGTAGAAGCCGACGGTGGCGGAGTTTCCGCCGCTTGAGGTCATCCCCCGCATTTCGATTTCCGTCTGGCTCGGGCCCTCGCTTTTCAGCGAAACCCCCGGTGTCCCCTGAGCGAGCACCGCCAAGCTGCTGATGCCCCGGGCTTGAAGGTCGCCCCCGGTGACCGCGACGATGCTCGCCGGCGTCGTCTGTACGGTCGATGTACGCTTCTCCGCCGTAACTATGACCTCAGCGATCGGTGCTGAGCCGGTTGCCGAACCGCTCGCAGTTTGCGCATGGGCCCCGACGGCGACGGACAAAGACACCGCCGAACAACTCGCGAACGCCCTCAACGTCAGTTTCCGAAACCGCACCACTGATTGATCCCCGCCAACAGAAACGCATATCGGACGCGCCAAGGTCGAATCCGAGTAAAATGTAGGTATAGGCGCGAGCTTCAAAAAATAACGCAGAGGTCGTTTCGCCAAGAGCATGGTCATGACGAAACAAGGACGCGCCTATCCTTGTCGTTAAATCTGTACGATGCGGTGGTTTTAAATTTCTATGCGTATGTGGAATTCGAATTATAAAGAAAGCATAAGCATCGTGGCGAAAGAGTGGGGTGCTTTATGATTGTTTCGGATGGGAAATTACGAAAATTTTCGCTTATTTTGTTTATAGACCGCGCTATTGGTAATAAATGAGACCCTTGCCCCGGGGCGGGGTCAGCTGGCTTTCCGCTTTGGGCGATCCACGCTCGCGGCGCCCGTTCAGATGCATTGATGCAGCGCGCCGCTTCCAGGGATAGCGCAGCGAATGATCAAAAATGCGCCGACGGAACGCCTGGACCATTGAGCCTCAGACCCCAAGACCCTCTGGGAAAGGGCGCCGTTCCTAGACACCCTCGGACGGGCTTTGTGCGGAGACTTTGCCTTCTCGTCCTCGATCATCACGACCGTGCTGTGGCGACGCCAGGGGGTCAGTTCTCAGTGTCGCCGGGGGTCAGTTTTCCATGTCGCCTGACAACGTCCGACGTCCACACCGCTAGCGATCCGCCCCAGCCCAGGGGCGGCTGGTCCATGCTAGCGCACGCGTCTCCAAGATCGCTTGGCGTCGACATCACTAAATCAATGTCTGCGAATACCCAGTCTCGACCGCGCTCAATAATCATGAGCCATTTCAGTCCTGTGGATGAGACCGCTCAATATCGCGACGACATCTCGCCCGGCTTCCTCGCTATGAATGTGATCAGGATTGTTCAAAAGCCCGTCTAAGCTTAATCGATTAAACGCACCAGCCACGTGGCCGGCGTACGCCATTGACCAGTCGCCAAAGCTTCGAGCCGTTACGGGTCGGAAATGAAGGATCGTTACATTCTTGTGACGTGGATCGCATTCAATCTGCTCGAACAAGGCCTCCACAGCGTCCAGGGGACCTTCCAGAACTTGGGCGAAGCACCCTGCGCTAAATAGGAGCGCTCCCGTTACATCGAGTTTCTGATTGTTCTCGCGAGCCACGGCGAGGATCTTTTGTATCTCCCCTTCGAGCGTCTCGTCAGTTGACTGCATGGCGCTGCGGCTGAAGTAGGCGAGCGTATAAAGGTCACCACTCATCGGTTTCGTCCTGTGTTGCGGCCTCGTTCTGCTGCTCGATCGCGGCGATAAGTTTGCTTACATCCCGAGCCGCCACGGCCGGACTCACAAGATAGCCTTGCATAATGGTGCAGCCTGCTCGGCGGGCGGCGTTTGCCTGCGCCTTGGTTTCAATGCCTTCGATCACCGTGTCCAAGCCAAGACCGGATCCTAGGGAGGCGATGGCTCGGACCATCCATTCTCCGCCTCCATGGTCGGTCTTGACCGATCCGTCCCGAAGGTCCGAAACGAAGGAGCGGTCAATTTTGAGCTTGGTGAAGGGAAGAGATCTTAAGCGTCCTAGAGATGAGTACCCCGTCCCGAAATCATCGAGGGCCAGCCCAATGCCCATGCTTCGGATCGTGTCGAGGGTGGTTATGATATTGGCCGCCATAGCGCTCTCAGTCAGCTCGATCTCAAGCCGGGCTGGCGCTAGACCTGATTGGGCCAGCGCATCCCGTATCGCCGAAAGAAGCCCGTCAGGGTCGCGAAGTTGGTGGAGGGAAACGTTCACGGCTACGTGCGGCGGGGCGCGCGTCGAAGATGTCGGCCACGACATAGCGTCTCGACACGCCGTCTTCAGCACCCAGTCGCCAAGAAGATCAATCAGCCCGATCTCTTCTGCGAGCGGAATGAATTGATCCGGGCCAACCAACCCTCTCTCCGGATGGCGCCATCTCAGGAGGGCCTCAAATCCGACAAGGGCGCCTGTCGCCAGGTTGACCTGCGGCTGGTAGTGGACGGAAAACTGCTCGCTCACCAACGCCCGTCGCAACTCCACATGTTGCATCGCGATCGATGCTCGCAGATCTGATTCAAGCGAGTGGCGCTCTAAGGCCCGCACGGGCATTGACGGCTCGAACTGTTTAATTCGGTTGCGCCCGTCGGCCTCAGCTTGATGCATTGCGAGGTCCGACGCATGAAGGAGGCCAATGGCGTCGTTACCGTTCTGTCCGGCGACGGCGACGCCGACGCTCGCGCCGAGGGTGACCTGATGGCCGCTGGCGACATAGGGGCGCGAGATAAATTCAAGGAGCCGGCTTGCGGCGTGCACGGCAGCTGAGCTGTCCTTCAGCAAAACCGCGAACCCGTCCCCGCTCACGCGTGCGATCAAATCCGCCTCAGGGACAAGCTTCCCTATCCTATTGGCGATCTTCTGCAGCACCTTGTCGCAAACAACGGGGCCGAGACTGTCATTCACCAGTTTGAAGCGGTCGAGATCCAGAAGGATGAGAGCAGGGCGAGTACCGCAGGGCTCCTGCGTGTCGATCAAACATTGGAGACGCTCGATCAGGCGTCGCCGTGTGGCCAGACCGGTTAGTCTATCGACAACACCTTCAAGGTCAGCGCCGCGCGCCCTTATTGCACCCTCTTCGTCGCGTCTCTGGGTTGTAACGGTCGTGGCTGGCTCAAGACTGCTCATCTAGGGTGCCGTTGCTTCTGGTAAAACACATTGGGCCGGAATGATTACTTCGACCTTTAGGTCTTCGACGTGCGGATTGGTCGAATTGTCGCATGCGCTGTGTCTGTCTCGCGCGGCTGCGGCTTTATCCAAGACGCTCGCCTCGATAACCCCTCGACGGGAGGGAGCCCATCTTAGGCCGGCCGTGATTGCGTGAGACGACGTTGCTGGCCGCCAACGTCGCTTGGCGGGGTTGATGGTCGCCCTAGGTGACCTGGCTTGGCTGCTGTCCTCCGAGCCAGGCGGACAGACGCCCCTTGAACGCATTGCGGTGCGCACGAGCTCGCGGTTTGGGACCAGCCCCGCTTAGCCTCTCCCATCGCAAAACGGGTAGTCGCAGCGCCCCACAAATGAGATCTTTGGGATCATGGACACGAGCCTAGTTTTTGGCTGGCGCACAGCGCTGCTCGCCGCAGCCGTTGCGCAGCTTCTGGTCCTGGCGGTCTGCATAGGGCGCGCGTCGGTGAATAGAGCCGCTAATCTGACCCTTGCGGCGCTCCTATTTGTGCTCGCCGGGGTGTTGACCCCGTGGATGATCGGCTTCGCCGGTTTCTACGACCGCTGGCGATGGCTGACGTTTGCGCCCTTCTCCATCCCCTTGGCGGTAGGGCCGTTGATCTGGCTCTATATCCGTACGCTGGCCTATGGGGCGCGTCCGCCGAGCTTTTGGCGCCACCTTGCGCCTGCGGCGAGCCAATTCACCTACCTCTTCGCCTGCTTCCTCCTGCCCGAGCCCCTAAAGCAAAGGTGGGCGGATGAATCCGCCGGTTTCGGCGCAGGGCTTAACGTGGCGGCCGCGCTCAGCCTTGGGTGCTATGGCGCAGTAAGCTTGACCGGCCTTCGCCAGTATCGAGACCGTCTCGCGGACCAACGCAGCGACGACAGTCGCTTTGCGACGCGCTGGCTCGGCAACGCCATCGCCGCCACCCTGACGCTTCTGCCGGTTTGGACGATCTATGTGCTTTGGGACGCCGTCCGACCCCTCGGCTACGCCAATCTGATGGGCCTCTACCTGATGATCGCCGTCTTTGCGTTATACATCGGCGTTGAAGGCTGGCGCCACGCGGGACTGGCATTTCCCAAGCTTCTTGAGGTCAGGCCGCAGCTAGCCGCGCTCCGGGACTGGAGGCGGCAAGGGGAGATCTGGGCCGCCCGGGTGCGCGCCGAGGGCTGGGCGGCTGATCCAGAGCTTACCTTGTCCGCCTTGTCCGCGCGGTTGGGTGCCAATACGAGCTATTTGTCAAAGGCGCTGAATGAGGGCCTGGGGTTAAATTTCTCGACGTTCGTCAATGGGCTTCGTGCGGAGAAGGTCGCGGAGCACCTCGCAGCCTGCGACCCACGCGACCTCTTGGAAATGGCGTTCGAGGCGGGCTTCGCTTCGAAGGCCAGTTTCAATCGCGCCTTTAAGGCGCGTTTCGGCGTGAGCCCCAGCGAATTTCGTCGAAGGGTCTCAGATCTTGAAAATCAACCTAGGCCTCAGGAAACTGAGGCGCATCCAGCGTCGTCCCGCGTCAAACCATCGGAATGAACCGCAGGACGTTGCTTTCCGCCTCCACTGCAGCGATTTTTACCGCCGCAGCCGCCCCATCCGACCTCAAAGGAGACATTGAGATCGTCCGCCGCGCCTTGGCGTTGCACCCTGGGCTCTATCGATATTCCACGCCGGCGCAGATGGAGGAAAGGCTCACGGCCTTGGAGGCGGCGTTTGTCACCGCCCCCTCCCGCGAAGCCCAGTACCTTGTCTTGTCCAGCTTCCTTGCGACGATCCGGTGCGGGCATAGCTACTGCAATTTCTTCAACCAAAAAAAAGCCGTGGCGGCCGACCTGTTCGACAGGAAGACGCGGTTGCCCTTCCATTTCATCTGGCTGGACGGACGGATGATCGTTAAGGCCGACCCAGCCTACCTCGGCGTTCCGGTGGGCGCCGAGGTTATGACCATCAACGGCGTCCCCGCCGCCGATCTATTAAGAAGGCTCACCCCTTACGCCCGTGCGGATGGTCACAACGACGCGAAGCGGGCGTCTCTCCTTGGCGTCACAGGGACCGACGCCATCGAATATTTCGACGTCTTCCATGGCCTTGTCTTCGGAGCCCCCATGGGCGGAATTCACCGTGTCGCGTTGAGACGGACTGACGGCGAGGAGGCGCGCCTTGAGCTGCCGGCCATAGGACTACGTGAGCGCCAAGCGCAGATGAGGCTGAGCAGCGTTACAGGAGCGGACCCCTTCTGGACCTGGACTATGCGGCCTGACGGCGTGGCGGTGTTGACCATGCCGAGTTGGGCGATGTTCAACAGCCAGTGGAACTGGCGCGCTTGGCTGGACGCGCATTTGGACAGTCTGCCGGCAAGCAGGGGCCTCGTCATCGACCTTCGCGACAACGAAGGCGGAAATGACTGTGGCGATGAGATCCTAGCGCGTCTGACCCGTTCGCCTATCGCCACACCCGGCGCCTCGCTCTTGGTCCGCTTCCAGAGGACGCCCGCCGATCTCGATCCGTTTCTCGACACCTGGGACACCAGCTTTCGCACCTTGGGCGTCGGCGCGACCCCGCAACCCGACGGCTTTTACCGACTGACAGGAGACCGCGCCGACACCGCCATTCAGCCGCAGGGGAAGCCCCTCGACGTTCGGACAGCGGCGCTGATCGGCCCGGCGAATAGCTCCGCCACGTTTCAGTTTGCCGCTAAGGCCAGGGCCAGCGGGTTGGTGAGGCTTTTTGGTGAGACCACGGGCGGCAACCAACGCGGGATCAACGGCGGCTGTTTCTTCTTTGTTCGCCTTCCCGCCAGCGGGATAGAGTTCGACCTGCCCCTGATCGGCTATTTCCCGCCCGGCCACCCGCCGGACGCAGGATTGGCGCCGGACGTGATTGTGAAGCCGACGGCCACAGATGTGACCAATGGGTATGACAGGACGCTCGAAACGGCGGCCAATTGGCTGATTGAGTGACGTCCAGCCCTTACCATAGATCGCGCGTGTCGACGGCGACCGCGACAAACACATCCGCTGACACCCTTTTTAGGTGTCCGCGGGCGATGCGCTGCTCTGTGCAGTGTCGAAAGGGCGAAAGCGCCGTCTTTGACTGAAGCTTCGGGCCTCAGAAAACCCATTCGAGCATCCAAATTGGCGACCCGCGGCGTCCGGAAAACCTGCGTGTGTTT
>Ga0116230_10003238_pt1 | contig 15863 bp, 13 predicted proteins | sample S1TSphfallax_3_FD_88678 | JGI IMG/M metagenome (GOLD analysis project Ga0116230, IMG submission 88678) | Host-associated microbial communities from peat moss isolated from Minnesota, USA - S1T2_Fd - Sphagnum fallax MG | ecosystem: Host-associated > Plants > Peat moss > Unclassified | place... | reverse complement strand
ACGACCGACATTCCCTGGCTATTGAAAGCGAGTTCTTATAACGGCATACCTGGTCCCTCTTTCTTCCTAACAACGGGAGGACTTCAATTCTCGCCCGTAACCAACGGTCTGTTGTTCCAATCTGGCGGCACTGGAGTGTGGCAGATGAGCATGCCATCGTCCGGCGCGACGGGCTACACAGCGCTCACCTGGAACGACATGAGCGTCGGCATTGAGAACTTGGTCGCCAACGCGATTCTTGTTCCTCCGGGCGGGGTCCCGGTACTAGCCTCTTGGGATCGCCCTTTCTTTCGGATCACCAATCCGAACGTATTTCCCTCAACTTATGGCTCAGTCATTTCAAATACGATCGAAATGGGTTGGTCGCTCGACTATGCTTCCTCCAATCCGAGTTTCATCGTTGGACTTTCCGACTGGAATGGCAACGAGCAGTCAGGCTATTCAACCGATGGCGGCGCAACGTGGACGTACTTCCCCAGCGCCCCTGCTGGCGTACCGGGTACGTATTTCGGCGGCACGATTGCTGCCAGTACTCCTCAGAACATCATTTGGGCACCGGCTAATAAATCTCAGCCGTACTATACGTTGAATCAGGGTGCGACCTGGACCGGGATCAACTTGCCAGGAGTAAGCAGCTGGAGCACTTTTCATTGGATCTTTTGGCTGGACCAGCGGTCCGTGACGGCAGACCGGGTGAATGCAAATACGTTTTACCTTTACTACCCGGGCAATGGGGTGTTCACGACAACAAACGGCGGAGTAAGTTGGACCAAAGTAAAATCAGGAAACATCGAGAGCAATCCTTCATTCAGCGGCTACAACTCGACGATCTCCTCAGTGCCTGGTAAGGCAGGAAACCTGTTTTACACAAGCGGGGTGCTGAGCGGTTCCACAGCCACCTCGCCGGTCAACGATCCTCTGTATCGCTCCACTGACGGCGGGGCGACCTGGACAGGAGTTCCCAACGTTCTGAACGTGTCGTGCTTCGGCTTCGGCGCCGCAGCAGCGGGGCAGAGCTATCCAGCGATTTACATCGTCGGCTACGTAAACAACACATTCGGCATATGGCAATCGATTGACAACGCACAGACATGGACCAATCTCGGGACTTATCCAACCGGCGCGCTCGACACGATAAAAACCATCTCCGGAGATCCCAATAATTATGGTGAAGTGTATGTTGGCTTCGCTGGTGGTGGCTACGCCTATCTGCCGGCCGCGAGTTCTACACAGCTAGTCCCCCTGGCGCCTACAAATCTGAATGTGCACTGAACTGACGCGCAACGTTTCAGCAGCGCTCTTGGCGCGTCGTAGATGGATAAATCGGGCGCGGCCAAGTCAAGTTCGAGGAGGTCTGCCCGGCGCGTGAGCGACAGTGGCTTGGCGGCCGGCGATTTCAGGCGTCCGCGGGATTCGAGTGAATGGGCGATGTAGTCGCTCGAGAGGGCGATGAAGTCGATCGCATCCTCAATCGCCCTGTGACGGGCCCCATCGCCGTAGATATCGGCGAACGCTATGATCTTTTGCGCTTGGCTACAGGCATTGCACCGGCGTGCTTCGAAACCCACTTAATCGGCCGGCGCCCTCGGTGATATACCGAGGAAGCGCAGCGGCACTCGCTGCTGGAGCGCGTCTTCGCGCTGTTCGATCAAAGCCGTTAGGTGATCTGGATCCTCGCGGGTTTGTTGTCGGTCATAGCCGCGTACATGGCGGCCCATGAACTAATCTTGCGAGTAAATGAAGATCCGCTCCGAATACGCTTTACGATCATGCGTTGGTTCGCTTACTTGACTCGCACCGAGAAGCAGTTGGTGTTAATTAATCCGGCTCATCGAATCCAAAGAATGCAGCCCATGTTGGATACTGATTCTACCGCGACGTGGACAGACCAAGGGCCTGATCACGGACATTTTGCGGAGTGATCCGGAATCGCGTTAACGACGCCGTGCCGAAACGAAGGACACGATGATGTTGATGACGATGAGTTGCCGCGGATCCCACTGAAGGGGCCGTCCCGTGATTGCAGGCCTTATACGGGCCAGGAAGTCCCTAAATCCCGGTGAGAAAGAACAAACTTCGTCGATGCCTGCACTGCAACTGTTTCACCGCTATTCGCTGGATTGCTGCTAATTGCTACTGGTACAGTCAATCAGATGGACGACACATCCAAAGGTGGAGATAGATCTCATGTATCAAAAGGTTGTCGATTACATCAATTCAACGCGTCAAGTCGGCTTTTTCAATGCGGTTCTGAATAAGGCCCAACGAGCCCGTCTATGTCGGGGGCGATCCGTGTTCTTGCGGAGCAAATATGCTAAATCCCCTGTATGGTGCCGCGCGAACACTAGCGACGTCCATGTCTTTGGCCAGATCTTCCAGGCGCGCGAATATCGATGCCTCGATCAAATAAAGGAGGCCGATCTCATCATCGACTGCGGTGCGAACGTCGGATATGCGTCGGCCTACTTTCTGTCCCGATTTCCATCCGCGACACTCTTCGCGATCGAGCCAGACCCAGAAAATTTCGGCGCGCTCAAAGATAATCTGCGGGCTTACGGGAAGCGTGCGACATGCCTCTGTTTGGGTATATGGTCCCGATCCACGGGGCTGAAATTTTCACGCGACAGTCTCGGCAAGGGGCAGGAATGGGCAAGGACAGTTCGAGAGGTTCGCGAAGGTGAGGCGGCAGACGTCAACGCAATCGATATTGGTTCCATACTCGCGCAGTCTGGAATTAAACGCATATCCATTTTGAAGATAGATATCGAAGGGTCAGAAATTGCCGTCTTTTCCTCTAACTATCAATCGTGGATTGACAAGGTCGACAACCTTGTAATCGAGCTGCATGGCGCAGAATGTGCGCGCGTTTTCCATGAAGCCATTGCCGGATTAGCATTTGAGATATCAACGTGCGACGAATTGACCGTTTGTTTGAAGCGAAAATCCTAAACGGCAAACTCATTGAACAACGCGATGAGATTATCTTCGTGTGTAAGCACCGGTGTGAGATACCGTTCGTCGATGGCACGTGAGCCGAACGACAGAATTTCAGGCGGGTGCGAACATCGATGATGAGAAAGAGGTCTCGCCGAGCTGCGCGCAAAGTTGCATCTGGTTCATCCTGACGTCGCGGATAATTCTGGTACTTGCACTAAAACTCTAGTTGCCAGTGCTCCGAAAAAGGGATGGGTCATATTTGGCGCAAAACACAACCTGTTTGACGGACAGTGTTTAGGTTGCCTATCTAGTTCCCTCACAGCATACCGAAACGCATGGTATCAGGGACAGTATCAACAACGTTCATCAGCCGATTCCGGTCCCGCCGAAGCCACGCTCGCTAGTTGCCAGCCGCATCCAGTGGCTATGCTAGGGGTGGCTTGCTTAATCAGGGTGTCCTAGCAGACGAAATGGGACGCCCCCGCTACATGGCCCAGCGAGGGAGGTCATGCTTATACCTAGGCGCTGGAAGCGATGAAGTGTAAAGTCAGGGCAAGCAGTTAGGTAACCTCTGCGCAGGTTTCGCCAAATGACCGATACTGTGTGCAATAAGCAGCAGCAGTGGAGCTGATAGAACCATGCGGCAAGCGACCTTTGCCTTGGTTGTTTGGGCAAAGAGGCTCAAGATCACACAGCGCGAACAGTTCCTCGAAAAGATGGACACGATGGTCCCTTGGTCGCGGCTTCTGCCGCTGATCGCGTCGCTTACGCGCGACACCGAGATGCAGCAAACGAATAAGGCCAAGGGCTGGCACTTCTGGATAAAGGGGCATACGGGCACCGAGCGTCACGGCATCATCCTCGGTCTGAGCACCACGTCGGCGAATGTCAGTCGCATCACTCAGATTCCGCAACTCCTGCGCGGGGAGGAGCGCGACGTGTTTGGCGACCACGCGAACTGGAGCGAAGCGCGTGGCAAAGCGGCGCTCGCTAAGGGCCTCTGCCACCGAGACAACCGGCGCTCCCGCCACCGGACTAGGCACCAGCGACTCGTCAACGGTCATTGCTCCGCTTTTCGGCTCAGCGTCGACCATGTCTTTCGCGTGGTTAAACGTCTGCGGGGCTTTAACAAAGTATATTATTGCGGGTCCGCAAGAAATGCGGCGCGACTGGGTACTGCGCCCGCAAATCTGCATTTGGTGAGTCGACGCTTGCTGCCCTCGTAATGGCCATACGCTTTGTGATGATGACGAAATCAAAGAAAATGACAGAAACGTGTCGCAAAGGCGTTTCCTCGAATTTAGTCGGGCTCATTCCGATGGATTGGGGTCTTTCATTCATTTTATTCTCCGTTCGCGCAGCCGCCTGTGCACAGCTTCTGCAGAGCGAAGTGAACCTATCGATTATGTCGATCAGAACTACGCAAGGGTCGCGCTGCTAAATAAATGGATGCACTAAATATTCGTCTTTTTCTCATAGCTCCCAACGTCTCGGTCCAGATGGGCGGCGAAGCTATCAAAGCTCTCCAGATATTTGAGCAGCTTCATGGGTTGCTGGGTGACGTGACCCAGATTACTCACGGTCGAAATCGAAACGAACTGCGAAAACACGCGCTCGTTGCCGACATTGATTTCGTAGAGGACGACTGGATCGACGTTTTTATGTGGCGAAGCGTCGTTCTGCGCGCATTCATGACGCTTCGGTTTAGCTTTCGCGCGGTGAGACGCGCTGAAGCTTTGGCGTCCATGCGGGACGGCAAGCACGTCATCATTCATCAGACGGAGCCGAATTCGCCCGTCGCCACCCGATGGACTTCGTCTCATTTTCAAAACGTATTCGGACCAATCAATGGAAATATTTACTATCCGCAGTCTTTTAGAAAATTTGAGAGCGTGTCGGCCAGAATCAGGCGGCTATTGCACTTTCCTCTGCAGATACTCAATAGACTTTTCTGGCGGGGCCTTCAAAAAGCTGACCTGATCCTGGCAGCGGGCGGCGAGCGAACCATAAAATCGTTACGAGCGCTGGGAGTTCCATGCGAGCGAGTTTATGAGACCCTTGACTGTGGTATTCCAAGTTCACTGAGCGAAGTAGCACATACCCCGTCACCGAAATCCTTGGGACGGTTCATCCACTTTGGGCGACTCGTATTCCATAAAGGCACGGCACTCGCAATTGAGGCGGTTGCGAAAGCTCGCCCGTCGGTGACATTGGATATTGTGGGAAGAGGCCCTGAACTTGCTCATTGCAAGAGTCTGGCGAAAAAACTCAACGTCGAGGATAGGGTTCGCTTTCTTGACTGGTACGAAAATAGAGACGACTTGATTTCTTCCTTCGAAAACTACTCTGGTATCGTCCTTCCGTCGATAGAGGACGCCAACGGTATTGTCATTCAAGAATCAATGGCCGTTGGGCTGGTGCCCGTTTGCCTCGATTGGGGTGGTCCGCAATTACTCATAGATAACGGCGTATCCGGATACTTGGTAGCGCCGAAGACAGTGGATGAAATCACCGCCGAAATCGCCAAGTGTCTCAATTGCCTCGCTGAGGATCTGGAGATGACCAAGGCGATGTCTGCTCGAGCGAGACAGCGTGCGTCAGACTGGGAATGGACGAAGCTCGCGAAGGACTGGGTAAATTGCTATGCGAAGCTTGCAGCGCGCCCCAAAGCGACAGCAATGAGTCCGCCTTCAATCACTCGTTGAGCCGCGCGGCGATTACGTCGGCGTTACACCGTGACTAGATTGGGCCGGCGCTCGGTACTTCGCGACCGCCTAACCAGTGCGGGGTAGCGACGATCAGCTCAAGTATTTCTTTATGAGATCAACCCGCTGCTGAATCGCACTGTTTCGGTCCAAATCCTTACCCGACGTGGCCGCCGCCTCTATTAACTGTGCTAGCCGATTTCGATCTCGATCGAGCGAAGCAAGCGTCGACGCCAGCATTTTCCAGTCACCACGGTCGACGAACGCGCCTCCCCCATGTCTCGCAACAAGATCCTGCGGAAACGCGCCCGCATATCCGACCAAAGCACAACCGGTCGCCAACGCCTCGCTGAGGCACCGTGGCGATTCAGCCGTCTTGTGGCAAAAGAGGAAAATATCTGTGCTCCGAAGGCGAAGTATCAGCTGCTCACGATCGAGTACTCCGTAAAGGCAAACATTGTTGCGCAGACCTAATCGTTCCACATTACTTTGCATATCGGCCATCAACGGACCGTTGCCAAACCAGGTCGCCTGCAGGTCAACACCTTTTTCAATGGCAGCGCTGATTGCCTTGAGCCAGTCCAGCGGACCCTTCATTTCAATTAGGCGTCCCGCATAGGCTATCGACAAGGGTTTGCCATTTTTTATCTTTCGCAGTTTGGCTATAAGTTCGCCCGAAGTGACCCTATCCTCCGGGGAGACTTGAACATTCAGTACCTTCTGCGGATTCGGTGCTATGTTCTGATATGCGTCATAAACCTCTTGCCCCTGCAACAATGCTAGACTCGAACGAGCCGAGCATAGATTAACCTGCTTAGCGACCGATCGTGCCCAAAGCGACGATCTCAGCTTCTTGATACCAAAAGGCATTTCTTGCAGGTGCAAGTTCGCTACGCTTCGCTGGTCCCAGTCTGATTCGAAGCAATATTTTCGCTTCCGATTGAAAGCTAACTTAGCGCCAAGAGTCGGCCAGTCATACTTTGCGTGAGGTGAGAAGAGCAAATACTTGGCTTTAGTGATCTCATCCAGCAGTACCCTTCTCGCGGAAAAATAATGGTACAAATGCCTGTCCTCACGATACGTATACGGTAAGCGAATATATGTGAGTCGGTCGGCGTCCCGCAAAGAATTGATTGGTTGAGATTTCAGGATTCCCTGCGCTCCGTCTGGCGCCACAGGGCAAGCGAATGTAACGTGATCGAAATTCGCGAGGTATGCGAGAAGGTTATTCGCGTAATCATTCTCCACTTCATAAATTCCGTCAATTATTCGGACGGTAGGAGGAATCACCATCAATAGTTTTTCTGTCACGGCAATTCACCTCCTCAATGAGCAACCCATTCAGTGCTTACTGCTTACCGCCATTTGCGCCCATGGCAATCTTGTAATGCTTCGCTATATTAAAAGTAATTGTGCGGGTAATTGCCCGTTATGACCTTTAAAAGAAATCGCGAGGGCTTCTGCCCAGCAATGCATCGGTATCCCACATAGATTATCGATACATCGTAATTCAGTACCAAATGACGCATGCAAATCAAGACGGCATAGATGCCACTCGGCCTTTCATGCCCTATGTCCTATATTAGCCGATCGTGCCGTCGCGCGAAGACGAGGGGAACCTATCCCCAACAGGGTGACTGCAACGCTGCTTGATCTCCGTCATTGCTTGCTACAGTCCTTAAAACACCGTAGCCACTGGTCGCGATTCTCGCGGCGGCGACAAGACGGGTCCCTGCTTAGCGCTAATTTCGTAGCGACATTTGATTCGCTGAATCGGCGGGAATGGAAACTGCTCGAATCGTTCCTCGCGAGTGCTGTTTGCCAGTAGGAGGCGATACGGTGCCTGCTTCTCGGGCGTCCCAGCGCCAATTAGCGTCACCGAATCGGCTGCTTGCATAGCTCACTTGCGATCAAAATGAGAACAACATCTGCGCGTCTACTGCATCGATGCAAGCCTGGCGGTGCGAGCGGTATTTTCACTCGCTACGCTCTCGAAATATGTCGCCAAGCCGCAAACTCTAACTTACGCGCCGTACCAAGCTTGGCCTGCAACATGAGGGCCTTCGCACCGCCGTCCTGAACCTTCAGTTTGCGGCACAGCCGGACGGTGATTTGTCGCGGGATGACGCCTTAAATATCGCGAGGGCGAGCGCCGACTGGGCCAAATAATCATTCGCAGAGACTAACTTCCACTGTGCGGAAAATTCCGCGCGATGAGTTGCCATGAACTCTTGGAGCGCTCGGTAAGCCTCTGTCCGGACATCAGGATGGGTAATTTGAAACTGAAGCGATTCTGCCGATAGTTCGGAATCTCCCGCCACCAGCAGGGTTTTGGAATTAATTTGGCAGACTTTCGTAGGCATACTTCCTGCAGGAGATCCGAGCAGTTGAAAGTTGGTTCCTAGTGGGATGTATTGTCGCAAACGGCCACGGTAGGCATACGACAAGCCAAAATAAAGTGTCGGAGCATCGTTGAAGTAAAGAACAGCGGTATTTTCCGCTCCAGCCTCATCAATGGCATCTTTGAGGACTCTAGACCGGGTGTGACCGTATATCTCACCCGCGGTGGAGAGCCTTATTGCGGCGTAAGAGTCAGCCCCAATAATTACGAGCACGCCAAGCATGCACGCTATTCGAATTTGGCGATTTTGGTGGGTTGCCGCAGATGCGACAATCAATGCTGTAAGCGGCAATGCCCACGCGTTGTAGGTCGGCCCAAACGCATTAAAGGCGCGTGTCATTAATCCAAGAATAACCACGATAGCGAGATTTACAAGCAATAATAATAATAGTGGCCGCGCCCGCGGGTTGCCTCCCGGGATTGCTGCGCTTGCAGTAAGTAGGAGACCAGTTAACGCGGTGGCAATAGAGAGCCCTGGGATGCCGAGCATTGACTGGTGGCTATACAGTCTGTAAATCAGCTTGAGAAAGCTGTGGATGCGTTCGCCCATTGGGATTGCTGTCGGCGAGCCTCCCACTTTCATCGCCGCTAAGATAAATGGAAGAAGTCCTATGACAATGAATAGGTAAAGTAGTAACGGCCATCTCGCCCTCCGCGCAATCTCGATTGCAGCTGTCGATGATGTCACTGGAAGGTAATATATGAGGAGGCACAAGACTGCTCCGCTCGATATCACGATACCAAAGTAGTGGGTTGCAGAACAGAGCGCCGCCGCGATCGCGAACGACCAGAGATCATTGGTTGAGGGAGTGGGCCTTGCCTCAAGTAAACGCAAGTAGGCATAAATTAAAAAAACCGCAAATAGAATAAAAGCTGCATACGCTCTTATCTCCGCGCCTAGGACGATGAAGTTGGGTGACAGTGCGAGCAGCGCGGCAGATGTTAGAGCCGCAGCACGTCCAAGGTAGCGCCGCCCAATCCACCATAGGGAGATAAGCGAGGCCATCGACAGGCATACTGAAAGGTAGCGAGTGGCCAGAACGCCGCCACCGACGATATTCGACCATATGCCACCGAGCCAATAGCTTAGCGGTGGCATGCGATCGGGCGGCACGGGGAAAGACAAGGAGAAGCGCCCCACGAGCCAGCGCAACTGGTCGGCAAAACCCAAAGATAACCCGCTCAGCTGGGTGGCTTCATCAGTCCATACACTCTGTCGAATGGCGAATTGAACTTCAATAGCCGTAAAGATCAGGAAAACGCCTATACAAGCAACCGTCCACGCTAGTGAAGAAGCGGTAGCGCTCGACCGATCACTCATCGCGAGGCAGCTTTCGTGGGCGATAGTGTTTGCGCTTGAAGACAATGAACTTCAATGCTGCAAAATTGGCCAAGGTCGCGACTGCAATACCACCAAGAGACGCCAGCTGTGGTATGAGACGCGGGAAAATTGCCAACAGCACTATAGCGGCGAAATAATTGATGACTGCTCCGGCAGATACTGAAGCCATGTAGCTCAAAAACTGAGTCGGCATATGCCCGCTTTTTGAATGGGAAAATGTAAAGCGCCGATTCAAAAGAAAATTGGTAACGATTGACACTAGAATGGCGCAAGCAATGCTTAGGCCGGTGACGAATCCGAAACTTAGTAATGCCGTTAAAACGACTAGATTGACAAGCGCGCCGCTGGCCCCGACAACGACGAATTGGGCTACTTCACTCCAAGCACCATACTTGTATATGAACAGGCGGCGGACGTGCTGTATGTAGCGCAACTGTTCTCGCAAGTTGAGTTTGCTTTCCCCGTGAATTCTGTCTGTGAAAGAAATTGGTACCTCGGACACCCTGCTGCATCGGCACTTAACGATCAGCTCCAGTCCAATCTTGTACCCTATAGGATTTAGAAAGTCGGCCTTGGCATACGTAACACGCCGTAATGTGAAAAATCCGCTCATGGGATCGCTGATGCTCGTAAAGGGTCTGGCCATTAGCGTTGCGATACGACTGTTGAGCCAGCGGAGAAGCCCCCAGTTGTCATCCGTTACCCCACCTTCAACGTAGCGCGAACCAACTACAAATTCGGAGCCGCTGCCAAGCTCGTCAAGCATTCGCGGTATTGCCTCGGGCGGGTGGCTGAGGTCGGCATCCATGACAACAATAATATCGCCAGACGTTTGCCTCAGCCCTTCGAGGACAGCGGAGCTGAGTCCGCGATCCGCGGTTCTTATAATTAAACTGACCCACGTAAGATTCAGGCGCCGCACCTCTTCAGCCGTCCCATCGTTACTGTTGTCATCAACTATTGTTAGATGTAACAGCGGTGCATATGAGCCTCTTATCGCCGCCAGTCGCTCGATAAGAAGCGGGATATTGAGGGCTTCCCTGAATGTTGGCACGATCACATCGATTGTGGCGGTCGAAGGGGTCATATTCGATTGCGCGAAGTGCCTGATATTGGAGGAAGCGCGGATGTCGGTTCAAAAATCATGGGTCCGAACATCGAATAAACTCTTTTTAACTCGGTAGGCTACGACAAGTTGAAATGTTAGCAGACACAAATGCAAACCGATATTTATGCATGATTGGAAACCTTCATACGCTTTAAAAAGGTGATGGCGATCGCAAGATCGATACCAGCGCAGTATGAAAAGATGGGTCTTTATTTGTACTCAATTATCCGACCTCTCGAATTGGATAGGCGATCGGCGGCGTATCTTAGTTGACCCAAAAATTCCGGGAATTGGCACACCACGAGAGACACTGCCCGCCACCAATTCTGGCGCCTCGAGTACGTTCCACGGAAGAACAATCGACACACGCGGATCGGATAGATCAGGAACAGCAACATGATCCATGCGCTTATAGCAACACTCAGCAAAAATATCGTAAGCGGAAACAGGAATCCCCAGAGCCATATACGTCGGCACTCGGCGATCCACATCCTTTCTGGCGGGCCCCCATGCAAAGCGGCCCCGTTCGCGAAACCGTATCCCGTTCTGACTGCCCGTTTGAACCACTGTCCTACTCTGATGATGGCGGCGTCATGCAGAGTCATCGGGTCGCCCAAGCACCAAATTGTCCAGCCAAGCTTACGCAGTCGATGACACAACTCCGGTTCTTCACCGCAAATGAGATCGTCACGAAAGCCGGCGGTCTGGCGAAAGGCGGCGATGCGCATCAGTGAATCGCCGCCACAGGACAACGTGCTGCCGGCGGGCACCTGCCACTCCAAATCGATCAAGCTATTATAAATCGAGCTCTCCGGGTGTTTCTCCCGTCGCCAACCGCAGACCGCGGCGACGTCATCCCGTTGTTCGATGAATCGAAGCGCTTTTTCTATCCAGCCCTCAACTATCTCGCAGTCGCCGTCTACAAAAAAGACGTAACGGAGACGCGAATTAAGAGCGATTAACCGATTGAACCCTTCATTTCGTGCGCGAGCGGCGGTGAAAGGAGTAGCCTGGTCGAGCTCGATGACCTCTATTCCGCGGGCTCGAGTGGTCTCGACCGAATTGTCGTGCGATCCGGAATCGACATACACGATGTCCTGGATCGTATCGGGGATCGAATCGAGGCATTTTTGCAAACGCAAACCCTCGTTACGACCAATAACGACCACTCCGACCTGATCAGCGATACCGTCATTTAGCGACATATCAACAGCCTCGTCCGAGCGGTGACATGTCGCTGCTGAAACCGAATCGACAGGCTGTGTTTTTTCAAGTGTGTCACGGAAAAATGTGCCTCACCAGCGGCTAATGATATTGCCATGATCCGATCGTTCTAGTGACGACGAATTGTGCGCAAACTGCTTAGCGCGGCCGAGCATACGGCAGCCACTCACTTGACTACCGGCGAATACAATTCCTTCGACAGTGCGTTCTCCATTATTTCCCGTGTATCCGCACGGCTGAACACATGGTCCGCATCTTCGATGACGTGGATCTTGCACCTGTCTCCCAAGCGCGCGAGCCGCGATCCACCCTGGACGCGCAACAGTTCAAGGCCAGCCTCACCCTGGGCAAACACGAACACCACCTTGACGCCGCGGGAAACTATTTCCTCGAGTTCAGCGCCGATGTCCTCGGGCAATCTCACTTTCAAGGAGGAGGCGACTCTGCGCAATACATTGCCAATTGCGATGACGGGCCGCTGGACGTAGACGAGGGCCAGTCGCGTCATATCGACCTGACCGGTCAACACACGTCTCCAAGCCTCCGGGGAGAAGATCCGTTGACGCTGTTGACTTGACCGCATCACGACCTCGGCAGGGGTCAGCGCGTCAATTGCCGTACCATGTTCCCAGTAGAAATTTTGTGGATTGATCAGCAAGACTCTGGTGACCTGTAGCGCTGCTGCCGCTGCCCGCAGGGCGTGATAGGCTCCGGAACAAATCCCACACAGCGAGAGGTCGACAACCCCATGACGGCTGCGCATGAATTCGATCGCTGCCCGAATATCGTCCAGCGCCGCAGGCGGGAAAACTTCGTTGTCGGGGTGGCCCTTACGGGTGTCGCTATCCCCCAATCCTTGCAGATCGAACCGCAAGACGTAGTAGCCGCGTCGCGCCCACTGGCGCGCCAACGTAACGTACTGACGGTTGGGGCCCATGTGGTAAGTGGCGCCTGCATTGAGGAGGATGACCCCGCGTCTGCGCTTTTCATCAACCGGCGGCGTGGTCACGATACCGAAGAGCCGTGTATCGGAGTGTAGCCAAACCGGCCGCTCTGAAATTTGGTTTAGAGGATTGATTTCAGGACCCTTGAGATAGAGTATCGACGACCGATCCTCGCCTTCGACGTCATGGACCGACCTTAAGGAATCGCTCTCGCGCGAATTGGAGTTCGTGCAGGTGTCTGCGCGAATCGCAGAGATCTCGTGAAGCCACGCACGCGCTTCGGCCAACATCTCTACCGGGACTTCCGCTTCTTGGGGCATAGCCATGACCATCTCGATCAGCCCGGGCAACGCTTTGTACCGCGCCGACGACGGCAGGGACTCGGACCACTTGCGCGCAACCGGCAAGCTCGCTCCGTCGATCACGAGCGTCCGACAGGGGGGAGGCGGCATCTGGGCGAGATCCACCAAACTCAACGCGTGTATCGTCGACTCAGACAGGAAGAAGCCGCTGACTTCCATCGAGCCGTCCGCTGCGGGCGGCTCCGCTGCTCCGCCGGTTGCGGCTACCGAGCCCATAGCCGCCGCCAGTCGTGTGTTGCGCAGATCCTTCAAGTACCGGCGTCCACTGACCAACGGCGAAATGAGTAGCAGCCCAGCTAACGCAGGCGACCGGGCGGATGCGAGAGTTGCGATGGTCGCGCCTAGACGAAGACCCAGCAAACCCACCCGCGAGACGCCGGTACGCAGCTTCAACTCTTCGATCGCCGCGAGCACATCCTCAGTCCAAACGTCTAGTTGATCGGCCTTCACATCGATGTCATCGGAATCGCCGGTGCCGAGATAATCAAAACGAAGGCACGCGACTCCGGACGCAGCCGCCATTTCAGCGAATGCCCTGATACCGCGATTCGAGCATACCGCTTCGTAGCCAAATGGCTTGCAGATGACCAGCGCGAGGTCTCGCTCTCCGTGTATCGGGCGATGTAGCCAACCAAACAGTCGGCGCTCAGGCGGGCCAAAATACAATGGAGTGGCAGGGTTTGATTGCTCCTCCGGTCGAGCGATATCTCTCGACATAACTTTCGTAAACTCGCGTTCAGGCTCACGCGCGCTGGAAGTTCCTGAGTGCGTGATTTCGATTGGGGAGTCAGCGTGCATCGGCTTGATTCTAATGCTTGATTCGAAGGGAAAGCCACAAAAATGGAAATCAGCTGTCACATCCTATGCGGCAACAATGCATGGCAGATTGATCATAATCATGGATCTCGATGGAGGCGCGTCCTATGTTTGATTTATGCCTTCGGATGTCTTGACTCAATCCAGAATGAACGGCGCTTAGATATGCCGGAAATTAAAACGCGTTTTCTCTGCATTATAAGGTTTGACGCCGACAGTGGGGTTGTCGCGATCGCACTTTGGTACCCTCGATATACTAAGGTAGGCTCAACGCGCTTAAGAACTCCGCATATTTGGCCGCAAGATGCAGAGGTTCAACCAAAATCTAGCCATCTTTTAGAGCTCTAGGAGCCGAACTCATCAACTCGAATGGCTGGGCCTGCGGATCTTTGGTCAGAAGAACTAACGGATCGCAGCCGAACCGGATCATTCGCAGATGCACTTGGACGAGGCGTTCCCGGTGCGCACAGCGCCCCTAGCATCAAATTTGTGTCGACACGAGTGAGCTCGGCATATTCTCCCTTTTTCTCACTCTGTTCTGGGTATAGGTTGCTCGGTGACAAATAACTCTGCCAATTTGGCAGCTTCGAGATCGATCGAGTGAAGCTCGACAACGCGTTTGTGCCCAGCGTCGCCCATGCGCTGAATGTCCTCGGGCGGCCGTAAAATGCAGTCTTCAATGGCCGATGCGAGGTCGTCCACTGACCCGGCCGGGAATAGCCAACCGTTTTCGCCGTGTCGCACGAGCTCTGGGATTCCCGCTATGTAAGTCGTCAGAACCGGACGCTTCAATGCTAGCGCCTCCATGATGACTACTGGCAGTCCCTCAGCAAAACTCGGCAAGACCAGGGCGCGCGCACCTAATATTTCCGCGCGGACCTGCTCACTGCTGAGCCACCCTGTTATACGTACAGAATCCTCGAGGCCAGATTTATGCACTAGTTTTTCTATCTCCTCGCGCATCGGGCCGTCTCCGACCAAGATCAATTGGCATCGGACGCCCTTGGCTGCAAGACTGGAAACCGCAGAAATCAGCAAGAGTTGACCCTTTTCCTCGCAGAGGCGTCCCACGCAAACCAGTCGGTCGTTGCTCGCCATTGAGGATGTCGGGATATCGTAGAACGCCTCTTCGAGCCCGCAGCGAACAATGTTGATCTTTGGCCAATTTTCACGGGTTGCATTGAGATAAAGTTGGCTGCGTCCGAAACTGCTGATCGCGACCACAAAGGTAGAACGCTCGATTTTTTCTCCCAAGTTCATCGGTTTCGCGAAATCGCCAGGACCATGGATCGTGAAACTGTAAGGAGGGCCCCCGAGGACAAAAGCAAGCATGGCGATCTCGGTGGGGTTGCTTCCAAAATGCGCATGCATACGCTGAGCGCCGAATTCTTCGAGCCACGGTACGATGCGGCACGCCTCGGCGACATAGGCCAAGTGATATGGCAGTGATCGGTGAGAAGTGCGTGCCATCTTGATTGCCAAGCGAAGCGCACGGAAAAAACGCTTTGGCGATTTGAATAGCACGCGTAGAGTCGGCAGGAGTAAACCTGCCATGCCCTGCTCGAGTATGTAGCGCGTCTGATCGCGCTCGCTTTGATCCTCGGGGTCCGGCAATGGATTCGCCCAACCACGCACCGCAATGCGCAGGATCTCGAAGCCTTGTCGCTCCAACGCCAGTATCTCTCTTCGTATGAAGCTATGACTGACTTTCGGGTAGTCGTTGACAAGGTATGCGATCTTCAAGACATAGCCCTTATTTCATGCACGTGAAATTATTGTACGCGGTGAAATCGGTGTTCAAGAAACCAAGCCCTGATGGCCGTCCCTACTTTCGCCCGGACTTTGCATCACATCAATAGCTCATTGGCCTTATATATGGCCTTTGTTAAACAAAAGCGTAATTCAGGGGCGATTTGTGTCACCGTCAGACACTGAACTGTGCACCAGGCGGAGCAGCCCGATTCCCAATCTCATGACCCATGGGCTGCGATGTCGCTGCTCGTCGGCGACTATAGTGGTTTGGT
>Ga0116230_10003237_pt1 | contig 15865 bp, 10 predicted proteins | sample S1TSphfallax_3_FD_88678 | JGI IMG/M metagenome (GOLD analysis project Ga0116230, IMG submission 88678) | Host-associated microbial communities from peat moss isolated from Minnesota, USA - S1T2_Fd - Sphagnum fallax MG | ecosystem: Host-associated > Plants > Peat moss > Unclassified | place... | reverse complement strand
CTGCCCGTCCCTCGGTTCGATGGACTCTTCTATGGGGCGATGCCGATGGATGTGGAACTGCTCAAGGATTCGATGGCGATGTTTCAATGTTCATTCGTGCAGTTCTTCGGCATGACTGAAGTGGGCGGCGCCGCCGCGGCCCTTGGCCCGGCCGATCATGATCCCGCGCGGCCCGCACTGCTCAAATCGGTCGGCAAACCCTACCCCGGCGTCGAGATAGAAATCCGGGATCTTGATCGTCGGCTGCTGCCTCGCGGTGTGCCTGGAGAAATATGGATCAAGTCTCCCTCGGTGATGCAGGGGTATTGGAACCTGCCGGACAAGACCGCCGAGTCGCTGCAGGATGGTTGGTACGCGTCCGGCGATGGCGGCTTCATCGACGAGAACGGCCATCTCTTTCTGACCGACCGTATCAAGGAGATGATCGTGACGGGCGGTGAGAACGTCTATCCGGTCGAGGTCGAGCAAGCGCTGCGCCGACACCCGGCAGTTCTCGACGCCGCGGTCGTCGGACTACCGGACCCGCGTTGGGGAGAGCGGGTGACGGCGGTCGTCGAACTGCGTCACGGCAACAGGGTCTCGGCCGATGTACTCATCGAGTTTTGTCACGGCCGGATCGCGGATTACAAGTGCCCGAAACAAGTCCACTTCACGCCCGCACTGCCGCGCACCGCATCCGGCAAGGTACAACGGATCCTCGTCCGCAACACCCTCCTCAAGCCGTAGCGTTACGTCCCAGGGTCAGTGACCGCGATTTCGATCCGGCCATCCCGAATCCTCACCGAATAGAGCTTCAGATTCTTCATGGTAACCCCGTTCACCGGCTTGCCCGTCGCGAGATCGAACAAGGCCCCATGCTTGGCGCAGCGAATGCGGCCGTTGGTGATTTCGCTGCCGACCAAAGGTTGCAATGCATGCGGGCATAGATCGGCAACCGCATGGATCCCTGCGGGCGTATGACAAAGCAGCACGCGCTGGAATCCATGAGACACAGACTTTTGCGATGACGGTGGCAGCTCGGCGAGCGCCAGGACGTCGGTATACCCCTCCCGAGACGCACCTGCCGCTCCCGGGTCGTCGGTCGTCGGGGCGGAAGCGATCATCAATGGACCCCGCCGGATCAACCGCCGAGGACTTTGTCGAGCACTTCGTGGAAATGCTGAATGCGCTGCTCTTGGTAGCGGCCGAGCGTGACATGGCTGTGGCCGGTTGCGGCACCGCGGATTCCGGCCTGGACCCTCGGCAGATTGCTCATGTCTTGATCGAAGATCAGCGACAGCAGCCCCATCTCGGGTTTCGAGCTGAAGGGTTCATCGAAATCCAACTCGATCAGCGGTGCGGATGGCGGTCGCGGTGCACCGCCTCCCGGCAGCGGCGCGGTCAGGCGGATGCTCATCCAGCTTTCGTTGGGATTCGTGCCGTAGGGCAGGAACTGATAGACCAGTGGCAAACCTTCGCCGTACCAGGGACAAAAGTTCGGGAACATGAAGTACTGGATGCTGTCGAGCATGGCCGCATCCGGCCACGCGCTGAAGTCCCGCGCGAGACCCGCGCCCAGCATCTGCCGCCGCCACTCCGCCACCTGGCCACGGCCCGATAGAGAGGACGTGGGATCAAATTTCGGCACGGGCACGCCTGGCATGGCCATCGCGAACACCTCGAAGGCCCGATCCACTGCGGCCGTCGGCGACGCCGTGTCGCCCAAATGGGGACTGGGAATGCCCAGCGGGGTAATGAGCCGACTGATCGCCGCCTGACCGTCATCCCAGATGTCGTACTGGGTCGACGCATCGCCGGTGAAGACCAGCGAATCGCTGTGGGTCTCGACGACGTGATAGGCCTCGAGGAACGCTTCCAGCGTCACTTTCCAGTTCGCGCGCACGCGCTTGCGGACATGGAATGCCGTGAAACGGTCCTCAGCCGCGCAGTCCTTGAAGAACTCCGGCAGCACGCCGAGCGCCGCCTCGAGCGGCGGCGCGTTCGGGTCCGGATTGATGAAGATGAAGCCGCCCCAGGTCGCGACGTTGACCTCGGGCAGGCGGTAGTCCGACGCATTCACAGCGGCAAAGTCCCAGCGGCTTGGAATGTTCTTGAGGGAACCGTCGAGATTCCACTCCCATGCATGAAAGGGGCAGCGAACGCTGGCGCCGGATCCCGAACCGTCGCACAGGCGTGTACCTCGATGCAGGCAGGTATTGTAGAAAGCACGAAACTCTCGAGCCGCGCTGCGCACGACAAAAAAGGAGAGGTCGCCGACGGTGTAAGGCAGGCGATCACCCACGTTGGGAATGTCTTCTTCGCGGCAGGCGAACTGCCAGACCTTCTTCCACAGGCGCTCTTTTTCGAGCGCGGCGTACTCGGCCGTGTAATAGCGGTCGAGCGGAATGGGTTTCTGTATGGGCAGGTGATTGCCGCGGGCGCGCAGGGCCGGCGGAACGCTGCGCGAATCGGCGTCAATCAAAGCGGCGGCCAGCGGACTGACGGCGGATGCAAAACCCCGGATCACGTTATCGACGGCTGCCATAGATGACTCCTTTTGACGCTATACCATTGCGTATGACGATATATCGTACGTAATCGCACTATATCCTAACTCACGGCTGGCTTCACTGCGCTCGACGGCCGGGCGCCGGACCGCCGCCTACAGTTCGAATCCTCGCTCCAAGTCGATGCCGAGATCTTGGAACATGACCATCGCGGTGGGCCGGCCGCCCAAGGTCACTGTGCCACCGGGATGCATGAAAGGACCGGTGAGGTACAGGCCGCCGATCTTGGGCACACGATATCGTGACAATGCCGGTGTCGGCCGGCGTCCGAGAATCTGTCCGCCCGCCGTCCCGATCCCGAAAATATCGCCGCCCACCATGCTGGCCGAATGACGCTGATGATCCAGCGGTGTTTCGATCAGGCGGCCGAGGATGCAGGAATCATCGATGTTGGTCGTGAATTTCTTGAAAGCCTCCCAGACGAGGTCGCCGTACTCCTGGCGCCGCGTATCCCACGCCGCGATCCCACCGTCGGCGAGCTGCATCGGCGCAAAGTGATAGAGGTACAGTGCACACTGATCCGGTGAGGGCACGCGGGTCTTGTCGATGAACGAATTGATGACCGTCAGCGGATTGAAGTGACCGTAGGGAATCGCACCGTACTTGTAGCCGTCATAGATGCGCCGCATGCCCTCAAAATCACCGCACGGCATGTATTCGACCACCATGCTGTTGCGTAACACCGGGTCGTCGCTGATGAACTTGGGTTCACGGTTGAGTGAGATCTGCTGATTGACTGCCCCGTGGTTGCTTAGCCGCGCGGCCCGCGCATCCGCGGCGATGCGGGCGTCGATGGCCGGGATGAGCTCGGACAAATTCCAGGGATGGATGCAGGCTAACACCGCGTCCTTGGCTGTGACGATCTCCCCATCGCGCAGACTCACACCCGTCGCCCGGCCGCCGGCGACGTTGACTTTGACGACCTCGGCGCCGGTACGAATCGTACCGCCATGAAACAGGATGCAACTCACCAGCGCGTCGGAGAGGCGCTGTGTGCCGCCCACCACCGCGAACGGACCCGAACTATGCACGAGTGCAAGCAAATTGTAGACCAGTACTCCCGTGCCGCCGGTCTCGGGATTCTCCATCGCCTCACCGATCCATTTCAGGTAGTGGAGCCGCACCGCGGTGGATTCGAAATAGCGACAGATCACCTCGTAGGCGCTGTTGAAGACACCGGCCGCGAGTTCGGCGCTCGCCTCGTCGCTGTCGAGAAGACCCAAGAAGCGGGCAAAAGGCATGGGCGGTGTAGCAGCCCCGGCATTCAACAGCGGCCCGAACTTGATGCAACGGCCACCGAGTTCGCGATAGCGTTGCGCATCCCGCTGAGAGAACTGGGCGATAGATTCGCAGGTACGATCCAAGGACTGATAAGTGGCGAGCACGCGACCATCGTCGAACAAGGTCGTGAATGCGGCGTCCCACTCCGCGAACGTCAGGCCGAACCGCGCCTTGAGTCCAAGTTCATCCTTGGCGAGCGCCGGGCTCACCATGCAGGTCATGAGTCCCGTCGCATGCGGATCATGGATGAATCCAGGCGCGACTTCCCGAGAAATCGCACCGCCTCCGCAACGGGCATTCTTTTCGAGGACCAGCACACTCTTGCCGGCCTTGGCGAGATAAGCCGCAGCGCTCAAGGAATTCGAGCCGCCGCCAACGACGACGATGTCAAAAATCCGGCTCACAAAAAAAAACTCCGCGGACGTCGAGCCCGCTATACTGGAACGCTAGCTTACTATACATACGCGGTGGACGATCAAATGAAACTCTACATGACCGACAACTCGGACCTGATGGAAGTCTCGGCGATCTATCCGGACGGGGGCAACCTCATCGTAGTCGGCACGATCATGGGCGCGATGCCGGTCAAGGCCGTGGTCAAACCCGCAGAATTGCGCCGGGCACTCGGCCTGATGTCTTTCAAAACCAAGATGGCGACATTCTTTATGCTGTTCAGAAGCTCCCGCTAAATCAGCGAGGGTCCGCCCGAGGAGAGCTGTGCGCCGCTGATGCCGTAATGCAGCATTTATGTCGTATCGTGAGTCGTATGCAGGCATACGATGTGTTAACATGCGTATCGCTGATGGATATACAAACGATTTGGGGGGGTGGCTATGCAGCGCATTCGGTCGATCTCAGCTTTTTTTCTGTCTTATTTCACGGCTCTTTCGGTCTTTCCCTGCCTCGCGGCAACGGCCGCCGGCGACGAAGACGGCGGCGACGCCGGCTTGGCCGAAATCGTCGTCACCGCGCAGCGACGTTCGGAGAACCTCGAGAAGACGCCGGTCGCCGTCGCGGTCGTCTCCGGCGATGATCTCGCCAAGCGTCAAATCCTGACGGAATCCGATCTCCAAGCGGCGGTGCCAGGCCTCACGGTGCGAGCGACACAGAACAGCGATCTGCTCAACTATGCGATCCGCGGGCAATCGGTCGACGCGTTCTCGAATTCGCGGCCGGCCGTGCTGCCTTATATCGACGACGTTCAGGTGAACAACAACAGTTCGACCGCGTTCTACGATTTGTCCTCGGTGCAGGTGCTGAAAGGACCGCAGGGCACGCTGTTCGGGCGCAACGCCACGGGTGGCGCGGTGTTGTTCACCACGACCAAGCCCACCAATGATTTCGACGGATATCTTACGGTTCGGGACGGTAACTATAGCGACCGTCAGGTCGAAGGCGCGGTGAACCTCCCGATCGTGAGCGACAAGGTGTTGCTGCGCCTCGCCGGCTTCTTCGAGGACCACGACGGTTATCAGACGAATCTCTACGATGATTCGAGGTTGGGAGCCGCGCACCGCAGCGCCGGGCGGGCGACCCTGGTCTTGAAACCGGTCGATGCCTTCACGAACACGCTGGTCGTCGACTATGCTCACGATTCAGGGTCGAGCGTCAACCCCGTGCTCTACAGCGCGTATGCCCCGTTCAGCACCAATGCTTCCATTCCGGCCACGGGTTTGTTTGGGCCCACCCTTGATGCCGCCTTCAATTTTCCGGGCGCCTGGGATGCCTATCTGGCGGCTCACCCCAAGGCCGATCCGGCCGGCTTGTATGCGTATGCCGCGTTACAAAACGCCCGCGGCCCCTACACGGTATCCGTCGACTCGCCGAACCAGCACCAGTCGACGCCTCTGCTGGTGATCGACACGAGCACTGTCGATCTCGGCGGGGACACCCAGATCAAAAACATTTTCGGCTACTCGCATTCGCGCGCCGACGATGCCTTCGATTTCGATGGCTCTCCTTATCTTGCCGAGGGGGCGAGCATCGTCACCCGTGATCGGCAATACACCGAGGAATTGCAGCTCATCGGCAAGACATTGGACAGCGATCTGTCGTATGTGACCGGCTTTTACTTCTCCGACGATCTGTTGTTCAACCAAACGAATGGTCAGTATGCCGAACTCGAACCCTTGAGCCCCGGGGCGAGTGCGGAATACCTGTCCGATTCTCGCAGCCGGTCCTACGCCGGCTATGCCCAGGGAACCTATGATCTTAGCCGGCTTACGGGCATCTCGGGACTCGCGGCGACGGTCGGCGGGCGCTACACGTCTGAGAAGGTCAGTGTCGACCAGTTACCGGGTTCCGCCTACAACCCCTTCCCGGTTCCCGGAGCTGAGAATCCGCTGTCCTCGACGTTCAAAAAGCCGAGCTGGCAGTTTGGCGTCCAAGAGCAACTCGATCCCGATCTGCTGCTGTACATCGTCACGCGCCGCAGTTTTCGCAGCGGCGGTTATAACCTCGATGCGCCACCGTTTCCCGGGTTGGCGGCGAGTGGCGGCTCGGCCTACCTGCCGGAAGTGGCAACCGATGTCGAGGTAGGGGCGAAGTTCCAAGGCCTCGTCGGCGCCATGCCCACACGCCTCAACATCGCGCTGTACAACCAATGGGTCACGGACATTCAGCGCACAATCTACGTGGGACTGCCCCAGATCGGAGGCGCGCTCGCCGCGCTGACCGTCAATGTACCCAAAGCCATCGTCAGCGGCGTCGAGCTCGACGGACAGATCAACCCCTGGCCGTGGCTGAGCCTCGGCGGGAGCCTGGCTTACACCGACGCCCGGTTCACGGAAAACCAGGTGGACGTCTTCGGCACGACCAACGATTACGGTCCCTTCGCCGATACCCCGCGCTGGACCGCGGGCGTCTATGCCGAGGCGTCAAAGGCGCTGCCGAACGACATCGGCACGCTGTCGCTGCGCACCGATGTCTACACTCAATCCTACTTTTATTTTGGCTCCTTGAATGACAGCATTACGCCAGGCACCGAATTGCCGAGCTACACCTTGGTGAATCTGCGCTTGGGTCTCGCGGACATCGAGCACTCCGGTGTGTCGGTGGCGGCGAGCGTGCACAACCTCACGAATCGGGTTTACTATATTGGCGGCGTACCGCTTGGCAATGTGTTGACGCTCAATTCCGCCATTCCGGGTGCTCCGCGGATCTTCAACGTCGAGGCGACCTATCGGTTCTGACATGCTGTTCGAGTTCATGAACGGCGGGCTAAGTTATGACCCGTCGGAGGTCGTCCGCTGCACGGCGGCAAACTTCGGCTGGGTGATGGTTGCATGCGCCCTGTCGTTTCTGGGTGCGTACATGCAGTATTTTGGGGCCATCCGCATGGGCTTCCTGCATCGTACGCACTCGATACCTCTGGTTGGGAACCTGTGGTTCTTCGCGCACGATACGACCTACGTCGCCAACTATCGTCACTGGTTCGAGGGTGTGGACTTTTGGCTCGCGAAAGCGTTCTGGTTCGCGCTTTTCGTCTTCATGCTGTGCGAGAGCGTCGTGACCTATCAGATCCTTCGATTTTCCCGGCGCGCGCTCTTTCCAGGCAAATCGCTACCGCAGGCGCTGCTACTGTATGTCGGTCTGCAGTTATTCGCGTACGGAGCGTTCTGGTGGTACCTGTCGATGATCCGCGACCCGTATTACTATTTGTCGTTCACGACCACGGTGGTGCTGGCGCCGATGTTCAATATCGCAATGATGCGCGCACGCGGGAGCCGCCGTGGGTTTTCTCGATCGATGCTGCTCGGTTTCGTCTTCCTGACCGTCGGCTTCTGGGTGTGGATGTTCTTGAGCGCCGCCTACTTCCGACAGCCGTTTTTTTGGCTGGTCGCGCTCGGCAACGTCGGTATCAGCTTGCAGACGATCCGCGAGTTCGAGGCGTTGCCGCCGTACCTGCCGGAGGGTGACCCGGCAGTCGTGGCGCCCGCGCCCTCGCTGCCGCGGGGCTCAAGCGCCTTGCTCGATCAGCGCAACGGCCGCGCCTAGGAACTGCGGTATGTAGACGTGCGGCAGGTAAGCGAGCTTCAGGTCATCGACTCGCCCTGTGGTGAGCTTCGCGGTGCACAGATTGGCTGCACAGGCGTTGCGAACGTGGCCCCAGATACGGAAAAACCGAATGCGCTCCGGACTGATCTCGGCGCCGCCGGCTTTGCGGTATTCGTCCAACAACCCCTGGAGGTCCAGCGCCGAACCCAAGGTATTGCAGGCATAGGCCAGGTCCTCGGCCGGATCGCCCAGATGACCAAACTCCCAATCGAGCACGGCAGTCAGGCGACCCCCGTCGAAAAGAAAATTGTGAAACCCGATGTCACCATGGAGGAGCACCGGCATGCCCGTCATGGTCGGGAGGTTTTCCAGCAACCAGCCGAACAGCGTCGTGAGCGAAGGCGATGGCAGATGCGCTTCGCGATCGTACAAGGCCTGGAAATTTTCGATATAACGGCGAACGCAGGCCTGCAGGGGCAACCCCGCCAGCTCCCTGTTGAGCGACTCCGTCAGCTGTGAAAGCTCAGCCATGAACGGCAGGGAATGCAGTCGCACGAGGATGTCGACCAGCGTCTGCACGAGGTCCGCCGGTACCGTGCCCTTGGCGGTAAACACACTGCCGCCCGCGACACCGGGGCTGCGTCGCATGACCAGGAAATCGCCGCCCGGCAACAAAGCGTGCTCGGTATCGACCCAAAGTGCATCGGGCGCCGGGAAGCCGCGCCCGTGGACGGCGCGGATCAGCGTGTACTCGACATCGATTCGGTGGCAATCATTGGCGATCACCGGCTCCGCGAGATCTCGCCGCAATACGTAGGAACCGGAGAATTCCCGACCGATGACGTCGAACAGAAAAGTCTGTTTGCCAAAACCGCCTGCGAGCGGCCGCAGCATCGGCACATCGATGGTCGGATCTGAAAAACGATCGCGCAAATAATCACGAAGCTTCGCAGCGGTGATATCGGTCGACGGCCCTGCATCGCCGGCGGACGCACCGGCGACCGTCATGGGCGCGCGCAGATCATCGATCTCCCACGCGTTCACCACCAAGGCGACGCGTGTGCGCAGTGGGGGTGTCAGGTTTGCATCGGCGACGATTTGATGCACCAGGGATTCGAAGGCCGCGAGAGCCTCCCGCCATGCGGCTTCCGCGGCGCGAAGGTTCGCGATGTCCCGGATGCGCTTCAATCCAGAGAGCATTTCCCCGAGTCGGTGCTCGATCGCAGGATTGGATCCGACCAGCCTCTGCAGCTCGATCAATGTCGCCTGGATGCGGTCGATCTGGAGATGGATTCCGGTGATGTCACCGTGTTCGCGGCCCGACAACAAACCGAGTCCGGCACCGATGGATTGCAGCGCCGAAGCCTCGCCGTCGCCGAGATGCGCGCGCAGGCGGTTAAATTCCGCGCCCAGGCTTGTCAATAAACGGTCAGAAGGTAAGAGCATGGAGAGGGAGGTCCGATTGGGCGCTTCTTTACGGGTGCATCAGGCGGATGTAATCCGCCCATTGGCATTCTTGGAAGTCGCCGTGCGTCACCCTGCCGTCGCACTCCCAGCGCGTGAGACAGATGATGGATTGGAAGTTGTGCCATGTCCGCCAGTCCGCCGCCGCGATCACTTCACCGCGTAGTTCGAACGAACGATTCTTGGAATCGACGAGCGTCATCTCCACGCTCTCCGGGAAGAGATTCTCGCGGCTGCGAGTGGTTTTCTTCATCGCCGAGATGACGGGCGTGAATTCCCCGTCCTTGTAGATCCACCCGCCCTTGACGCTCTGGCCGCCTGGTAATTCCAGGTGGCCCTTCCAATCAGGATTCGTCTCCGGATTGTCAAAAGCCGTGCAGCCGAAACTGAAGTTCTCATCGAACACGCCAGTCATCCAGGCCATCGGCGGAAACGGCTGGTGCCCCTCTTTGCGCAACTGTCCCCACGAGCGGTCGCGCACCGTGTATCCATTGACCGGGTAGCTCTTGCCGCGCAGTCTCAGCCAGCCGTTGGTTTTCATCGCCTGTTCCAGGTGCATGCCTGAGCTCAAGACCATGGCCGGCGTAACCGCATCGAGGGTGATGTCGAAGGCGTTGTCGAGCCGCGGATCGGCATAGCGGATTCGATGCTTCTTCAGGGGCTCCAAGGTGTTGACGTGATAACTGTTGGCAAGCTCGTAGTCGTAGAGATCCTTCGCCAGACAGGCATCGCTCTGATAAGTGACGAAGTCGAACAGCTCCGAGGACAGGTTATGTTTCTTGATTCCCTGCCACGCCCAGACGCCACCCGTCACCATGCCCAGATTCGGGTGTTGCCATAGGTAGCACAGGCCATGAATGCGCTCCTCGGGTATGTTGAAGCCCAAGTATTGTGTTTCGGTCAGCGAGTCGCCGGGCTCGAGTTCCCGGCTCTCCGGATGCAGGAGGTCGCATGCGGCCGTCGCCTCGACGAATGCCTCGTTCTTGGATTCCCAAAAAGGCTTCTTGGTAGCTTCTGTCATCTCACTCCCCCGAAGATGTTCCTCTCCATAGTGATATGTTTTAATATCGTATGCAAGAGCACGAGTGCCATGCATCGCGACTGATTGCGGCTATGGTACGCTTGCATACATAAATGCTCTAACGGCTATTCCGAGAGATCCCCGCCATGTCCACGATTCTCATCACCGGCGCCGCGCGCGGAATCGGCCGCGAGCTCGTGCAGCGAGCGGTCGCGCGCGGCGACACGGTCTTCGCCGTCGTGCGCAAGGAAGCCGACCGGGCACGGCTCGACGGTTCGCCGAACCTGCGGGTGGTGGTCATGGACGTCGCTGTCAGCGAATCCGTCGAGGCAGGTTTCGCCGTCGTCGATGGCTTACTCGCCGGCCGGCCCTTGGACGCCATCCTGCATGCTGCCGCGATTTCGCGGCCGAACGCCATCGAGATTGCATCGATATCCGAGTTCGAGGAACTCCTCAATACGAATGCGTTGGGCAGTCTGCGGATACTCAGAGCGGCCATACCGCGTCTGCGCGGCCACGGTGGGCGGCTGATCCTGGTGACGTCGCTCTGGGGCAAGGCCTCCGGTGCCATGCTGGGCGGCTACTGCGCTTCAAAACATGCGATCGAGTCGTTGGCCGACACCGCGCGACGCGAAACTGCCGGCATGAATCTGCACGTGATCTTGGTCGAGCCGGGGGTGGTCCTTACCGATATGCTGAACACGCAGGTAGCCGAAGTCGACGCGTCGATATCACGAATGACCGCGGACCAGCGCACCCTCTACGAGACCTTGTACCGGCGCTATGCAAAGCTTACCGACGCCGCGGGCCGTAGCGCCATCACCGCGGCGAGGTGTGCGGCCGGGATAGAACGGGCGTTGTTCGCCGCCCGGCCACGCACCCGGTATCGCGTTGGGCGCGACGCGACGCTGGTGTGTTTTCTCGCCTGGCTCCTGCCGGATCGCTGGATGGATGGACTCATGGGCTTGAGCTTGAACCGCAAGCCGCTCAATCCGGGCCAATCCCGTTAGGCGTGCGACGGAACGGCGCCGCGCGGATGATCCGGGCGTTGCGCCTAACATCGCCAGCAACCCAACATCGACAGGGACAGAGAACATCGACAGGGGGATAGTGATAAAGCGTATCATATGCGAAAATTCATACGTGTCGGACCTGGTGCGGGGCGCGGCGCCTTGCCGGGATACGCACTCGACGCGGCTTTCAGCGCGTTGCTCGATGACGTCGCGAGCCGCCGCACTGATCCGTATGAGGCTGCGCAACGCCCGCTGCAACGCATATGACACGCTTGCTTACAGCGTTCACTTTGACACCGCGGCGGGCGGAATGAATCCTGGGGTGCGGCCGAGGAGCCACTCTTCGTGAGCGCGCTGTACGCTCTCGATGACCGGATGGGGTATGGGCGGTAGTTTCTCGAGGACCGGTCTGGCGAAAAGGTAACCTTGAAAAAGCCGCACGCCCAGTTCGCGCAAGGCCACCGCCTCGGCGATCGTCTCGACGCCTTCGGCGATCACCGAGATATGCAGAGCCTTGCACAAGCCGACGATGGCGCGCGTGATCTCATAGCGAAAGACGTCCGTGTTGATGTCGCGGGTGAGGGCCATGTCGATCTTGATGACGTCGGGCTGGAAATCCGCCAGCATGTTGAGGCCCGAATGCCCGGCGCCGAAATCGTCGATGGCCGTAATCATGCCGTGACGCCGGTATTCGCGGAAGATGGATTGCAGATGACCCACATCGCGCGCAGGCTCGTTTTCAGTCACCTCGAACATGAGGTGGTGCAGGGGAAATTGCGCTTGCTCGGCCGCTTCGAACGTTTTAGCCAGGCACGCGGCCGGTTGGTACACCGCATTCGGCAGAAAGTTGATGCTGAGCATGGCGCTCATTTCGAGGCGCGCTGCCAGCGTGATGGCTTTTACCCTGCAGGCTTGGTCGAAGGCGTAGCGGTTGTCGTTCGTGATTTGGCGGAGGATATCGGCGGCGCTGCCGTCCGACACGGGACGCACCAAGGCCTCGTAGGCGTAGATGTCGGTGTTCTCGACATCGACGATGGGCTGAAACGCCATGGTGAATTCGGGCACGTCGACGTCGTTTCGACACGCTTGGCACTTGGCAGACATAACGGGCTTCCGACTCCGATAGTGGGCGCCGCTCACAACGACTGAGTGAAGAAATCTAGCGTTTCAGCCGGCTGCTTCGCCCTGTCTTGGTTAACAAAACCGCGAAAATTGCTGCGAAGCACGCCGAGGGCTTGTGACCTGCCTCTCGATATCGGGGCGTCGGCCATCAATACGTTTCGCGCTGATAAATACGTGTGGGAGAGCTCGGGAACAAGCCGAAGCCGGCGAGGCCGGTGGGGTTCGAGTTGGTGCCGGAGCCGACGTTCCAGAGATATTGCAGCCAGGTGGGGGCGGTGGCGGTCACGGTGAGCGCACCGGTGTTGCCGGCGCCGGGTGCGGCGAGGATGAGGTTGAAGTTGCCTGATGAGGCGACGGGCGAGTAGCGGCTCGAGGCAGCCGCGGCGCAGCCCTGGGTCGATGTTCCCGGGCTGCCGGAGTCACGGACACAGGTTTTGCCCGCCGATAAATAGGACTGATAGTTGCTGAAGCTGATCGCCGGTGCCGTGGTGCAACTATCGGCGGTGTTGGTGACGAAGCCCTGGGTGGTGCTTCGATAGTACTCGGTGGTCAGCGGCATCGGCAGATCGAGCAGTTCCGAGCCGAGCGAGTCGCGCAGAAAGAGCCTGCCGTAGTATTGATTCGCGCCGGTGCTGAAGGGTATGCCGCCGCTGGCGCCGAAGGTCACGGGATTGGCCGCCGTCACGCCGTCCAAGTCGATGACATTGATGGACAGCGCGATGTTCGCCGTGAACGGTGCGATGGCTGTGCCGCGGGTGAAGCTGATGCCGCTGCCGGAGCTGAAGGTGAGGGTGCTCTGACCCGCCAAGGTGGGTTGGGTCAGGCCGAGGTCGGTGATCACCGGATCGCCGCTCGTGGCCGGCAAGCCGGTGAGGGTCAGCGTCGGGCTCGCCGGTGTCGGCGTGTAGGTTCGACCGGTGAGCGAGGAGTTGCTGAGCCGCATGAGCGCACCGGTGTAGTTCTTGGTGGTCGTCCCGCCCGCCGCGAGTGCGGTGGTGGTGATGATCGGCGCCGTCATGTAGGTAAACGGCTGGCCGACGTAGCCGAAGCTGCCGGCCGAGCAGGCGGTGGCGAACAGCGGCGAGTTCAGCGACGTGCCGAACGATGCCGGGATGAAGCGGCCGACGTCGCCCGTGGTGGTGCCGGTGACGGTCCCGCTGCCGAGATAGGCGACGCTCGGCGTCAGCGTGATGATGCCGACCTCCGGCCAGGAAAACGCCGTGCCGGTGGCGGTGCCGCTGCTATACGAGCCGAAGCTGCCGCTGACCGAGGGGTTATCGCCGCTGGCGGGCAAGACCAGAGCCGGCGTGAGTGTGACGCTGGCGGGGGAGGTTTCCTGGCCGAAATTCGGCGTGGCGTTACCCTGGTAATTGCGGGCGGTGACGGTGGTGGTGAAGGCCTGTCCGGCGGCGGTGAATACGGTTCCCGAGGCGGTGCTCGCGGCCGGATTCACGGTACCGCTGCTGGTGACCTTGATGTTCGACAGCACGAGCGTATAGGGCTGAACCACGAACTGGCTGCTGCCGGTCATGGTGTTGCCGGACGCCGCGCCGTTGCCGAGTGGAATGTTGTACTTCGCGGCGAGCGAGATCTTGCCGGCATCGGAGTAATTCAGCGTGATCGGCGCTTCCCCATTGGCGGTGGTGAATTTCAGCGGTACGGTGGTGTAGTTCGACAGGCTGCTGTTCGAATTCGCCGCCAAGCTGGTGGTGGTGCCGTTGTTGGTGAGGGACAGTGTCTGTCCCGCCACGCAGCTGGTTGGATTGTTGCACTGGAAGGCGAGGCTCACATTCACGGTGGAGCCGCTCGCGAACACCGTGGTACAGGCGCCGGTCGTGGTATCGGTGCGGACGGCTTGCAGGGCGAGGCTTTGTGTCGACGTCACGCCGGCTCGCTGCGTGCCGATCGCGGTGGGCACGTTGCCGGCATTGGTGGTGATGAATCCCGAGGCTGCGAAGGTGAGCGCGCTGTCCTCGGATGAGGTGGCGGTGCCCGACGTGGCGGTGGCGGAGCCATCGGTGACGCCGATCGTGACCACCTCGGGATGGGTGTCGCGCAACGCCAAGCCGACCACGCCGTCATCGGCCGCGACAAAGGTGTAGGCGGCGGAGCCCGCGTCGGAGGCGCCGGCGGTAAATGTGCCGCTGCCGCTGGTGAGCGTCCAATCGCCGTGACCGGTGCTGGTCGTGATATCGATGGTGTTGGTGGTCGCGACCGCCGCATGGGTGCTCGAATGGGCGGTGATGGTGACGGCCGCCGGCGCGCAATTCACCGCCGTGCCGGGCGTGCTCACGGCATAGTGATTCGGGGTGTTGTAGGTGGCGCAGGGATGCGTGGTCATCTCCCACACTTGGAGAGAGGACACCGGCAGGTCGTAGAGGAACAGCGTGACCTCATCGATGTTGCCGGCGAAGTGGGCCGTCGTCCCGGTGGTTTGTCCATCGTCGCTGCCGCCGACGGTGACGTGGCTGCCGGTCCCCGCGGAGAAGGAGCTGCGCGCCAGGCTGACGGTGTCGAGACGGTTCCCTGAGCTGTCGAAAATGATGAGATACATCGCCTGGCCGAGATTGACATCGGCTTCGAGCGCGACGAAGTACCAGGTGTTGAGCGACAGGGTGATGTTGGAGTCGACGTAGACGGAGGATGGCTGGCGGCTGTAGATGCGTAGCTTGCCGGAGCCAGAATCGTAAAAACTCAGGCCGTAGCCATTGTTGTTCTCGTCATCCATCCAGATGCGACCCAACTGATTCGCGGTCGGGCGGATCCAGGCGGTAACGGTGAACTCGTTGCCCACATGCGGCAGCGAACCCGGCATCTCGACGTACTGGTTCGAGCCGTTGAAGGTGCCGTAGTAACAAGTGCCGGGCGAGCCGGCCAGCGCGGGTACGGTGTCGGCCGTGGTGGCGGCGTGCGCGGCCACGCCGTTGTAACCGCTGCCACCGGAATCGGTGACTTCGCCGGCCGTGCCGGTCCAGGCGCTTTCATCGAAGTGCCAATAGGCCGACGGCGACACCGTCTGCGGCTGCAGTGACACGGTGCCGGCAACACTTGCGGCGCTGATCGAATTGGCGGACGTACTCACGAAGGAGCCTGAGGCGGTGGCGGGGGTGAGATTCTCGTAGAACGCGCTCAGGAACACGCCGTTGGCGCCGTCGGCGTCGCCGGCGGCAAAAATCTTGGTCATGCCGGTGGGCGTGGAGGGTGTGTCGGCGTCGCCGTTGGCCGCGGTGTACAGCGCGACGAGGGTGGTGTTGGCAACGCCCGGCGTCAGTGACGGCGCCGTGCGCGATGTGCTGGGGGTGCTATTCGCTTGAGTGTCGTAGGTGACGACAGGATTGGAGTTGTCGACACCGCGGAAGGCCGTGATGGCGCCGCCCGTGCGGCTCGAGCCCGTCACCGTCCAGGTGTAGACGGTCGAGCCG
>Ga0116230_10003236_pt1 | contig 15866 bp, 7 predicted proteins | sample S1TSphfallax_3_FD_88678 | JGI IMG/M metagenome (GOLD analysis project Ga0116230, IMG submission 88678) | Host-associated microbial communities from peat moss isolated from Minnesota, USA - S1T2_Fd - Sphagnum fallax MG | ecosystem: Host-associated > Plants > Peat moss > Unclassified | place: USA... | reverse complement strand
GGCGTGATTCTCGTCAATTATTTCCTCCAAATTGCCCACGCTCATGGGAGATCCCCTCAGGTCGTCCACCTTGGACCGATCCTCTTCGTTTTTATCTTCCTGCGGCTTCAAACGCTCCTGACCTGCCACAAACTCCTCCATCAACAAGTAATCCTTCATGCGATTCAGCTTCAGAAGCCGAAGCTTGCACTTGGTGGCAAGCGTGAACCACGGGCAAGTGAGCAGCTGCTTTGGGTCCCTTCTGCTTCCGCTGCTTCTTGCCGACGCAGGTCGATGGTGCCGTAGGCTTGTACTTCTTCTCCTTCTTATTGTTAGCATCGCCTTTTCGATCCCTTGTACCTCCTTGCTTGCTCAGCAACCCGCCCGACTATCCTTGACCCATTGCTCCTCCTCCTCCTCCTCATGCTCAGTCCGTTTGCTCTGTTCCAATTTTCAGTAACTACAATTTAGTCACAAACCTGTGAACGCAACCCCATAACACAGAACCTCTCGGAAAAAACAACATGAAACACGAGCGAAGTGGCGGAAAGAGCTTGAAGAGGAAGAAGAATGGACTCTGCGCGCACTGCTTCTGTCGCCCTAAACATGAAGGCCACGTTCCCAATGCATTCTGAGCTAATGAAATTTCGACCGCTATGTACGTGCGCAGGAAAAACCCTCCTCGTGCTAGCCGTTCTCTACGTTCTAATGTGAACGATTTCCATGTTCCCTATGCTCATGTACCCCGCTTTGAACCAACCATATTGTGAAGCTCAATTGGAGTTTGAATTTCGGCACAATTGAACTAGACCGGTTAATCATGTTTGGAAATAATGCTATGTTTTCACCAGACAAGTTTTGGGTTTAAAATGTGATAAACAATCTAACGTTAAAGAAACAAACCTAGTAAACAAACTTCACCCTTAGTAAACATGTACACCATATAATGAACCATTTTCACCAATGAAGGTAAGGGCACTGAAATTATAGTGAACTTAATTCACTTATAAGGTTCCACGGTGAAATAGTCTAGTGAACTACACCAAATTTTCCTAGTAGTGCATCCACATTCCCCTTCTGGACCCCCCTTAAACAGAAACTCGTGCCCAATTTGGGCAATGTTTCCATAATTTTTCACACAATTCCCTCTCATACATGCACGCTCACCTTCAAAACCAAAGAAAAAAGAAATTCACATTCAAATTGGACAATCCATGAAATAATAATCATCCACACGTTTTTTAACACGATCCTTCCTTTCACATCCACACTTGTTTTCAAGATGCAAAACCCATAAAATTCACATAGGGTCTTTCCTAAATTTGGTTTTCTTTCACTCCTTGGACAAGGTGTGTAGTTCATGGATTAAAGACATTTTTTCAAAAGAAACCTCCTTATATTGTTTAATCACAATATGAATATCTTTTGAACCTTAGAAATTCAATCTCAAGACTTCAAATTCTGGCTCAATTTTCTTCGTTGTCTTTTTGGAGACTTCATAAGCCGACCGAAATTTAGCTTGTTATTTTGCCTTCACAAATTCCACATGTCGTAGTCCCACTATAAGATCTTGTGCTCATTTTTTTGTTTCTTTGACATGTTTAAACATAATGAACGTTGCTTCATAGTGATTTCATTCACATATCAGCTTTGATACCTTTATTTCAAATTTTTTGAGTGTTATTTTGTGATTACCAAGTATGTTCTCACAGTCAATCTCAAGCTTGGCTTGTCTTGCTCTTGTAGTCTTCTAAAGATGTTGTGAAAGATGACATGTGTAACAAGCTTTGGCTCAAGCTTCTACACCTTCTCCTTGATTTATATGTGGGATAAGCAAGCATCATAAGTAGTGATCTATCCATGGGAATCACCAACCATTGTTTATTTGAATATTTGCTCCTTATTTGTGGACCTCATGTTGATATCAAAATTCGTATGTTATTATTGTCAACTTTTTGGATTTCCATCACAAAAAGGACTATTAAAAATAATACTTTGCATAAAGTAGCAAGACACATGTTCCGAGATATGTTGTCTTAATGTTTCGAAGAAAGATTTCCAAAATTGTTATAAGGGAGGTTAATAATATTTTATTAAGGATGTATTTATCTACATTAGTAATGAAATTTCTTTTTGTTGAACGATTGATTAATTTGAAAAAAAAACCGATCTATAAAAAAATCCAAATTTTTGTTTATTTACATAAATACAATTTTTTTTTCTTATTCCCCCATGTGTAACTAATATATGATTGGTTGTGCAACTAGAAAATAACATATTTTTATATTAAACACTATTGAAATCGTTGAAATAAATATTAAATTCACTAATATGATGTTATTCTTGTTTTTACGTGCTTGGGGTAAAAGACGTATATATGACACCCGCATAATATGTTATTAATATATTAAATGTCAAAATATTTAATGTATTGTTTTGATCAATATAGTCAAATGATTTATTTCAATCCATCTAAAAAAAAAGTTTTGAAAAATTGGTCAAATTAATTTTTTTTCAAAATAATGTGTTTTTATTTTTATGCCAATTATTTAGTTATTTAATTGACCTTTAGTAAAATGTGTGTAATGTAATAAATTTGGTAGGATTCAAAAAATGGGGGAAAAGGACATGTGATTCATGTGCATGCATTGTTCATGTTTTATTGTTTGCATTAAGTTTAATACATAAAAATATGGTGCATACATTTTATTTTTTCAAAAACAATGTTAAAGCATGAACATGGTAAAGTCAATGGGGGTGTTTCCTTGGTGCGATGTACGCAATAAAGAATCACAACTTGACCATTTTCATTACAACACATTTAATGTGCCTTTCTAGATATTTGGGGAAGATTTTTTGATATAATTATGCAATTAAAGGTGAATCACATTATAAACTCTCATCATGTTGTGAAATTGGTGCACATTTCAACAATGCAATGGTTAATTGGAGTACATTTCCAACTTCTATGAGATTGTTGCCAAAATTATAACATAACAAAAGGACTAAGAAACATTAATTTTAATGGAAACTATTTTTCTTGAAAATTTTCACATACAAACCATTATAGAGCAATATTATCCATGAAAACTTTTAATTTGTTTTAAAGATATGATCTTCATATTAGATGATAAAAAAATGTTCGGTGGTACATTATGTTATGATAATACTAAGGATTGTTATTTTAAAATTGTTAACCCATTAAATATATAGTTGGGTTAGGTGTTGTTTTTTTCCTTCCACAAAGATAAAATATGACTTTAAATTAATGAAATTGGCAAACTACTATTAAACAAGGTGTTATATATATTTCAAATTGTTGTTATACAATTGCATTTTTTAAAATATTAATCAATTGCATATTCATTCTTTATATAACTTCTTTTTATTGTTTTCGCCCAAATCAAATTCTACATTAGCTTCATCAAAATTTCAAAATGACTGAAATTTTATATGTGGGCACTCTTGATACTATATGTAGACCAAATTTTGAGAAAAAATGTGTACCCATACCGTGGAAATATGCAGAATCAAATCTCTTTATTGGTCAACTTGACAAGCAAAAAGAAAATAATAACAAAATTTGTCATGAATCAATTGTATGTCGAATATTTTTTTCACTTTAAATAGATTACTTTGCATGAGAACAACCTTTTGTTAAAATTTAAGGCATGTCTCCATGGACATTATTTTCCTTTAATAATATTATATGTGAACTAATGATTACAAATTTCTTTTTTTCAAATAGTAAGAAAAATAAAATTCCATGAAACATTATTTATATGTTTGAATTGAACAAATACATCAAATAAAAAGCACATGTGCATGCTTACAACATTATGATTATACCTAGGATGGTTATTCAAATTTTTATGACCATTTTATTTGGAAATTTTTTGCAAGAAATATTTCATGTTAGCTTTGTTGAGGGGGTATATTTTCTAGAAGGCAATACAATTTGATAGGGAAATTGCAAAAACTTGTCCAACAATTGGCATCAAAATGATGTAAACATCACCTAATGAAAGTCTTTAAAATGTCATTTGCCAATCAATTCAAATCATTTAAAATTTATTTGTTTTAAGTAGTGAAAATGATTGGTGTTGTTGTTTTCAAAATTATTTTAACACACCATTTTATATTCATCACATTCATTTAGAATTTTATATCTAAATTTTCATCACACTACATTTTAAAGATATTGTTGTACTGATTTTCCTTAATTTTTTGTTCTTAACTGAAGATTATGACATTTCACTCAAGATTATAAGGTTTTAAAGGATATTTATTGTACTTTTGGGATCACAATATTTTTTTCAAATGATAGGATGAAAGAAATTTTAAAATCCACAAACGTTATTCATACATTTGAATTGAATGTAGATTTCAAATAAAAACCCCATATGTTTGCTTATAACATTATAATTGTAATTATGATGATTATTCAAATTGTTATAAACATCATTTTATTTTATAAAAATTTGCATCAAATATTAAATGTTAATATAGTTGAAAGGTTATATTTTTCGGAAGGAAATAAAATTTGGTGGGAAAACTACAAAAAATTGTCTAATAATTAGCTTCAAAACAATGTAAACATTACCTCAGGAAAATCTTGTAAAAATGTCATTTGCAAATCAATAATTTATTTAAAACTTTTTTGTTGTGAATAGTGAAAATGACTTATGTACTTGTTTTGATAAATATTTTGACACGCCCATGTGTCAAGACATGTAGTCCGTGGTTACATCGCCACATGTGAAAAATGTTGCCCATCATGTTGCATGCATGCAACCTAATAGCAACTAGTGCTCTTGGACTTCTTTCCCATGAACATGGAGCTCATATGAAATGTTATTTTGATATTAAGATGCACATATTATCTATATTCTATGATGATCTTTAGACCCAAAACACTACTACACTACCCCAACCATGAAACCGATCCACATAAAAATAAAATAATTCCAATATATCATCAAATCATTTTTTTGCCCCTCTCCTGCATACTTTGCTTCATTGAAAGCTACCATCCTTAGACACAATTGAATTCTATGGCTTTTAGGCTTTTTCAATAACAAAACCTTTGACAAAATGGTATTGCAATGGGTTACTTGCTAAATTTATATCAACTGTAATGCTAGTAATATTTGACTCACAACAAAGATCTTTATAGTTTGCTTCACAAGTTTTTTTCGGTTTTTTACAAAAAATAGTGAGATCTTGAAAGGAACACCATGTAGTACCTCAATAAGACAATTTTTCTATTGATTGCTATCAAAGAAAACATTTTACCCATATTTTAAAATATGCATGAACTTGGTGTGCCTTGATGGAATCTCCTTTTATTTTGGAAGTATTTGCCTTTCGCTTGTAATTCATTATCAAAATAATCAGATGGAAAAATAACTTTGATGTTATAATAGTGTTTGTAGCTTATGTACAATTTTACCATCCAAAAGTTCATTTGGCCAACTCTAAGATGTTCCATCTTGGATAGTTCATTTCTTTCCTCTATTATTTCCTAAGCTACAATATGGATGGCCAAGCATATTGAACCAAATAATGTCAAGATGTGAGTTGAATGCACATACATTTGACCAACCTTTTGCCTACTATTTAATTTCAAGGACACATTTACCCCTTTTAAAGGTTTCTAACAGCTAAACATTTTCATTTAATGGTAACCTTGACATGACACACAAACAATGAACAGAATCACCCATGGTATATATAGAAACACATTTGTTTATGAGCTTGGATTTTATTAGGCAAGAGTATTTTGACCTGCTAACAATTCCAATAATATAAGTTAGATTGAACAGCAACAAAGGCTTGAAAAGCTCCAAAGGTCATCGTGCAATTTTGTATATGGATGATGCCCCCACAAGAAGTTCATTATATGTCCATTTCCTCCAACCCTAAGATTGCATGCAAGCCATCATCTCGTCCCATATGTCATTTCACCAACTAATGAATACAACACCCATCATCCTTGAGGTCTAACCAAAATCAAGGATCAACAAAATGTGGAAACCTAAGACTTTTTAAACACTTACCTAGTTATGCGTTGTTCCATGTTGGAGACGTCAAGGTTATGATGATGTAGCAATCATTTCACACAACAAACAAGCAAAAAATGTAGATTTCTCATGGGAAATCCCTTGAAAGAAATTGTTGATTTGCCAAGGACTAATCAGTAGACTCCACATCATAGAACTACATCCAAAAGTTTCCTTTGAAGAGATTTCCAACATTGCTTACATCTAAAGGGTTTTTAAAAAAATCCTTTGATGTTAATTGGAAACATTACTAAAGGATATGTTCTCTTCCTAGGTAGATACATCTAGCTACCATTTAGGTAGTTTAACGACACATATTCTCTCTTAGCTATGGCCTAAGTCCAAAGAGCCTGAAAGTAATGTCTATCCATTTGACTAATGATTGTTAGTTCAAGAATGAGACCACTCATGCATAGCTTGGTGATTTCAATCACGTCTACACATCATAGATGTAGGTCATGGTAAAGTCATTCATAGGGTCCCAACCCCTAAATTCTTGTTTAGAACATACACAAGTACACGCAATTGAAGCCACATAATGCTGACAACAAATAAAACTAATGTAGACATAAGGGAACTTGGAAACTACTAGTCTTCTACTCATTGAGACATTGGGAAGTTGTAAAATGTGTAAGAATAATGTGAAAAGAAATACAATAAAGATTGGATGTGGAGACAAATTTTATGTGTTAAAACATTTCATATAAGACACCTTATTGTTTCACAATAATCACAAATAATCATCGGGAAGTGTCATTTTCAGCTTGCAAATGATGTCATTTGTCTGATGCTTTGATAATAAAATGAACTTCCACTTGCAACTTACCTTTTACAAACTTTGAGTAGCACAAGACAATCATTTAGTGTAATTAACATTGCTAGTTAAACCTCATAGTTTATAATTTCAATCCATACAATTCAACCCTACACAAGATACATCACAAAAAATTATTAAAAGGAATAATCGAGGGCAGGACACATAAGAAACACTACTACAACTCTTTTTTTTCAAACTAACCAAGTTGATTAAATTGGTATTTTTAACTAGAGGCCAAGGGTTTGAATGACAATGGGTCTCTTTTGATTAATCAATTTGACTAGAGTGACCAAATTGACAATTAATCAAATCAAACATCTAATCGAATAATTTTTAAAAATACCATTTAGTCAAATTGGTTAATGGCTTAGTTAATAAAACCACCCAATTTAATCAAATTGGCAAGTGCCTTAGTCAATAAAGCCACCTATTATATTCAATCAATAGGGTTAACTAGGTAGGCTTGGTCAAAATGGCCAATGGCCTAGTCAAAAGAGGCCAATTACAAATTTCAATACTAGTTGAGTATTTTGGGACTACATGTAACATTTTGACTATGTTTGACCGATTTGAAAAAAGTTGGAAAATGTAAAAGTTAACTAATCATAATTAAATGAATCATGATTAAAATAATTATGGTTAAACTAATTATTTGTATATGGTTTATTTAATTATGGTTAAATTGGTTATGGTTCAACTACCTATGAAAAAAAAATCAAAATTAAAACTAACTATAACTAATTTAACCATGGTCAATTTAACAATAGTTGGTTTAGCCCTAGTAAATTTAGCCATGATAATTATTTTAGCATAATTATTTTAACCATTATTAATTGGCCATTGTTGGTTTTCCCATAATCAATTTAACCATGCTTACTATAAATGACACTAAATTAAATATATTTGTTTTGAACATATTATTATTTTTCTTTAATAAATTAAACCATAATTAATATACCCATAATTAATTTAAAACTATTGTTAATTAAACCATGGTTGGTTTTGTCATAATTATTTTGAACATTTTGATTTTAGCCATAATTATTTTATTCATGTTTATTTTAGCCAAATTCATTTTACACAGGGCTCATGGTTAATAGTTTAACCATAGTTGGTTTTGCCATAATTATTTTAACCATTTTGGTTTTAGCCATAATTATTTCATTCATGTTTATTTTAGCCATAATTATTTTATCCATAAAATATTTATTCATTAGTTAGTTTAGCCATACTAACTTTATTAGTGGTTATTATAGCCAAATCTATTTACTCATGGTTAGTTTAACCATTTTGATTTTAGCCATAAAATTGGCATTCCCATAAAATATTTATTCATTCATTAATTTAGCCATATTAATTTTATTAATGGTTAATTTAGCCAAATGTATTTTTAAAACTTAGTTTAACCATTTCTAGTTCAGTCATGGGTAATTTTGCCATAATTATTTTAATTAAAAAAAATTAACCATAATTATTTTTTGCATAATTGGTTTTGCTAAAAAAACATTATTCACTAGTAAGTTTAGCCAATTTTATTTACTCATGGTTAATTTAACCATTTTTAGTTTCGCCATGGTTAAATTTTCCATAATTATTTTAACCATTTTTATTTTAGCCATAACTACTTCAATCGTGTTTATTTTAGCCATAATTAATTTATGCGTAGTTGGTTTTGCAATAAAATATTTATTTGTTGGTTAGTTTAACCATATTAATTTTATTCATTAGTTAGTTTGGCCATATTTATTTTACTCATGGTTAGTGCAACCATTTGTAGTGTAGCCATAAAATATTTATTCATTAGTTTGTTTAATCATTTCTAATTTAACCATGGTTGGTTCTGCCATAAAATATTTATTCACTAGTTTGTTTAATCATTTCTAATTTAACCATGGTTGGTTGAGCCATGAAATATTTATTCATTGGTTAGTTTGGCCATATTTGCTTTACTTATGGTTAGTTTAGCCATATTTATTTTACTCATGGCTAGTTTTAGCCATATTTTATTTGGCCATGGTTGGTTTAGCCATAAAATATTTATTGATTAATTAGTTTGGCCTTATTTACTTTATTCGTGGTTAGTTTAACCATATTTATTTTACTCATGTTTAATTTAATCACTTATAATTTAACTATGGTTGGTTTGGCCATAATTATTTTACCCAGAATTAGTTTAGTCATTATATATTTAACCATTACTTATTTAAATATGGTTAATTGAACCATAATTAATTTAGTCATGGATATTTTTCCATAATTATTCTAAAATTTTCATAATTAATTGTGTTTGGTTTAGGCATTATTATTTTACCAATCATTAGTTTTTCCATAATTGATTTTTCCTAGGTTAAATTAGCCACCTATTTAACTTATGTAATGTAAATATGTGGTTAAATAACCTAAATACAATTAACTTATATGTAGGTGTATTTAATTATCCATGCCCTACCCATACTCCACCTATTTACATACACTTTAACCTATAGGTAACCTAGTTATATAATTTAGGGTAGGCCATTTATATGCCTATGATAAATTACTAGTTGGTTTACTAGTTGGTTAATTGGTTATTTACCTAAAATACACTAATGAATGTGTAATTAAATAGTTAATTATTAATTATTACAAATATATTGTTTGTAATATATAATGAATGATGTCAAATTTGTAAGGAATATTAGTTATAATTTGGTTATAATTGTCAATCAACAATATAATACATTACAATTATCTTGATATTTTATATAATTCAAGGATTTATAATATGGTTGTAATTATTAATTATAATTAAATAACTAAACATTAATTATTATTAATTTATATTTAAACTTAATTAACATAGATATTTACCTACCTCTTTATTTATTTATTGGCTTAATTTATGTATCTTACATACTTATATAGGAATAATGTTGTGTGAACTTAAAAGGCTATAGTATGGTGTGGACATGAAAATGTTTCTCCCTCTCAAAAGTTTGTCCCATATTGTTTGTCATCCTTTCCAAATGATGAACAATATAAATAGATGCACCATAAGCACCCAAGACATAAGAAATATTTTTGAAAGGATGGTCATTTGGGATGAATCAATTGAAAAGGCTCAACCTTAAAAGCCAAATTCAAAATGAAATAAGATTTTCCTACCCAGGTCATTTAGGTGTAGGCTTAATTTAGGTGGTGTACATTTAAGCATAGTGAAGGTCATAGCTTAGGTTGCCCTAGTGTACTTTAAGCTTCTTTACCTAATCACTAGTTATAAGCTCTTAGACCTAGGCTTTAAAGCTTAGGTTGTAGGTTTTTAGACATACATTACTACAAAAGTGGGGTGTAAGTCATTAACTTAAATCACTATGGGACCTTAAAAGTGAAATAAGTTTACTACACTTTAGTGATTTCACCCTAATTAAAGTTATTTCACTATAATATCATTATGTAAACATCATGTTTCACTACTAATTGACATAATTCATTATTATAATTTATTGTAATAAATATGTTTATTTTTATGTTGTTGTTTTAAATACCTTATGTTACTTTATGATATACCCTATATTATTTTACGCTACCTTAGTTATTATAACTTATACCCTAAGTTATTATAAGTTATTATAGGTTATTATAAATTATTATACGTTATTCTACTTTAATTAATGTATCATAATTAACTTATTATAGGTTTTTTACTTTAAGTTATTTTATTTAAAGTTAATATATGTTATTTAAAGTTATTTTATCCTAAGTATAACAATTTAAAATAATATGAAATAAAATATATTGACCTAAGATAAAATAACCTAGAATAACCAATAATAGCCTATGAAAAATAATTTAAAATAACTTACGATAAAATAACTACCAATAGCCTATAATAAAATAACCACAATAAAATATATGCACCAATAAGATAGCCACAAATGGCATGTGATAATATAACCTAGAATAACCAATAATAATATAAGGTGAAATAGCCTTCAATACCCAAAAATAACCAACAATAACCTCACATAACGGAAAATAACATAAGATGAAATAACTTATAATAATCGTAAATAATTTAAAGTGAAATAGCCTACAATAACCTAAAATAACTTAAAATAACTAAATGTAACCTAGGATGAAATAATTAAAAATGGATTTTTTTTTGAAAAAAACCATAAATAGCCATAAATAATGTAAAGTGAAACAATTTAGAACAATGAAAGGTAGCCCTAAAATAGCTGAAAATACCTTAACATAAATAATATTATTATATTAACCAAAAAATCCATTTATTAAACATTTTCATTTTCAAAAAAATGGTCATTGAAATGTTATTGAATAATGGTATTCAAAAAAAATTGTTCAAATGATTTTACATTTTCAAAAGGAAATAAATGTAACTACGTACATTATTGAAAAAAAATGAAATTAAACTTGAATCATTTTATTTGGACAAAATCTCAATAAGATATGAATTTCAAAGTTTATATTTTTGTAATGTTTGAAATGAAATATTTGGTAAATAGAATACAATGTAATACATTATAACAATAAGTGTGGTGGTTTGATGGTAGGGGTGTTTATTTCCATCCTAAATGTCAAGGGTTCAAACCTTACAAATGGTGTGTTTGTGGTCAATAGTGGTAAATTAACTAAATATTTTTTTATGTAATTCCCTGAATCAAATGCCTACTTAGGTTGATTACATGGCCTATGTACCTAGGTTAGGTTTTTAACCTAGCATAGGTAATGACATATGTCAATAATTCATATGCATCATGAAATTATCAATAATACTAAATATTACATTAAATATTAAATTAAATTATTTTATTTTATTTCCATGTTGCCTAGTTAATTATCTAGCAAGTGAAATGGTTTAATAAATTTGTATTTCACTAATGGACCAAATCATTGTTCGTATCAATTAATCCCCATTCACTAGGAGTTGACTAGTGTCACCATGGTAAAAATGTCCAAATTCATTCAACATCTAAGGAAACCTAGAAAAAATTAGGACTCATTTTGGTGTAGTGATAAAGACCTTAAAAAAACATATTTAATTTTATGTTTAACCTAGGTTGCTTAGGTTCTATCCACATGGCATAGCCTAGTGGCTAATGTTTAAATGCCATGGGGCATATCCTAAATGGCCAATGTTTAAATGCCATGTGGCATAACTTAGGTGGCCAATTTTTAGATGCCACAACTTAACTTGGGTAGCCACTGTTTAAATGCCACATGGCATTTGCCTAGTCAAAATGGTGTTTCACCAATCAATTTTTTTTTGAGTATTGTGTTGACCAATCAAAATGACTAGTCAAAAGTGCCAACCTAGGCCTAGTCAAAAAGTACATAGCCTAGTCATAATGGACAAGTTCAAAATGACTTGTCCAAAATGATTAAGAGGTTTTTTTTATGCCTATCCAAAATGGGTATTTTTTTACCAATTTTTCTATTTAAAAAAAGGAATTCTAGTAGTGAAAGGAAGAAACCATGACTAGTTTCAACTACAATGTGGCCTATTAAAGCCACAAAACATGTAATGATACATGCTCCCAAAATTGCATAGAGGAACCTACACTCCCCTCGGAAAACTAATCATGATATCAAATTACAAGACATTTGAGAATTTGAAAAGTGCAAGCACATGCTCACACATAAGACAAATTTGAATACAATGTTCTTTTGTTAAGCATATGACTTATAGCCTTGCAACAAATCACACCACCAACCCACTTACCATGGTGGGGGTATATCATGAAGTGCAAGGCCTTATTTCCCAATAGATATGAATGGTTTTAGGGAAGAAAAAAAAAGGGACAAACATGGTGCGGTGCTTGTATTCCAAGCTTGAGTTTTAGGATGAGAAAGTGTTGATACAACACTAAAAGGCCAAGCACTTCAAGCCACTAGCTCTAGCTCATGGTCTCCATTTGAAATGTTCATGGTGGTATTTTTGAGTGCAAAATTTCGACCCTAATCAAAGTTTTAATGTGTGTTACATGGTCCTTGTTTCGCATTCTTGTTCTTTTTAAGTGAAGGGTTGAATGATATTAAACCTTTTTCCCATTCCTATTTTAGAATTTTGGTTGGGTTGGTTGCTTGATTTTCTAATGTTCTTTAAGAGATATGTGTTAGCATTGATAACAGTCATGACTACATCCATTTTTTGTTGTGTTAATTTTGGTTTTACTAGAATTGAACCAATGTTTGTCATGTAGAAAACATGATATTTTTTCTCACCTAGAAATCATTTTTTTTGGTCAAGAGGTGGCAAAAAGGTTAGAATGTTGCAAACAAATAAATGACATCAAAATGATGGTCATTAGGTCAAGTTGTTTAATAGGTGATGAGTTTCAAATTCACAATTTGAAGTTGATTGGATTTGCCATTACTCTTGCCACTTGTGCTTCAACCCCATGCATGTTCTCTAACTACTTCCATCACCAATTCCAAAGCTATTATGATCATGATGGCTATTACACTTATGATGGCCATTGTTAGTTTTATGTCTTCCACCACTAGTAAATCCTAATATTCTATTACTATTTCAATTGCAACTTTTTTGTTCTTGTACATATTCAGTTTCAATTATAAAAAATTTGTACTTGAAATCCAAAAGAATTCTAAAATATTTTCCATAACAACACATCTTCATAGCTTAAATATCCATATAGTTATCTATAAAAATGCTGCCATAATTTATTACTCATAATACTATGAAGAATAAAAAACAAAAATAGATCTTGGAAGAAAAAACAACTAAAAACAAAATATCCAAGTTCATCGTTCTTCAACTCTATATTTATATAAATTGTTCTAGTATCCCATTCTTCTTTTATAAGACTATTATGGATAAACCTTTCTCAAAAATATCAAGAGTTTCATTCCTTCTTAACTTTCCCGCCTAAAACACCATTTGAATCCCACCTCAACAATCCTATTCTTACTTACCTTATACGTATTGAACCTACCATGTCTACTTTGTTTCAAAATAGACATCATAGTACCTACTCCCTATGCTTATTTGGTATGATTATTACAATACAATCTTGCCCTTAACATTACCCCCATTGTACGTCATATTTCATCTTTGAAATCTTGTTTAAAATATATGAATTTAAAGAATTTAAAAACTATAAAATAAACCATCCTTCATCCATGTTTACTCTACAATTGTCTACTTTGCAATTGTACTCTATGGTTTTATAGAATGTTAGTCCTCCATGACATGAATTTCTTCAATCTAGAGTTTGTTGCAATTATTCATGTTATTTTACTTCTATAATTGTCTTTGTATGGCCATTATCTCCCTCCTCCTATGAAGTTACTACTATTGTAGTTATTGTAACAAATAAGGTAGTTTGAAATACATCTGCAAATGTAACATAGTTTGGTGATTTTATGTGAGTAGATACATGTTGTGCTTTTGGTTATGCTAAGACTTTTGCTAAGAATTGCCTTTCAACTTGTGTCACAATCTATTCATCCATAGCCTCCTCTGTAATATTTCCTCCCCTTAAATTTATAGGTGAGTTTGACTGAACTTCCCGAACCTTTCCACTTGGACTACCTCATGCTAATTAAAAATTAAAGTATTAAAGTTATCCTCAAGAGTTACAAAAGGTGATTCACATTTGAATTATGGATATGCTTCCTTGTATACTTTAAGCCTTCTTATAAAGTTGGCTTTAATTGTATTGTGTTCATTACACAAGGTTTATAAAGTTAACAAATAGGAAATCTTCTAAAGTGCAAACATAAATCTTTATTGAAAGGAAACTAAAACATGATGCTCACAACACGAAACATAACATCAAGATCTCCTCAAGGTTCTTGTCACATGAAATACACAAACTTGTGCAATGGAGAAAAGAGAGCCAAACCATCAACACCAAGGTATTTAACTAAAAGACCAAATCACAAATAACCAAACTAATATAAATAAAAAAAGTAACTCAACCTTGTGAAAGTAACCTAGTTGTTTTCCTACTCCAATAACTAATGAAACCTAACTAGTTGAGCTTGAATTCTCAACACTCCCTTTTAAGTTCAAATCCACTTCTAGTACACTAAACATTTTTCTAAACTTCTTTACCTTGTTTGTACTTAAAGCCTTTGTGAAAATGTCAGCAACTTGATTTTTAATACTGACATGAATAAGGTCAATTTCTTTTGCTATAACTTTTTCTCTAATAAAGTGGTAGTGCACTTCAATGTGTTTTGTCCTAACATGATAAACCAGGTTGTTAGCAAATAATATGCTACTGATGTTATAACAATAAATGACAACATGAACATCCATTGATTGTCCCAAATCTGAAAGTAGTTTTTGTAACCAAACTACTTCACATGCAACAATCGATGTGCCTCTATATTCTGCCTTTATGTTTGATAGTGTAATAATTGGTTGTTTTTTACTACGCCAACTAACATCACCACCTCCAAAAGAAAACATGACACCATTGATTGATCTTTTATCTAAAACATTGCCAGCCCAATCAGGATCCGTGTATCTATGTACTTGTAACTAGCTCTTAGCCACTACTACATATTGTGCCTTTTTGCGAAAGGCCAAACAAAAAACCTGAAGGGTTTGCGAAGCAAAAACAACCTGACATATTTGCGATGCGACACGCATCGTGCACCACCCATCGCTAATTTATAATGTACTTTACAATCATCGCAACACTTTTGCGACATATACCACAAAGAAAACTTTGCGACCCGCTCAGTTTTCGTCCACCCTAGCGATATTCCACACTTCGCAACGTTTAATCATACTCAAAACATCGCACATTTTACAATACAAAACATATCGCTAAAAACTTTGAGAGTCACAAGAAATCGCAAGCTTGCGTTATTCGGCGCCTCGCATTTTGTGTTTGAATATGTATCGCAAACCTCATCACAATTTTTTACAAAACTTTCCGGTGGTGGATGTATCACAAGTTGCGATGTGCGTTAGTTCGCAAATTAGTGAAAGGGTTATTGGAGAAGGCAGTTTCGCAAAAGGTTTCGTAATG
>Ga0116230_10003235_pt1 | contig 15868 bp, 17 predicted proteins | sample S1TSphfallax_3_FD_88678 | JGI IMG/M metagenome (GOLD analysis project Ga0116230, IMG submission 88678) | Host-associated microbial communities from peat moss isolated from Minnesota, USA - S1T2_Fd - Sphagnum fallax MG | ecosystem: Host-associated > Plants > Peat moss > Unclassified | place... | reverse complement strand
TGAACATTGTTTGGGCCACAAAAAGAGGGGTGATGTTATTTGATGGTGGATGTTTGAGAAGCTTGGAAAGGACATTTTGTAACTAGAGCTACAACAACAAAAGTTCAACATAATTGGTAGTTCAAAGTACATGGTTCAAATGGCAATGTAGGAAGTAGGAACATGAGGTGTTAAATGTAGTAAGAGCATGAGGACACCATTGTAACAACATTAATAGGGCAATAGTTATAAGGGAAGAAGGGGATTAGTGTTTTGTGGTAGCACCCATTTTTGTTTGAAATTGTTTGTTTAACTAGTGCACACACTCCAAGATAAAGCTCATGTAATATGCACTATGTACAAGTAATCAAATGTTATAACTTGTCTAAAATGTAAGGCCAAGTTCATTTTTTTTAAAATTCAATTTCTACTTATGTACCTAGATAACTTGAACCTTTTTTAAATAGGGCAGCACCTCAATTCAAATTTTAAATCAATTAAAAAACTAAACCAATTCTCTAGTTTGATTCCAATATCAATTCCAAGGAAACTTGAAACCTCCAGTTTGGAGACTCTATAACCTAACTTGAACCTACTAAAATTCAAGAACCTGCTAACATTAGTGTGGACTAAAAGTTTACAACTAAAATAAGTAAATCCAATTACTCTCCTGAATAAATTCCAAGTTTTTAAAACTATGCACTCCAAATTAAATATTGAATTATCCACAACATTCATCACATTGCTGAAATCCTACTACCTATCATAGTCATGGTAGTTTTGTAGTATTGGAATTGAGAATGTCATAATATAGTAGTCCAAAATGAGTAAGGGAAGCAAATCTCATTCCTGTAGTTATCTGCATCTTTCAATAATATTAGAATTTGATGTTGAACATCATCATATGAGAGTTCAAAATGAGCAATCAAATAGAAGTAAATCTCATTTTTGTAGCTCTCCAAATTTATCATGTGGAAGCAAAATTCATCATATTTTGCCATCATTCACCTTCATTGCAATATTCAACATTTATCCAAATATTTTTATTATAATCAACTCACAAAGCAACAAATAGCACCACACTTTGGGGTAGTTTCCCATAGTTTTAGTGTAACAGCATCCCCAACCAAGTTCAGAATGTGACCCTACAAAAATATTTAAGGCATCCAAGTCTAGTTTTTTTTTTTTTTTTGCAACCCCAGTGTGCTCCCATAAAACTAACTGGGATTGCGAATAGGTGGGAAGCTACTACTAGCAAACCACTTGGACCAATCATAATACAAATCATTAGGATTGGTCAATCAAAAATAGGGACCAGCAGTCTAATCATATTTTATTACACTTTTCTCTAGCAGGTATTTGTCGTGCCTTGTACCAGCCTTAGGAAAACATGCAAAAATGCTAGGCCAAAACCATATTCCTGAGCCAAGCCAGCATATTTTGACTTTTCTTCATCCAATTTTAATGTGCAAGGTCCCATACTAAGCACTTTCAAGGATGTTTTAAGCTTGTGGTGGAAATTAGATAAGTTCGAAGTTGGAAGGTAGAAAAATTTGGATAGAATACTTTATTGAAAAGTAGCTTGAACCTAGCATGGACCTTGGATATAACAAGTAGTTTGTCGCCTTATGTCTTTGTTTCAAGTTATAGAATTTGGAAATATTAGAATGAAAGTGGAGAGGGTGTCACCAAAAAAAAGGGGAATTTTTTTTTTCATTGTGTAAACCCCCAATGCTAGGCATACAGAGACTAATGTATATTGTTGAAATTTTACTCAAACAAAAAGATTTGCTTCAAGTATTACTTTTTCATCAAAATCCCTACAGACACTTAAATTCCATTGTCTTATTTTTATCTATGGACCACAAGGGATCAACTTCACTTTCAATTTCCTCTCTAGGAGTCAATAGGTTGCTTCATGGGAATGGCAGCTCATACCCAACAATAGAAACCCCACAAAAACTAACTCAACTACATCCCATGATTCCTGTCAAAGAATGGACAAAGATTCAAGGTAGGATTGGTGAATGTAATCTATTTTATTTTCCAATATCCCCTTGTTCCTAGAATCCCCGAAGCTCCCACAATGCAACAAGTACTTTCTCCTTAAGATGAAACACATTGCACACTCATCATCTCAAGATCCCCAAAGTCATCAAACATCAGCTACCACACAACCACTCCAGAAATCCTTGACATTCATCATTTCCCTTGTGTTGGTCCTTGAAGAAAAACATGCAAGACCTCTAGACTTCTTCTTGACATTCTTGGCGTAACAGAAGTTCAAACGTTAGGGTTCTTCTGATCCAACAATCCTAATCAAGTTTTATCCCTACCTAATTACAACACCCAAAGTACAAATCGACCACACACTTGTTAGTTATCCTGAAAGTCTAGCAATTTAGCTTCTTTTCATCACAAAAAGCTTCTGCTTTATACTTTTCAGCCAACATTAAATATACTCCTCCCATCCTCGTCCCTTCGCTCCCCATAAATCTTCTTGCCAATCCCCTTGTCAAACCATGATTCACACAACACATGAATAGTCTTCATTAAGCAACTGAGATTGTGCTCCATCATTAAAACCAACTCACCAGGATCCCTTCACAATAACCTGAAAAACAACAAAACAAACCAAAAACAAAAACAAATCAGAAAACAAATTCTTCGGCGCTGTTGAAGCACTATGCTGCCATTAGTTCAACCATTGAACCGAATTAGGGTTTGCAATCTTCATCCACCAAAAACATCTGACATTATTTTTAGGTTACAAGTGTCACCACACCTTCTAAATAAATCTATGTCCTCATAGATCAAACATTAATCTATAAACAGATACAATTGCAAATCCTTTCTTGACCATTCCCAACACTGCCCCTTGAGATCTTTGAAAATACACATTCTGTTGCCATGATCTTGTTCTTGAAAACCCTTGCCATCCTTGTATTCAACAAAGAAGTATGGTCCTTTTGAGTTACTAAGCAATAATCTCTTCTTTCTAGGCCTACACATCTTAACTTTGGTATTTTCTATGAAGCTTTCAAAGGTTTGTAACCCTTTTTTGGCAACATACACCTTCCTTTGTTTCCTCTGAGCATGCTCCACATTCTCCAGCAAAGTTTTGTGCACACTTGCAATCAACTGCATCTTAAGATTTTGTGTTGCTATGACTTCAAGATTTTCCTATTCATCAAACACATCACATAAACCATTAAAATTGTTGTCAATGGTGAGTCTTGGCATATGACCAATGAGCACCATGAAAGGAAAATATTTCATGTTGGCTTGGATGCCACATTAGTATCCAAATAGTATTCTTGGTAGGAGTAAATCCCAATCCTATATGTTGGTAGCAACCATAATTGTGAGTCCATGCTTGATGGTCTTTATTAGACACTCCACCATACCATTGCATTGAGGCTAAACAAGGGTAGTAAACTGGTGTGTGATGCCATACTTCTGATATATTTCAACAAATCCTTTCATCCACTCAATGCCATTATCTGTTAAAATATACTTAAGCACTCCATACCTGCAAATAACATCATCCTCCAAAAACTTACTAGCAGTGCAAACATCATGTTCCTTGATAGGTTGTGTTTCACACCATTTAGAATAATGGTCAATAGCAACAAGCACATATTTATTGCCACTAGTTGTTTCTAGTAATGGCCCAGCAATGTCCATTGCAACAAGATAAAACAAATCACATATAAAAATACTCTTCATCTCCACAATGTCGGATTTCATGTTTCCAGATTACTTAACTAGCTAACACTTCTCACAAGCCCTAATGAGTTTCTTGACAACTTCAATTATATCAGGCTAAAAAAATCTTTTCTTTATCTCAACAAGTGTCTACATTGCCCCAAAATGTCTGATTTCTTCATGTATCTTCTCAATCAACATTCTATATTTTGCAAGCCTAAATACCACTAGGTTCTGGAAAAACAGGGTATCCTCTAACCAATGATACCTCATCATTCGTTTCTTAACCTTTTATATTTTGGTAATGTTATCAAACTTAACTTCTAGATGTCTACTAGTGAGTAATAGCAATTGACATATTGTCTTCCCATATATCCATTTGCCTTGATTGGTAATCTTCACCTTGTCCTTCTATCTCCACACTCTTGCCCTTTTGTCTGTTTTTGGTTTCATCTACCATGGTTTGAACTTCAACCACCATTCTTATGTACTCCATCTGATCCATTTGAAGTAGTCCTTCTTTTGAAGGTGAATCTGTACTTTGTCCACCACATTCACCCATAATGTGATTTTTTTTAGTATCATTTACTACTTATCCAATGTGTTGCAAAATAAACAAATTGATGTTAACCTCATTGGTAGCATTACTCCTTGTAGGTGCTGGTGTGATTCCCAATTGCTCTTCATGTTCTATCACATCACTTCCAAAATCTTCATCGTCTTCCAGAAAACAAACAAGATTTTGGCTTAATATTCAAGTGTTTGCTTCTTGTTTGGTGAATTATTTTGAACTGAAAATCCTGCAACATTGCAATCTAATGGCCTTTCCTACCATAGGCATCTGAAACAGTGGCTAACCACTCCTAAGGTTTGTGATCTGTGCGTAATAGAAACGGGGTTTGGTGAAGATATTGCTTGAAATACATGATACCCCAAATGAGAACATAACACTCTCCTTCCATGGGATGAAAACGACATTGAACTGGAAATAAGCCCTTGTTGGCATAAGCAATGACTTGGTCATGCCTCTTAGATTTTTGTGACAAAATAGCTCCAACACCCCTTATAAACCAATCAACATCCAAGATGAACGGTTTGTTGAAATCAGGTCTGACCAAAACATGTGCTTCCACAAGTCTTATTTTCAATGTAATAAAAGTTGTCTAGCATATGGGCATCCAGAGAAACTTACAATCTTTCTTTGTCAATGCAAATACTGGTTCTACAATCTTGGCATACCCAGCTATGAATCTCCTATAGTACCCTATTAATCCCATAAATGCCTTAACATTTGTGGTTGTCTTAGGTGTTGGAAAATGTTGGATTGCTGCTATCTTCCTAGGATTAGGTTGAGATCAGGCATTGTCCACAATATGTCCCAAAAATGTAATGCTCTTAGATCCAAAACAACATTTGCTAGGATTCAACTTGAGATTAACCCCTTTTAGTTTCTGAAGAACCAGTCGGATGTGACATGAATGTTCATTCCAGGTTCCACTATGTATGTTGACATCATCAACAAACACTTTCACAAATTGGTTTGTCCATTCCTTGAATATTTCAACCATGGTTTGTGAAAATGTACTAGTAGCGTTTTTCAATCCAAATGGCATAACATTCCACTCATAAAGACCTGATTTGGTGATCATTGTTCTCTTAACATCATCAGGAGCCATTGGGATCTGCCAAAACCTAAACTGTAAATCAAGTGTTAAAAACCACTTGGAGTGCCCTAATTTATTCAAAACATCCTCAATCAGGGGCATGGGAAAAGAATCCCGCCTTGTTTAATGATTCAGTGGGCAGTAATCCCCACAAAATCTTTGGCTTCCATCTTTCGTCATTGGCAAAGTTACTCTGCAAGCGTATTATAATGCACTTTTGTGCATTTTTCCCAAATCCACCAAGGTTTGTATTTGTCAATTAACTTCAACTTCTTCCCAATAGGATAGCGGTCCAAGAGTCATACGGCATGGAGTTAGTCCTTGAGTATCAATAAAATGTTCCCCTACATAACATTGCCCCAACTCCCTTTTGTGCCATTCAAATACCTCTTGAAATTCCTCCAGAAAATCCCATAGCTGTTTTTGTTGTTCTTCATTCAAAGATTCATCTAGTGTTACCCTATTTTTGATTTGGGTCCACCTATTGCCCTCCTCAATCAAATCATCATATATTTAAACCATATACAAGTGCACATTGGGTTTAATGTTTTTTCCAAGTCTCTGCTACATCTGAGCATCCTCTTCTATAGATGCACATTTTATCCAATCAAGATAATCATCATCCTCAAAGAACAATCCCTCCAAAATGTTTTTATGTTGCTTTTGTAGTGTCAAATTCAAAATCTGCATAGGTGCCTCCTTTTCAATGATCAGATCCAACCCATAGTCCTTAAGTTCTTCCATTTCGTTCTCCAGATTCAAGATGGTCTCTTGTGGACCATTCTTTGTCTTTCCTTCATCCTCTGACTTTCCTTCATATTTTGTGATCTCTTCAGAAGAAAGACTCATCATTGAAATCCTTAGACTCTACTGCACCCAACAGATTAGCCCAGTTTTTAATCTACAATTGTCCCATCTTTCTGTTGAATAACTCTTTTTGTATGTTGCATTTCTCCTCTTCAAATCCTTCAAGCACATGCAACATGTTTACTACATTCAACGACAGTACTTCCATGTCCATTTCGGGTCCGTTGCGAACCTATATGATGCCCTTCTCCACATCAATGAATGCTCCTATTTTGATGAGGAAGTTCAGTCCAAGGAGCAAATCAGAGTTGTCTGTGTCCACCACAAGGAAAATCATTTGACACATGATCCTTCCCACTTTTACTAAAAGCTCAGTAATCCATCCTAAAGCCTATGTCATTATACCAAAGGTCGTCTTATAAGTTTCATGGCCAACCACCATATGCATTATGCCAAGTTCCCTAACAACACTAGCTGCCATTATTGACATAGATGCCCCAATATCCACCAAGCCTTCAATCATTGCTTGATTGATTTCTACTGCTAGATGTAATGTTTTGCTACAATGTGTTTTGTTGACACTAACCCTCCTAATTGCAAGGGTTGAATGAATTGTGTCTACTTGATTTTTCTGGCCTTTTGCATTTTTCCTCCTTCTAGCTAGTTTAACCAGTCCTTCCAAATATTCCAATTATGCTGGAATTATGAGAATGGTTTCCATGGGAGTTAAAGCAATCTTTCCTTTGATGAAATGAGAAAGAGTCTTAGACTTCATAGTTACTTCAAATCCCATGTTTGCTCCTTTGTCGCAACCCTAGCCTTGGGCTCGTGACCAAGGCAAGGGCTTGTAAGGTTGCGGGCCAAAAAAGGAAGCTTGGGAATGAAAGAAAGTGTGAGGGAATGAACCCTCACACTCCTAAGGGAGCTTCCACCTCGGGAATTGGAGTCTTGGTGGACTCTCGAATGTTCATAGAGCAATTGCAAGGGCCAAAACTCAATGGGTTGAGGAGTTCTTTATATCATTGAAAAGATATTGAAACTTAGTTGTCTAAAATGGGCTCGCATGACTCATTTAAACATCTGAAACACAAGTTATGGCCGAAAGAAGGGCCGGGAGTCAAATTGGCAGTTTGACTCTCGACCATTAAAAGTAGGGAATCAACCCGATTTCCTTGCATTCAGGTGCCATGCAACATACCATTTGGAAGCTCTCAACGAAGGCTACATCTGTGCTTTGGACCTCATTTCAATCAGAGGTTTGCACGTAAAGTTGTGAGGCCACAAAGTTGTAGGAGTCCCAACTTTGGGAATTTCGAGACTCCCATTTGGGAGTCCAAGGAGAAAATGCCATTTGGATGTGGGCCTTGTGGAGAGGCACAAAGTATACTATAAGGGGTTTGGCTCTTGCTTGCTGGCATCCAATTTGATCTGAATACCATTAGCATCAACATTGCCATATTTTCGCATTATCTAGGTATGTAGTTTTGTCTAGTCAATAGGTGTAGGATTCAACTTCTTGAACCATTCTTTGGCCCTCCCTCTTAAATTCAATTTGGCAATTTAAAATAATTTATCAACATTCAAATCTCGGACTTTTGCCACCATTGTTAATCTCTTAGCCCAATCATTTACGTCCTCATGATCTCATCCCTAGAATAACTCATCCATGCCCTAAGGATTGGTCATTTTGACCCTTCTTGACTCTTGATTTACCTACTACTAGTATTTTTCTACAAGAACTATTCTACATCCATCCTTCTCCAAATTGTTTTTAGCTCTACTGCTATGACCTACACTATTTGCTTCATTAATATAAATGAGGCTCTCTTGCTATTAATTAGGTTCTATCCAAATTGCTACTTGAGTGCAAAATCTTGATGCTAATATACTAATGGTTATGTCCCCAACCTCATCTAGTCATGATCAAAATCAAAGACCCTAGTAGTAGCCAAGCTAGTGGTATTTTAGAATGAAAGAACCAACCTGTTTTTTACAAAATTTAACTCCTCAATGTAATATTGCCCAATTGTACCCTATGGCTCATAACAAAGATTAGGGTTATGTGTTCCATTCATTAGATTTGTATGGTTTTTCAAGACTGTATCTTCATCATGAAAGGAAACTAGATTGTCTTCCTTCTCTTACTAGGTTAAATCACAACATCAGAGGGTAAAAGAATGAAAATTTTCTCATATGCAAAGTCCATTTGCCATCGTATCCCAAAATTCTCGTCATCAAATGTTCTCCAACTTATCAACCGAGACTTCATTCTTGAGTTTTCCACCTTCAGTATCCAATCTTTAGCCACAAATAAATCCTCCACTCCTGGAATGAGAAATTTGATGAAATGATTTGGAGAAACAAAAGAGAAAGGAATCCAAACATCACCTAATCGCGGCACTTATTTTTGCATTTCCAAGTTGTGTGTTGATACCCTAGGCAAGGTAGGAGGTAAAATGATATTGTCTTTGGAATGTTACCCTTGAAACCCATCCTCTTGTTCCATCTTGCATTTTCACCCAAACTTGTGCCCTCGTACAGAATTCACTATGCATTACTCCCACAACAATGTCTCCAACTTGTGCTTCGTCAAGACTCCCTCCTATAATGGCAACAACACCAAATCCCAACTGACACAGAATTAATGCTCATGTTTGTGGTGTTCCTCTAGTTCTGGGAAAATCAAACCTAACAGTAATCTGTTCTTCCTGAATTTCCTAACTCTCTGCAACAAATTGCTTTTCACTGGAATCAGACGTCCTATCTTTCGAAACATCTCATCTTTCAAATTCCCTAATAATTTCATATGCACCAGTCTTCTAAAATCAACTTGCTCTGATACCAAAAGAAAAGGGAAATATTTTCTTCATTGTGTAAACCCCCAATGTTAGGCATATAGAGATTAATAAATATTGTTGAAATTTTACTCAGATAAAAAGATTTGTTTCAAGTATTATTTTTTCATCAACATCCTTATAAACACCTACATTCTATTATCTTATTTATATGGACCACAAGGGATCAGCTTCACTCTCGATTTCCTCTTTAGGAGTCAATAGGTTGCTTCATGGGAATGGCAGCTCATACCCAACAATAGAAACCCCACAAAAACTAACTCAACTACTTCCCATGATTCCTTTTAGAGACTGGACAAAGATTCAGGGCAGGATTGGTGAGTGTAATCTATTCTATTCTCCAGTATCCCCTTGTTCCCAAAATCCCCGAAGCTCCCACAATGCAACAAGTACTCTCTCCTTAGGATGAAACACATTACACACTGATCATATCAAGATCCCCAAAGTCATCAAACATGAGCTGCCACACAACCACTCCAAAAATCCTTGACACACTTATCATCTCCCTTGTGTTGATCCCAAAAAAAAAACATGCAAGACCTCTAGACCTCTTCTTGACATTCTTGGCATAGCAAAAGTTCAAGCGTCAGGGTTCTTCTGATCCAATAGTCCTAATCAAGTTTTATCCCTACCTAATTACAACACCCAAAATACAAATCGACCACACACTTGTTAGTTATCTTGAAAGTTTAGCAACATAACTTCTTTTCATCACAAAAAGCTTTAACTATGTGCTCTTCAGCCAACATCAAATATACTCCTCCCATCCTCGTCCCTTTGCTCCCCATAAATCTTCTTGCCAATCCCCTTGTAGAATCATGATTCACACAACACATGAAGAGTCTTCATTGAACAATCGAGATTACACTCCATCATTGAAACCAACTCACCAGGATCCCTTCACAATAACCTACAAAGCAACAAAATGAACCAAAAATAGAAACAAATCAGTAAACAAATTCTTCAACACCATTGAATCACCGCACCGCCAGTAGTTCAGCCACTGAGCCGAATTAGGGTTTGCAGCCTTCATCCACAAAAAACATCTGACACTATTTTTAGGTTACAAGGGCCCCATGGTCATTGAACTAAAAATCGTTTACATAAAACAAGGACAAGAATCTAACAACTTTCTCTTCTTCATCTTTGCCAACTTATCTTAGAAATTTAGTACAATGTGGAATGCAATGAATGAATTAAGGTGCAATACTTGAACTATTTCTAAAAATATGAGATTGACTATAATGAATCTCTTATTGCATTACAAAGGTTGGGGGACTTATTTGGCCTAAAGTTTAATACATTTTTTCTTATAGGGGGGTTTGGTAACTTTGTGGTTGTATGTGGGTTTCACTTATGGTTCTTCTTTAATTCATTGAGCAAATTAAGGTATTATGAATCAATGGTAGTCCGGTGAATCAATGATCAAGACACTAGATACTTTGAAGGCCTAGTTATAGGTTCATTATATATAAGACTTTTTGTTCCAGGGATCATTGTTGGAAATGCCATATCAAGTGTCATTAGTTTGAAGGGTTTAATGAAGGTTGTTATAAGAGTTGAAATTGTAACCTTGTTACTAAGATGTTGGGTACATGTTCCAACGGAGTTTGGATTGACTAATGTTGGGTGATTCTCTTTTTTTTATAAGAAAGGACAAGTAGGTATGGGTCGGGTATATGGACCCTTGTTCAAGATTCTCAAAAAATTGGTTGAAGAAACTACCCTCAACTGTTAATTCTTTCGAGAAACCCACCAGTTCTTCTTTGAAACCTTCAAAAACTCATAAGCATAGGTTTTTTTTATGAATTTTTTCAAAACCTGGAACCAAAACTTTGTACATTCTGAAAAACTTCAGAAACTCAGAACTAGAGGTACTTTAATTCTGAAAAACTTCAGAAACTCAGAATTAAAGGTTCTTTGATTCTGAAAAACTTTGAAAAACCCTCAAGTGGAGGTTAAAAGAGCATCTCCATTTGTGCTCAGTATGTCACTCTGGATAATAAAATTAAATGTCTACATTTAGTTTTTTTTTTTTTTTTTTTTCCAACCCCACCAAAAAAACTAAAACTACATATATGTGGGAATTATTAATAGCAAACCACCTGGACCAATCATTTTGTAAGTTATTTAAATATAAATATGATTCCTATAATTCATTATGAGATTATATTTAAAATAATCTTAAAATAATTCAAAATATATCTAGAATATACTTTAAATATATCTTTATTTCATAGCATATTAACAAATGACTTCCCAAGGTAAGTTTGGTTGGCTTACTAGATTGAGAAATAAAATTACAAATTGAAAATGCAAAAGTTGGCAACATGTTAAACACCTTGGAGTCATGTAATCTTTCTTAACTACATATATACATAAATGCAATTTTTATAAGCTTAATGCCTGCAACACCTTCTGCAAAGAAAGATTGTTGTGTGAGGCCTACAAAGTGAAAGGCAATTCAAAGATTCCACACAAAATGCTTCAACATCAAATGTGCATAGGCAAAACCTTTATACTCTGAATAAGTATGTTGTTCAGATCAAGATTGGCATAAGAAATGGAACATGGTATTAGGATTCCCCTTGACACAAATATATCTTCCCGATGACAAAGTTAAATCCTATTATTTCAGAACTAAATACCATATTCAAATAATGACATTGGTTTAGTTTCAATCAATTTGTCCCCTACCGGCCATTATTAGCTACCAACTGAATTCTCCTTCCTTACATTATGTTAGTTCAACATAGGTACTCCTTACATACTATATCCAAATCCATTTTAACCCATAAGAGCCTGAGCCCTTTTTACAATCATTTTATGTCTACTTCATGCATTAGATAGAATTTTAGTTCAATCAATTCATTCATGAATTGGATTACAAACCCTAATGTTGGATTACAAAGTTTACACATTCAAAAAATTGATCAAAAATTTCATCCAAAATCAAACAAAGAATGATGGGATAACAAAGCTAGATTTAGCTCATATAGATCCATGCATGTCATGAGATGTTCATTTGCACTGCAAAAGATGTCCAAGGATCATTAAAGATGTAACTGTTAATTATCTTGTCATCAACTTTACATTTGTTGCATGGTAACAGAGGATTTTAGAATTGGCATGAAATCTTCGATAATTGGATTCAGTGAGTAGATTCCTTAAACAGTAATGGACTTGTGACTAGAAAGAAAGTCACTCTGATAGTATGAACACAATGGGTTTTAGGGTTTCTTTTTTCTTGTTTGATTGTTTTCAATAGCCGTCAACTTTCTGCATGCTTATGACAAAGATTATTCCGTGGCTACTACAAAAAATGCATGGGTAAGTAACCTTGTTTGTTTGTGTGTTATGGAGAACAAGATTTGCACCGAGCTATAGATGGTGGAGGGAGTTGATGTATTGAAGAGAGGTTTGCGTAATTGACAATGGAAGGTAAGATAAGAGGCAAAATGAAGGAGCGAGGCAACAAGTTTTTCTAGTGAGTTTTTCTTCTTATTGGCAATTTGGACTACTAAGCTAGTCGTTGTTGAACTCTGGTGCGCTAGTGACTTAGCATAGTAGATATGTTGTTCTAAAAAAGGATAGATGATATGAGGGGTTGATGTTAAGGAATGATGAAGACAAAAGAGGTCCGAGCTGTAGAAATAAGGGCATATAGAAATCAAAATGCATTTGGGAAAGGGAACTTTTGTTACAGCACCTTGAATCCATGTTGTAGACAGTTGTCAAAGTGAGTACTAGAAGCCTCAAAGGGGTGTCCTCGGGTTGGGAAGAATGAGATGAATGAGGACATGAGTGGGGGAAACCCAAAGAGATTAAATTTGTAGCACATTCTTGCACAAGAATTTGTCTTCTTGAGTGGTTCTAAATGAACCTGGTAACTATTGCTCAATGCCATGATCAGAACATTTAAATCCAAATGCTTACAAGATTTAGGGTTTTATCATATGAGAGATTTGATGTTACGTTGCATTGTTGCATTTAGTGGGAAAAAAAGTTAGCAACTCATATGGACTGAATGAACCTTGAGAGTTCTGACCTCAAGCCATACCTCAATAGGTTCTAGATTTTTAGTGATATGGATTAGTACTTGGCAGCTAATTGTATATGGCCACTATGGCAATGTGTGACGAGACTTGCACAACTGTGACAGATTGTAAATCTGCATATACAAAATTGGGTTCTATTAGAATTGGTAAACTCCGGTAGAATTTCTGATTAACAGGAGGTCACCATGCAAGTGATGAAATTGATTGTATAATTCTAGTGTTTATGGCTATGTTTAGAAATTTCATACACATCAGACTTTGTTCTTTTAACCTTCCCTTTTCTTTTTGGTTATAAACTGCCATGTGATTGATTTTTGCATAGATCTTTTACGAAATCTTTTGTAGCTCTGATATCTCTAGAATCTGAAACTCCCCCACCCACAAATGTCTATCAACTCAGTCCCGTTAGCCTAATTTGCTGCTCAGTGATTTCCCCTCTCAAATAACAAACCTGAAATCGCGTAGGAATTGAACTATTGTGATGAAAAAATTATCACTTTGGAGAAAATTCTATACTACCACTGAAGATTCACTACACTCCAGCTTGACATGACAATGAAATCACCTTATTTGAGATTTAGTTTACAATGTCATAGCCTTATTTCTAGTTTGATTAGGGAAGATGCTTCAAGATCTCACTTAATTTTTCAATTCATGAACAAATTTAGAATGCAATTCATCAAGATGACATTCTAAATTCAGAAGAAGACTATTTGATTATTTTATTCATGGTTGATGTGCACCAATGTTTGGCTCACCCATGCGTCCCATTTTGGTATTCCAATTGAAATTCTTTTGGTACTCTTGGACACATGTTGACAGGTTCTAAGATTGTTGCAAAATCCTTCAATATGAGACTGGATTCTGCACAAGAGTGGAATCCATCTCCCAGTAGCTTTGCAATTGCGGAATTTTATATACTTTCAAATGTAACATTTGAGACAGTGGTTAGAGATTGGGTTGAATGCAGTAAAAGTATTGCAAACTCAGCAAAAATCTTAAGGTTGGATGAGATTTGAAGATCAAATCATCCAAAAGAATTTTGAACATATTTGAAATTTTGTTGGTAAAAGGGACATTTTGCCTTTCCATTTCCTCTTATCTTGTTTTAATCCTGCTGAAATACCTAAACAAATAGGTTCCCAGCTGAATGCACGGTAGTGAATCAAATGCAAAACATGCACTTGCTGTCTATTGACAAGTTATCAAAGCAAAGCAAAACATGACTTTGCTCTATTTCCTCAAGATCAAAATCAAGAATAAGTATCTTACAAGAGTCATGTGCTCCTCCTCTCATATGAAGTCCAAGTTCAAAACTAAAATGAGGAGGAGCATGAAGAGAGAAAATGATAGTTGTCATTCTCTTGTCGGTTATGCCAAAATCTTAGTCCAATCAGTCATGGTGAGGGGTTTTACACAACTTGTGTCTTTGGTTTCGCTATTGACACAGGATTTGTTGCAACACCATCGGTTTTGTGAAATCCTCATCGATTCTTGCTCATAAACTAAGAAAGAGAACAAACAGTCTAACAATAGCAGCCAATCTGCGGGAGTTAAATTTTATGGCTGCCCATAACTACATCAATTGCACACTCAACAATGAGGAATGGAAAAATTTCCATTTCTCAAGTTTTAACCAACCAAATTCCAATTTTTGTTTAAACTAAAAGTTTCAGATTGAAGTCCCTTACAACTTACTCAAAAGTTAAAAAACAGGTAGCGACCAGTGTTGGGTGATTGTCATTGGGTGACCTGGTTCTCAGTTCGGTTCTCACATTTCAGAACTGAACTGTTCTCATTTTGGGTGAAAATTGGGTTGAAAAACTGATTTGAAGGTTCTCACCCATGTGAAAACCAACTAGGAGAATCCAAATTGAAAATTAATTAATTAATTAATTAAAGGAGAACTAAATTTTCACGTGAAAACCCAAATTCATTTCTCATTTTCTTAAACAAATTTGATTCTTTGGTTCCTCTTGTTCTTCTTCTCACATGGGGCTGACGCTATTGGCTCCTCTTGTTTGTTTTCTCACTTGGGGCTGCTTCTCTTTTCCTCTTGCTATGACTTTTTTTTCTCTTACTTTTATTACTCTTCTTCCATTGTTATTTTTCTCTCTTTATTGCCATTATTCTTTTTTTTACACTATTACTTTTCTATATTTATTGCTATTATTCTTCTTTTAATTACTATTACTCTTATTTTCCCATGGCTCTTCTTCTTGTCCTGTTGTTGTTACTCTTCTCACATGGTGTTGCTCTTTTCTTTTGATGAAACAATTAAGTTATTAATTATTAAAACTGATTTTAATTAATGAAAAATTTAATAATCAAGTTGTGAAAACCAGATGTGAAATTTGATTGTTGTTGTGTATATGAGAACCACCCGATCTAAGAACTGGGTGAGTTTTAAGAAAATAAAAATTTGATGATAACCTGACTGGTTCATATATATATATTAGAGAACCGATCAAGTTCTCATAACATCATGAGAGAACTGGAACCAACTGGTTCTCACCCAAAAAAATGAGAACCACCCAACACCCGTAGTGACACTTTACATAACTGTGGGTGTGGTCACAAGGCTACAACTCCCTCCTCCCACTTGGGACAAATTTTGGTCAAATGTCAATTAAGGATGTTCATAGTTTAGTGCCACTCTCAATTAAAAGTGCACATCACATTCATGTTTAATAACCACCATGCTTACAAATGGGACAAAATCCCAAAGAGAAATCTAATTATATCCATCCTTCATGGTGCTTTTGTGGGGGTATTGGTTTACTTTAACCTTAGTTTG
>Ga0116230_10003232_pt1 | contig 15872 bp, 19 predicted proteins | sample S1TSphfallax_3_FD_88678 | JGI IMG/M metagenome (GOLD analysis project Ga0116230, IMG submission 88678) | Host-associated microbial communities from peat moss isolated from Minnesota, USA - S1T2_Fd - Sphagnum fallax MG | ecosystem: Host-associated > Plants > Peat moss > Unclassified | place... | reverse complement strand
TGATCTTGTCATACTCGCCATCAACTCATGGGGGAGTGTCAAGAAACCTTGAGTCATGATGTAGTTTCCAAATGACAAGGTGTTTTTAACACATTGCCTCACTTGTTATGTTGATTCCATACCATCTTGATATTGGTGAATGTTGATTCCATACCATCTTGATATTGGTGAATGTTGATTCCATAACGTCTTCATGGAATCATTTTGTTCAATAGGATTTTTGTTTGACATGTGATGGTCAACTTTTAGTTCAATCATATACTTGAATAGTAGCATTTTTTTGTTTGGCATGTGATAGTCAACTTTTATTTCAATTGTATATTAGCTTTTTGTTCCTTAATTCATCATGCCTAAAACTTCGCAATTGAAACAATAGTAAAAGGATTGGTAGGTGCATTACAATCAAACGTATATTGCATCGGTGAAACTAGCATATATACCTTGATTATGAGCAAGTCACACTTGATAACAAAAATATGGTGATTGGATGGAACTTGTTAGCAATTTCATGAGTAACAAGAATGATCTCGATCAAAACAATTTGGAATAAATATGAAGGTTATGGCAAACTACAACAAGCATGCTTAGACATAAAGTCTAGTCATATAATAAAAATAAACTCCAAATGAGGATGCAAAGTATATATAAAATATTTACATAAGAAATGATTCCATAATATGAAGAGATGAGAATCAATTTCTTTTTTTTAAAAGGTGAAAAGTTGTTAGCTTTGCACCTTGAAACAAGGTTGTCTCATCTAAAATGAAGGCAAATTACCCCCCCCCCATTTTTGCCAAATGGCTACACCATAAAGGTCTTATGTTGGCACGTGTCAGGACTTGAAGGAAAAAGGATGGTGTTAAATGGCACCATCTAGGCCATCCCTATAGCCAAGGCTTCAACCCCTAACTTCCACTTTGCTCTAGACTAGCCTCCTTTCTTCTCCTTTCACTACCAATAGGGTGCCCATTGCCATTGTTGGCTCTTCTTTTCAAAGGTAAAGACTACTATAGTACCTTTTTAGGTTTGGCACTTGGGTATTCAATAATTTTTTTTTTTCAAAATCCATGTCAATAGGAAAAAATATATATTTTAATAAATTTTGACAATAATTATAGGTAGCTTCTTTGGTAGGTTTTTTGGATTTTGAACCTCTAACATAATGAGGCTTCGTTTATTATTTCCTTTTGCAAAAATGGGGAGACATAATGTCCCACCCAAGGTATAAGATAGAGTGATGTTGCAAATTATTGGATACTTACTTTGTGATGATGGACTAGCATCAAGTAAAAATTCTTGGATTTCCACTAATTTTTGTGTTTATTCCTCCATTAAAATTTTTAAATTTTTGAAATTTTAGATAGATTATTTTTAATTGACATTTTCAAAAATAATTTAACTATCCACAAACCTAAAAAGGTATTATGATCATGTACCTTTAGTCAATGACTAATGTAACTACAAGTGAAACATTGATTACGGAGTAAATGTGCAATCAAAGAGGACTTGAATGAAAAGCTCAATAAGAGCATCTTTGCCCATGCACCATAAGAACATATTTTGGATGTAGAAATGTAAAAGCTTGGTTTTGGTTTTTAAATTGGTTTTGGTACAACATATTTGCACAAGATGCGGTGGTTAGCAAAAGCCATTGCATGTCTAAATCATGTTATGGATTGGCCATATTGCTTGATTGGTCTTCACAACATAATCTTTTAGTGTTATTGATTGGTAAGATTATTTGATGGGTCGACTATTTTGTTATTAGTGACCTCCCACTTTTTAGAGTCTCATTTTCAAGTTTATGGGTGGGGCTTGAGACATGTGAATCAGTATTAATGGATGTGAGAAATGTTGATGCAAGCTTACATACCTTATATGGGTAAGGATGTTATGAAATGTTTTCTTGGTTTTTGGTTGCCACATTAAATTTAAATCCCACCCCTTTTTTTTCTTCCTCATTTCAATATCTATGTACATTGCGAATTATGTTTTTCATCATTTTACATGAATATTTGTTTTAGATTTCATGTGCAAGATTTTTCAAAATTCCAGGTGGGCCCAAAATCTACATTTTGTTGGACCCCATTAGATTGGCCCTTCAAACCATGCTCCTTTGCTTGCCTTGTAAGTTGTGCACAATTTCAAAAGTTTTGTAACTCAAAATATAAAAATTCATTAATTAATTTTAATATTACTTTTGTGGCAATGATTCACATTAGTGGGACATGGTTTTTAAATAGGCATGTTTTATTGAAGGTGTGTAGTTGTTATTGGCCAATGGGACATTGATTATGGAGCACCATGGAAAGCAAGGAAGATTTAAATGGTATGCATTTGCAAGAGATTTGCTTGGGGTTTAACTGTCACACCAAATTTGAACCCATCCCTTTTGAAGAAAAATAGATTCATGTGCATTGTGAATTTATCCTTTGTGTGTACATTTTATTTCATGGCAATGTTAAGTTATAAAGTTAGTCGAGGCAATTGTTGTTCATATATTCAAGTTGGGTTTATTAAATTAGAGGTGTTTTTTAATCTTGTTGCACCTTGATATGGCCACATGGCACCTTTACTCCTTGATTCTCTTCACGTTATCTAATAATCCAACCTTGCTTTCCTCCAATAAACTCTATTTCAAAAAGTCCTTCTTTCTAAAGACAATCTATTTATATTTGAAAAAAAGGTATGAACAATTTATTAGGTATTGAAAGAGGTGTGAAACATTGAGTTTCCAAGCTTATTCAAACATGATGGAAGAAGGTAACACTACTATAATCCTTCATGTGTGTATGGTTTTAGTTTTATGTGAATTGTAAAAACTCCAAATTCATGCAACAAATGAATGTATCTATGTAATAATAGGTTGAAACATGGTAATGAATGAATTGTTAAAAGAGGAAAAAACTTTTCCAACTTTTAGGTTTTTTTTACATGTTAGATCTAATGGTTGATCTAAGTTAGACTATGAGAATATGAACATGTTATTACATTTTTTCAATGTCTAAGATTTTCCTTAAATGCATTGGTTTGATTTTACAAATTGGGGTATGATTAAATTTGTGCACCAACTAGTCATTGAGAATACTAGATCCATGGTTGTGAGTGTCAACATTAGTAGAGAAACTGTCTTTTGTAACTTGTTTTATGCAATTGCACATGTCATTTGCAACTAAAAAATAGTTGCATGTGACATTTTCTAGTGCAAATTTTTGTTTGCATCATGTGATGATGTTACTACTTATGACCAACAATTATGGGTTTCTATCCATAGCTACATGATGTAATTGAAGATTAGTAATACTCACTTATGTTAAATTGTCCTTGTAGAAAATACTAGATGGTGTTATTTTTTATATCTTAAAACAAATGCTAGTAAATGCCATGGAATTTTATGGGGGATGGATTAATGATTGCATTACTTTCAAAATCATAACCTTGGGAATTGATAGAATCAACATTTTCTAAAGTCTAAAAACACAAGTGGTATTTTATTTGAAGGAGCAAAATGCTCCCTTTGTCATTGGGATGCATTGCATGAACCATCATTACCATGAATTTTTTCCTTTGTGGAATTGAATAAACACACCTTTATTTGTATGCTTAAATTTATCTAGTGTATATAAAGCTAAAATTCAAATCACATTAAACACCATGTACATCTTATTTCAAAATCTTATTTGAGTTCATTTCATTATTTGGGGACTACTCAAATCCTCCCCATGATTGGTGTAAAGTCATTTCTACCATGTGCACGTGTTTGTTTGACATGTCAAACATGGAAATTAATCTTTGTTAAAATATCCATTTCGACTTTGACAAATGTTTTTCCATGGAAAAAATGGCCCAAATTCATCAAATTTTGAAAAAAAAAAAGTTTCCAAATTGCCATATCTTTATGATAAGTTTTAGTAGGTAGTTAAAAATCTAGAGGGATTCTATTTTTTTTTCTATTTTCATATCTAGTTTGTAGCCAAATTTGGCTATTTTTTTTGAATGGATGATCACCACTTTAGCCACATCACAAAACTGAAAAAATCTTGCTTGCAAGTGCACTACAAGGGGAAGTTCATGATGTGAAATGTGAGTGTGCTACATGTGTTGAACTTTCTATGGTCTTTGGACTCTTTGGGTTGTTTATGCTTTTTGGACAATTTTCCCTTCTTTGGACTCCATGGGCTTTGTTTGTTGTCTTTGGGTTTATGCTCATGTGCCATTTTCATAGCTACGATTAAATTTGTGTTGTTGCTTTAATTATAATGTAATTTATTTATTTTATTTTGTTATTCACCATGTTAACAAATAGGTTAACATGAAACCCTAAACCATCATGAGGTTTGCTTCCTTGGGATGACCATGATGATGATAGGTTAACGATGTGCATATTAACTTGTGTTAGTCCATCGTGCATCCTATTTCTACCTTGTGTGTGCAATGTAATAGTAGCTTAATTGTAAGCTAATGATGTGGGACTTGTTATTACAACAATTGCTTTCAATTGCATATTGTAATACTTTTACGATTATCACGTCTTTTTGATGATTTTTTTTTTTCATTTTTCACTTTGGTATTTAAAAAAAAATTTCTTTAAATTCTTATATTTGAGGTGGGAAAAAAAAATACCAAGTAATTATTTTGCATTACTTATGCACACCACACACCATTAAGTTTTAGGGCAAGTAGTCAATAATAGTATTATCAAATTTAAATTTTTAAAACTTTCTATATTGTGTGGGTAGGTTGTTGGTTTTGAGAAAAAAAATCAAGATTTATTGAAAATAATTTAATTATTGCTGGAATGGAACTGGATGGGTTGTCCAGATGCAATTAATTTCAGGCTGAGAATTTCTCATCCTAGTGGGCCCTTTTTCTCTTCCTTTTGTACATGGGAGCCAAATAAATAGAATAAAATAATAAATAAATAAATAAATAAACAAATAAATATCCTTTTTATACTAGAAAATATGTGTCCCAAACTTGAAGCATGGAACTTGTTTTTGGTGTCTTATTCGGGTACTTTAAAAAAAAAAAGGTTTTTCTTAGGTGGGACACGTGGTCATCTCCTTGTGGGTTCCACTTTGGTTTAGCCAATTTTGGCAAAACTTAACAAAAAAGAAGAAGCCAAATTTAGTCAAATTTACATTAGAATTTTTTCCCCCAATTTCTTTGTCGAAAAATAGCGAAATTTTTCCATAAAAAAAATGACTTTGTGGGGGGAAAGTACGCTAACCTACTCTCTCCATCCATCCGATGGCAAGCATGGACGGTTCAGATCTCAGCATAAAGTTTGTGGCCTCCGTTACTTACAGTCTCTGCTGAACGCCCACCCACCTACCCACCCACTCGATTGGCCGCCCCACCCGTCCAATCGGCGGGCCCGGGTGGGTCTCGTGGCGAGACAATCGGGCCCGGAAACCGTGGCTTTGCCCGTCCGTTACATTCCCCCCTTCTTCAGTCCCCGTCTCCATCTCCGTCGTCCAGAGCCTGTCGGTGATTTGCAGTCAACGGTCAGGATGTCACAGAAAATGCGCCCAGTACGAAACCCTAACACCTCAGGTATTTATACGGGGCGTGTTTCCCAACGTAGTTTGGTTTTAGGGTTTCGTGTTAGGGTTTGGTGTGTTTGGCGTTTTGTTTGTCATTTTCCTTGTTTTTTTTCTCTAGCTTTCGAGGGTTTTCGTCTTCTTGCGTGAATTTTTTTGCTCGAGTTCTTTCTGGTTGTGAATTCTTGCCACAAATATATCCTTTTTGAGATGGCTGATGATGGAGAACTTTCGGCCGTGGAGGAATACGACGCTACTCGCGTCGAAAACAAGAGGAAGTTTGATGATGCAGGTGTTGTGGTAGCAGTAGTAGAGGATCAGTCCGCGTCGAAATTCATTAACAATGCGGCGGGCTCCGATGGTGACGCCGTCTTGGCTGCGGCTGCTGCCGCCCCCGTTTCTTACAATAACGTAGCGCCGCCGATGTCGGAGTTCGAGCTAGCGAAGCAGAGAGCCGAGCTTATTGCAGCTCGCTTGGTGACCGGTGCCGAACTTAAACGGCCCCGGACTGACGATAGCTCCTCCGAGGAGCAGCAGAACGGCGTTGATGGCCGCGCTAATGGCACTGACTTTGATCAGGGTTTTCCTGGTAACCTCAACAAACTGGACATTTTAAATTCCTTTGGCATTTCAGTTGCTATGTGTAGGCAGCGAGGTCATCATTGTGCATGCTTTGGCGCTATGTGGTTGCCACCAGTGCTTAACCAGAGTATCAGCGAGCTTTTGATGTTGTCTTTGGTCCGAAGAGCTTGTTGTTGCTTTCAAAATGCTGCACAAATCAGGCTGATATTTCCATAAGAGCGAGAAGCAGTCGTTGGGAGACCTAGTTTGGAAGGACCTCAGTATGGATGTGGTTTCTATGGTGGGCTGCAGATCCCAATCAAGAGGATGACCACTGCCCTGCAGATGGTGGTTCTGAACAACTGCTTCACCATCAGCAGCAGCATTATCCTCAGCAGTTCCAACATCCACCTCCTCAAGATTATCAGCAACCTCAGTATTATAATCATCAGGGGGATGGAAGCACACAATCAAGGAAGATGGATGTTCCCAACTCCAAGGTACAATACTTCCTACAGCAAGTTGGAATAAACCTACGATGACCAGTTTATCACATTTTGTGTTTTGCACTAACTTTTGATATGTTATTCTGCCTGGACAAGCCATTGACATGTTTGTCATGTTGTTCTTGCAGGTAGGACTTGTAATTGGTAAAGGTGGTGAGACCATCAAGTATCTACAGCAGCAATCAGGTGCAAAAATTCAAGTTGCTCGGGATGCTGATTCAGATCCACGATTGTCAACCCGGGAAGTGGAGATCATGGGCAGTGCTGAACAGATAAGCCATGCTGAACAGCTTCTCAAAGATGTGATTGCTGAGGTCTGGGTTCAACCTGTTTTGTATTCTCTGTTTCTTTTGTATGCTCAGCCCTTGCTTTGTTTCACCATGGGTGATTTTGTATTTGAGCTGGTATGCTCTTATGCTTGGTGTTAACCATGATTAGCATCATGCAATGCTCTCCTGTTCACAGCAGGCTACATCTGGAGGACCAGGTGCTCCTGGTGGTCGTGGATATGGGCCTTCTTCAGGGGAACAAATTCAAGTTAAAGTTCCAAACAACAAGGTGTGGTCAGAATCCAGAATAGGTAGACACATGATTTTTGGGCGCTGATCTCCCTGCCTAGAATATGATATTGAGCATTTCATTTGCTCCTTCCAGGTTGGGTTGATCATTGGCAGAGGAGGTGAGACAATTAAGAGTCTTCAAAGTCGTTCTGGTGTCCGCATTCAGGTATGGCTCAGACTAAGTATTCCTTGCAGATAAAATGCCAGTTTTCTAATACTGTTTCTTGCCATGTTTGTCTTTGCACTTGATCAGTTGTCAGAAATGCATGCTACCTATGTCTTTGTATTCAGGAGGTGGGATCTTTTGCACACACTAGAATATGTATCGTCAAAAGACAACATAAATAGAAGTACTTCTTTTCTGCTGCACCAGATCAGTGAATAACATTTTAAACTGCTTTCTTGGTCATATTCTTCACCTTCAGGTACAAAATGACAGTGAGACTGAGCCAGGGGCTACTGAAAGGATTGTGACATTGATAGGGAACAAGAAGGCCACAGACATGGCATATGACCTGATCAAGGAAGTCATTGACGAGGTACACTTCTACAGGACTTTCTCAGCATGGTTTTGCATTTGCATTGTTGTATCTGTGCATGATTTCTTGCTGGAAAGTTTTGTGGACTATATGTATGTTTCTCTTGTGATATGACATGAATTGAAGCCCATCAACAAACCTGATGGCCCCTCAGCCACTAATCAGTGGAGCTTTTTTGCTTTTCCAACCAGAGTGTTTGTCCCCTTCTTAGCAATTCTCTGGTTAATATACACTACACGAACTGTCGATCTTTTTCTTGTGTGGGATGGCTTGACCTCTATGTTTGTTAACCAGGCTCCCTCAGTGGTTTCTTTTATCTGTTGTATTGAACCTCCAATGGCCATGTTTGTTTGCACTGAGCTCTAATCTTGACAGCTAATAGTAGGCGAGGGTGTGTCGCGCCATCTGGACCCTGGTATGGTTTTGAGCATATCCTGTATCAGCCCTGCAGCTACATTGGTTTGCCAGTTGCTTCTCCTGTGCCCTTGACTGGTTATCAAAGAAATTTCATGCAAGCTTGCTCTAGAAAAAGAATTCAGCTGAATACCACAATACAATTGGTAGAGAAACAGTGACTGTGGGGAAGGCTTGGTTGATTATTTTGCTATGCATCCAAATTTTATGCAGGTTTTCCAGTATTAAGTTCAATATGTATTGGTAGCATTCCCTTCAATGACTTCACATTGGGGTGGCAATGAACATTTTCTGCAAGCCCCATTATAGTGATGGTATCACCTTTTAGATGTGCATTGTGAGGAAGAGTTTGCAGCGCTGGTTATTTGCGTCATACTCATGATAAATCTCGTGGCTGATGGGAAAAGCTCTGGATACAACTGGGTCTACCCCATGATACTTAGTCTACTTCTCAATCTTCAGTAAACTCCGACTCCATGTCGCAACCCAGGTATTGTGGTGATAATGGATGCACTTGGATATCGAACCTTGTTATTAGAGTATAAAATTGCGATGAACAGTCAGGTGCGATTGATGTACTAGTATTGCAACATCAAACTGTGAGTTGTAGTTTGCCACAGACAGTCCTTTGTGAATCTTTGACTCTTGTGATACTGGCATTGAGATCTGGTGACATGAAGTGAAGTTCTGTATTCTGGACTGCTTAGGATTAAGTAAGGTTGTGTCCATTGGAGCCCCTTTGGGCTATGGGCTAGTCGTACCTGTAACAGGTGCACGTTAAATGCACTGAGGAAGGATGGGGCTCCACTCTTTCGCGGGGTAGCCAGAAAGCTCAGACTCAGTGTTTGGCGACGAGGTGAGAGTAATTTGTCTGGCCCCTGGATGACTAAACGTGATGCCTTTGCGGTTGCTGGATCAGTAAGCCTTGGATATGGGTGTTTTCTCCAGAAATTCACAATGCTTGCTTCTATGGTTTCAATGAATTTCTGTTGATTGTGTGATGTGATGGAAACTGTTTCCATGTTTCTTGATCCCAATTCGGACTTGTGGATTTCTAATCTGATTACCTAAGTCCTTTCCTTACTGTGAAGAAAACCTGTGTCTGGGCCAGGTGGTTGACAGAAATATTCTGCACCCTGCATTGATCCTGATCATTTGCTGACATTGAGTGGGGCCTTTTGTTGCATTCCAAACAGAACCGTGTGTCAAGGGGCCCATCAGGTAGCTACCATAATCAGCATGGTGGATACCGGTCCTCTGGTCCTCAGCAGTGGGGCCCTCCATCTGCTCCACCTCCTTCCTATGGAGGTTACTCACAGACCACTCAATATCCAGGTCAACAGCAGTATCAAGGCCCTCCTCAGGCATATGGTGCATATCCCCAGCAGCCTTCTTCAGGCTACGCCTCTTCTGGATGGGATCAACGCACACCTGCTACTGCTGCACAGCCAGTACCCCAGGGATCATATGATTACTATGCCCAGCAAGGGCAGCAGGTAATCTGCTTTGCAGGGACATGAATTCAGGATTTTTATCTGCATGGAACAGGATTTTTAGCCTGTAAGTAAAGTGTGTGTCTTGATGAATATCACCAACATTCTGTATTGATTCCAGCTTGTGTGATGATGGATCCATTGGGATGTTTTGCATAGGCACAGCAGACAGCTACCCCAGTTGGAGCAACTACCACGGACACAACAGGCTATGGCTATGGTCAGCAGGGCTATTATGGGGCTTACCAGCAGCCGTCACAAGTTGCAGGATATGGTGACCAAACTGCTGCTTATGGACAGCAGCAGGGTTACACCCAGCAGGGCTATGCACAGCAAGGTTACAATGGATATGGTTATACTCCATCTGCTCAGCAACAGGGTGATCAGCAAGGCTACAGTCAGCAAGCCTATGCTTACGGACAACCTCAGGCAGGGTATGGTGCTGCACAGCCCACTGATGGAACAGCTGCAGCAGCTGCAAGTGGGTATGATTATAACGCAGCAGCAGCTGCTCTTGTGCCTTCCTCTGCAACAACTCCAGCAGCAGCACCTACAGCTCAAAGTTGAAACTTGTACTATTTTCACCTTCTCCTGGTGGAGTACTTCTTTTTTTGGATTAGTGTGTTTTGTTTGTTTTGATGCAGGATTTGTGGTCATTTTTGTGTACCTCCTTTTTGCCTAGTTAAGTTTGGACAGTAGAAGGGTGGAGAGCAGAGCTTAAGTTGAGCCAGAAGGAGTGGGGTGCATGTGGTGAGGTCCTTCTGACATGAAGTAAGCAGCACTACAGAGTCAGTGTGTGCTTTGACAAAACAGGGGGGGGTGGGGGGGTGTGTTAATTACAGTCTCTTGGGTTCTGGTTAGCTAATATTTGGATGTATGCTTTGAATTGACCCTGTAATGCATTGCAGACTGACATTCTGTGTACACTTAATATACAATGCTGCTTTATTACAAAGGTGGAAGGTCAATTAATTGCTGAACATGAGTTCCAGCGCACTATCAAAACTTACACAGGGGGTGGTAGTCGGGACATCCTACATCCTGAATGTATATCTCTCTAGTAAACCACTTAGCAACAACTGTGATCTAGAACATATAGTTAAAGCCAATTATATGTATGATTCTTTTCGAGGAGAAAACTTCACAACAACTTGAAGTTAATATGACCATCTTTAATACGAATGAATGTCATGTTTGGTTTGAAACTGCACTAACCACCTATTGCTTGTTTGTGCAAATTGAGGCGACCAAAAGATCAACTTTGGTATCAACCAAACTCCAAGTTGGAAAAAATCCAAAAGAACATTTCTTAGACATGATGCATGATTGACTGAAAAACAGCCAAGAATTAGATTTGCAAAATTCAAATTTCTTCAGAAGGCTACTAGTGGAAAAAAACACACTGTTCATAATCAATTCATTCTATCAAACTAAATCCAACAAGCATTCCTACAACACCAGCTACTGCATGAGAAAAAGAACAGATTTCACGTAAATGATGCCATCTATTTCAAAATTACAGATGAAAAGGGCTGTCATCAAAAGGGCTGTTGTCTATGTAGATCATAAAAAACACATGTGACAATTTTGGCTATTACCTTCACAGGTGCCACCAACCCTGTCAAGATCCCTGTAACCCAAACCTGTTCAGCAATAATGAAGAAAAACTAGAAGTTGAACCTTTTGGATTCTACAAGATCCTCTATCAACCTAACGAGAATGAAACTCATAAGAACAGTTTTGAGATGATTCTGTTTTGTGCTCATCTCAAGACCATGAGCTTTCTGGTTTGAATAGATGTATGCAACTGGGGGATCACCACACATACACAAAGGACTGAAAGATGGCGTAAAGAAATATACCTAACCATGTCAAATGGGAAGCGTTCTATTCTGCCCTCTTTGGTGGAGAGACATTTCTCAGCAAAGAGATTGAAGTCAACACTGATATCACCTGCACCACAATACCTGCAAAGAGTCCAATTGCCCTTCAGAAGAACTAGTCTTTTGGAACTATCTTGCAGCACACTCCATTAGTAAAATGAAGCAATTTCACCTTACACCATCATCACATTGATGGATCAGTCTTTGCCTCAATTGTATGCATTGATCAGAGGATTTACTGGTAGTCTTGATACTGGCAAAAACTCTGTGCACCTCTTCTCCAAAAATTATGACACTTCCTGCTCAGGCTCAATTTTAGGAACATCCTGTGGTTTTTTGTAGATAAGAAGCTCTGCCACTTTATGCTAATTCAATGTAAAATGTCCAACTTCCAGATAGAATTACTGGTTTCTTCAAATGGTGCATGTTTGCTTCACATTTTACGAAGACAAATTCATTTGAAATGTGCACCAATGGGTAATCAAGTCATCTACCCTAGACAATCAACATGGAAATTTTGAGAGAACAAAGCACCTGCTAGCTCTAGAAGTCCTTTGAGACTGGCCATGACCACTCTCTGGTAGTCACCTGTAACTTGAAAGTACTCCATGCTGTCCTTCCACTGTCACAAAAATAGAGGCATGTGAATTGACAAGCTTTATATTCACACCTACCTTGCTACAAAAGAGAAAGGTGGCACTTCAAACATGTTAGGAAAGATTTCACTCTGACCTAATAAACCCTATTCCAAAGAGAGGAGATTTTGTCAGTCATCAATCCACACTTCAAGAAAAGCTTCTACAAAGCAGTGTAGTATGCTGTTACTTCTGACTCAGTACAAAACATCACACAAGATTGCATACAGAATTGAGAAAAGAAGTCTCTAGTTTTTGACCCAAAGCTGATAATACACAGAGTGTCTGACAAATGGCATTTACCTTTCCAGTATCTTGGCCTGACATCAGAGGCACAAGAGATAGTATTATGGCTATGGCAGTGAAGAAGATGTAGGCTCTCAGCAATTTTGAAGCGCTTCCTTTCATTGCTGTCCTCCATGACAAAAGCTTCCAAAACAAATTACCATTTGACCGATCTTCTTCTCTCCAGTACTCCCAGTTGATGAAAAATGCACTGACATTACTATCACTTCTATGGTGCGGTGAGAATTCTTCTGATGATATTGCTACATGATCGTACTTCAGTATCTTCTTCTGATGATATTGCGATGTGATCATGCTTCGGTATCTTTGTTATGATATGAAGAGCTGAGAGTCATTTCCCCAGCATGGAAAGAAGGCAATTATCTATGTGGTTCCTTGCTGGTTATGGAATGGTGATGAGTTGCTGCAGCAACAGAAGATCATCTTGTTGTGCTCCAGCAAGCATCACCATAACCAGCATGTTTATTGCATGCAAAGAAAAGAAAAGGGGAAAAATGCAACAACAACACAAAGAGATAAGAACTTTTTTCCAAAACACAATTACCAAATGTTCCAACCACAACAGCAGCACCTCCAAACCCGCAAGATGCCACCAAACTCATACTGGGCTGCTCACTGTTCAGTGCTGCCAAACATGCCCAAGTTGCTTTCAGCAATTGTAGCAGCGCCTGCCACCAACCACAATCATCTCTTTATAGCAAAAAAAACCCACCAAAATGACACACAGATACACTGAAGATCTCCCTGCACCTGAGATGCTCGAAGAAGAAGAAGAAGAAGAAGAAGAAAGGGCTTAAGGTTTCTCTTGAAGAAAGCAGAAGCAACGACCGGCAATTGCACAGCACAGATCTCTCTCTGTTTCTCTGTGCGTTTGTGTCTGTACCTGAGCTGATATGAACTTGCGGAAGCGGGCCCTGCCCTCTGCTGCTCTCTTGTACCCTGCGACAACGCTTCGACATCAGAACCCTAAACAATTGCCCACACTGGATTCCAATTTCCACATCCGTTGCAGCACAGAAAAAAACAGAGGGAACCGAGAGATGGTGAACGACAACAAGAACAAGAGCAAGAAGAAGAAGAAGAAGAACAACAACAAGAGCAATACTTACTGTTATCGATAGTCATGCGGTAGGCATAGTCTGATCCGTCTGTGCCCTTCGGCCGCGATCTCTCCATGCTAGCTCGTCGACGTCGTCGCCTCGATTGCTCTCTCAGACAGAAGACAAGGAAGGAGACAAAAAAGCTTTAGGCATCAAGCACAACTTCTGTAAATTAGGTTTCCGTGGGAGTGCGTCGGGATCCTGCCTGAATGCGTGAGGGATGTGCTTAGGTTTCAATGCCATTATCTCGCAGGAGGTTTACGACATCATCTTCTCAACCTTTCCATCTCTTGTTCTGGTCTGTTTCTCCATGCCATCATCTTTCAGAATTTCTGTGTAGCGGATTCCAGAAATGCACAGCTGATCATCGGCTAGGAATTGGATTTCTAGTCATAGGTCAGAAAGAATGCGAAGGTATCCAGATTTCAAGATGAAGAAGAAGAAGAAGAAGAAGACCACAACAGGAGGGAGGCACTACAGCTGATGACTGACAGAAGAAAAAACCCTAATGGGAGAGAAGAGGAAGCAAAGAAAAGATGGCTCTGCATTGGAGGTCACACACCAGAGAAAGAAGATGCCATAGCTTCTTTTGTCAGGAGAAATTCAACAACAACACCACATGTGTCCTGACAAAACAAGGAGCTGTTGCAGCAGGTGAGACATATTTTTTGTTGTGGGGAGGGGGAGTATCATGATTGACATGAATGCCAAATAAAGGAGCAAGCGTGGAGGATTTTATGCTCAGGCAGAAGGAACATGCTCAACAAGAAATAGGCCTTTCAAATCATATGCTCTCTTGCACATTACTGGACATGTGAAATAGTGGTGGTACTTTAAAGAAATTGCAGGTGTGGTGCAGGTGTGCTTATGGAGCAGATCATCATTACAATAATGTGGTTTGTGCCTCTGATACATGTGTGTTTTTGTGGTGGAACTATAGCTTCATTGACATGTGTGCCACATGCAGCAGGAGTTGGAAGGATGCTCAGAGAGATGTTTGATCAAAGATGCCCTAGATCATCCTTTAATGTGGTTACGAGTGTCTGATATGTGTGTGTTTTTTGTGGGGACTAGCTTCATTGAAAAGTGTGCCAATTGCTGGAGCATGAACAATGCTTGGAGAGCAGGTATGTAGCAAGATGCTTGCTCCTCTTGTGACAAGGTCTTTTGACTTCTATGTTATTGGGATGTGCGAAATGTGGGCTAGCACAGAAGGGGTTGGAAATATTTCTTCAGATGAAATTACGAATGCGTGCAGCCAGCCAGGCCCTGTGACTTTTGTAAATATATAAAGGCACAAGCTTGCTACCCCTCACAAGCTTCTTGCAGCTTGAATGAGGTAACTATTGATGCTGTTGTGACCACGAGTGAGTCTCTTCCTGTTGCTCTTGGAAATGCAACAGAAACTTAGGATGCAGAAATTGTGGGTTGCCCAGATTTTGGGTGGATTTATTATATACTGATCTTCACCTAGTGTTGGGAGTTGATGAAGTCAGTGGGATGTCATGGGAGCTCGTCACTGCTATTTGTGATGAAGAAGGTGATGGTCTGACACTTTGTGAGTTAGTCCCAGTGAGTCTCATAAGGTTATGACTGCACTCATTGTCTGTTATCTTCAAATTGCTGTTGTGGAGATTTTCTCTGCAATTTGATAGATGTGCTCTACAGAGCCACTAGCAGGGCTGTCCATGTGCAGGTCATTCAAATGGTTGCAAATTTGCTGTGATTGATGGGGCATAGCAACCTTGTTGCCATGTATGCTAAATATGGGAGCATAGGCATTGTGAACCCAATGCATGAACCTGTGTGGATGGGCATTGCTTCCTTGGTGCATAATTCATGGTAATGGGATAATGCATCAGAAGACAGAGTTCTTGAAGCGAACTTGCAGCAATGCAGCAGGCCTGCATGCTGCTTTCAAATTTCTATGCTGGTGCTGGCAACTTGGATCCCAGTCTCTATTTTCAATGGGAGAGAATGCCAAGGGTGTGGGAGAAACCAGCTGGGCCACCTGGATTGAAGTGAATAACAATGTGAGTAAATTTGGAGTAGATGGTCAAGACCATCTGCAGATGATTCAAATTTATACTGTACTTGAGAGATTTAACATTCAATCAGAAGCAAGATGCCAGGTATGTACACGAGATATAAAATGATTATTATATATACTTATCTAAACCCACATCGGGAGCTCATGAAGTCAAGTGGGTAGTCATGGCAGCTCGTCACTGCTATTCGTGATGAAGAAGGTGATGATGGTTGGACACTTTGTGAGAACAACTCTCAAAAGGTTATGACTGCACTTGACAGTGGCAGGCTACCTTCAAATTGT
>Ga0116230_10003231_pt1 | contig 15872 bp, 9 predicted proteins | sample S1TSphfallax_3_FD_88678 | JGI IMG/M metagenome (GOLD analysis project Ga0116230, IMG submission 88678) | Host-associated microbial communities from peat moss isolated from Minnesota, USA - S1T2_Fd - Sphagnum fallax MG | ecosystem: Host-associated > Plants > Peat moss > Unclassified | place: USA... | reverse complement strand
TATTTGCATCCACTCACGAAGGCATAGGTTGAGAAAAATCTTCTGTCAATAGATGGAATTATAGCAGTGCATTTTGTTATAGTTAAGAATTTAGTTGTGTAACATGGAGCTTGGGACTCTTTAGATAATGTGAGGGTCTAGCCTTACAATAGCCTACCGTATAAGATTAATGGTCAAAAATATATAAGTTCCAACTCAATGTAATAATTGACTAATTGAGTATATAACAACTACACATTTGCGTTTATTGTACTATAACATGTTACAAGGTCTTGTATGTTTTAGGTTCCAAGTTTGTTACCCCAATTCTTATACCAAGGCCCTACTATGTGGCATTTTACTTGAACATAAATTGAAATGTTTTTAAACTATTGTTACAAGTGTAGTAAATCTGTGTATTGTTATGTTGTGATGTTGTTAGGAGTTACGATAGTTATGTGTTTTCATCTTACTTATTGTAAGTAACTTAGAGTAAGTAGGATAGGAACCGGTTTCCATGTGAACACGATTTCAAAATTTTCATGTTTAGAATAAATAAAGATTCATGTGATCAAAATTCAGTTTTTTGGATTTTGAAACCATCATATTCTTGTGTTGTGTGTTGTATTTGCTTTGCAAGGAAGTTTATGTTTTGGGTTTTGTTTTGTGTTGCAAATATATGATACTTGGATTCTTACAATTGTGTTAGGTAGTGAGTTTTTGTGCAAGTGAATAATTTTTGAAATCCAAAAAACTATATTTAGTTTGTTAGTGCAAGAAACTAGATTTTGTTTTGGTTTTGCATTAAGTTTTGTTTGAGCTTTTAATTTGGGTTCTGTTAAGCACCATGTGATGGGGGTTTAAATTTTTTATTTTGGGTCACTCCCTGGGGAATTGAACCCAACTAGTGCTTGAATACCTAGAATGTGGAAAGAAACAAGCAGAAGTTGCTGAAGGAACAACCCTTGGGAACAAGGACAAGGTGTGAAAACAAATTCAAATTTTGAAGGAAGGCCATGTTCTCATCACATGAACCCTCATTGTTTGTTTTGTTTTGTTTGTTTCATTTTTTCCCCTTGTTTTGTTGCAACACATCTAGCTATTGCCACTTCAACGATCGTGATTCAAATTAATCCCAATAAACTAGCGAAATATATTGCAATACATGCGAAAACAGTGGTTACACATGTTACATCCTATTATATATTGGTTGGGGGTGGTTTCATATCCCCTAAGAATTATTATTGATTTTTGGGAAAAAATTACATATTACCAACCAAGATAGTATATAGGAATTAGTCATAAGGCTTCACTATTGGTTAAATTTATTGTGAGGCAATCAAGGAAATCTAATAAGTCCACCATGTTGACTAGATTTTCAAGCCTTCGACATGGGTTTGAATTGTTAGAAGGTAACATCCATGATCAAGATGTACCTCCAAGTGGTGAATTAATGATGCCAAGGCCACAAAGGATTCCACTTATTTCAATTTTTCCATTGGATCCTAGGTCCACATGGGGCACATTGACCAAGTTCCAAACATTAATTAGTCACTACATTCATCACATTTTGTTGTCACCAAGGCCACATTCACTAATGGATGCTAGTAATGGCCCACCTAGATTGAGCCCATTAGATACCAAAATTATCTAGAGGGATATTCTGAAGGATGCAAGGATATGTCTACTAGAGTTATTTGGGGCATTAGTTTCAATCTAATATTGTAGTCAAGGATCCAAATATAATGATATCAATATATGGAACGGGATCCATAGGCTTGATAACCCTCCATGCATCATGTTGTAGCAACAATTTATTTTGTTGCCCACATTAGCTATTCAAAGGCATCAACGTTCCTTATCGAACAACATCACATTGTTGGGGGCACCTAATTTGGCCAAGATTGGGCCAATTCATTTGATCATTTTAGGATGGTCATGTTAGGGTCTTTCATAAGCTTGTGATGACCAAAGATTTTCAAACCCTAAATCAAGATTATTCTTGGAGTTGATTTTGATTCTTTGATATGTATAAACATCACAAATGCATATTTATTGTAAAATGTTCCACCTTTGGGAGATTTTCAACCAATTGTTTTGACAACATGGCACAAATCATGGATTGGATTGGCAAGCCAATGTAGGTGGATGCATGCTGCTACTATTGGTGCATGAACCCATCCATTTCGGTGGATGTGGACTAACCTCACACCATTAAAAGTAATCCATCAAACTTATAAGCTCATCCTTAGGTCACCCCCATGTTAGGTGGATGACATACTTGATTTGGGACACCATTCATGTGGGGTTTGCCATGATGATTGGTCACCACTAGCTATGATCAATAGAGTTGGCCTTCCACAAGTTACCTTACCTACTTTTCCTATGTTTTCATGCATTTCATGACAATGGCCCAAGGATAATTTGGGACTCCAATCCTTCTAATATGGAGGAGCTTAATGCAAATGAGAAGGAGTGAACTATGGGTTTGTACACTACCACTACATTTGTGCCTAATAATTTTGAAAGAGCTCGTATGCAAATTCTAGGGCAAGTTATGGACATTAACTACTTAACATGGATTTTTAGTTTAACCTTAGCCAAACAAACCCATTTGGCACATTGTTTTCCACCCACCCACCCTCCACATACATGTGTTGCACCTCCACTTGGGACAACCATGTTAGTGCAAAAGGGGGGGGGGATGTGACAACATGAAGTGTGCATCCCTAGCATATGTGGGATGAAGTACACCAAGAAAGATTTATGGGTGTGGGGAAAGAAGTTAATGATGTTGGGGTGCCGTGACAATGAAACACTTGCAAAATTTTACATAATAACTACAAGTCATGTTCTCATTTTCGAACAATGGGGTTAATCCATCACCTCAACCCGAGGTGTTATTGACTACAACCACATAGGAACCAAATATTGGTCCAACGATTACAAGAGATACAATGTTCATAACACAATTGCTATTGCAGAATTATGTTGGATGTTTTGCCTCCAATTTGAAAGAATTAAGCCAATTGAAGTGACACAAGGTTTACATCACATTGGAGGATGATACTCCAAATTTTAAGTGACCTTACAAGCCTAATGATGTGGAAAGGGCCTTGGTACAATCTCAAAGAACATGTTTTCAAAGAACAATCCCTTGGACTTACGTTATAGTTACCATTAGTTGGCACTAAAAAAGGATGACAAGGTTAAGATAACATTTTGGGGAATTGATTATCATGGAAAAAATTGTTTATACCAATGGAAGTTTGTGCCATTTGGTTTGAAGAACACCCTTATATAAGCATCATTTGTAGGAAATGTTTGGAAGATTTAAAGATGATAACCTTGAACTTCACCCAAACAAATGTCAATTATTTTATATTAGGTGGAATACCTAGGTCATATAATTTATGTAGGTCACATATTGAAGGTTCATAAGTCCAAGGTTGAAGCCATTTTCACAAGTTCCCCAACCACCATGTGTTAGTTTGTTACTATCCTTCTTGGACTTGTGTAATTATTACCAAAGATTTGTCAAAGCATTTAGCAACATTGCCAAACCTTTAACCGAATTGACACAAATCGACCAATAGTTCATTTGGGGTGAAACACATCATCCATAAAGGTTTGGTCTCTTAACATTCCTCTTTTGGGAAGGGTCAACCCTTCCATTCCAACCCTTGAATCTTGTAGCATATGCCTTAAAGCATCTATAATTGAAATGAAAAGGTGGGGTGTTAAAGGATAACCATGCCTCACATATTTGTGGAGGTTTAAAAACTCCCCTAGTTCCTTGTTGATTTTTATCTCTAATGTGGAATGCTAGTACATGGAAAAACCCATTTTACCGCAAGTGGAAGAAAAAGCCTAACTTGTTTAGAGTTGAGAATAAAAAAATCCCATTCTATTCTATCAAATGGCTTTTCAAAGTCTAACAATAAGAAAACTAGTTTTTAGTCATTTTCTAAAGCCCATTTTAAGGTTTCTTGAGCTAAAAATTTATTGTTTTGGATGTTTTTATCCTTCACAAACCATGTTTGATTAAGTCTTACAATGCAAGGGGAGAAAACTTAAGTCTATTGAAAAGATTTTTTGCTAATATTGATCTCCCTTTGAATGGCCATGTTGACCTCCACCATGGCTGTCTAGGCTTGGTGAAGGATCTTGTCGTTTGAGTATTCACCTACAAAGTTTTTTCGACATTGTTCCATCCAAATAAAATAGACCAGGAAATTTCTAAGGATGTTTAAGGGTTTTTTGTCATAAGTGAAGCCCCAAGCATGCAATTTAGCATTAAATTCATTAGGTTGTTTTATTCATTGCAATGTCATTGAAAAGTGTGTAAGGCCAGCTCATGGGGGCGATCACAGGGATCCCCCATTGTTGGGCTAACACTAACAAAGGAGTTTTAGAGCGGTTGAACCCTTTTGCATGTCGTGAAGTAGTGTTGTGCATATTAGTTAACATTGGATTATCAGACTTAGCAGGTCGGGGGTGTTCCTAACCTTTGGAGCCATGTGCCAATGGGAAAATCTTTATTGAAGGTTAGCTGGATCAAGGTACTTACCGTCCTTGGTTGTGCGTTCCGCCCAAGGTGGCCTAGGACTTGTTGCGTTGAAGTATTCGAGAGATTTAGTTACATGATCAAATCAAGCCCAGTAAGTGTCATTGGGTTCCTCTTCACATGTGATTTGTAACCTTTTTTGGAATAGTGGCCAAAGAAAAAAGTGTCACCCATTGAGGGGATCGGCCTCTAGTGCCATTCTCTTGGGTCCTAGAAGGTAGATGAGTGATGAAGCCCATTCCGAAGGTCCAGAATGTGGCATCTTTGGGTGTGTTTTCAAGGTTAAAACAAATCTTGAAATGGACATCACACTTGTCTTGTGTTAGCACCTGGATTGTGTCAATGCCTTCCAACAAGAATTGGATAGGTCAGGGGTCGATGCATTTAGGCTAACCATCTTGGGTGTTGTGGTGATACTCCAAGGCTGCGACTACTTCCAAGGAGACATCCAAGACTTGATAAACCCATTATAGGGGACTTTGGGGGAGCATTGTTGATTGACTGACCCACTTGCCTTGTTTGATCCGAGAGCTTGTCACCCAGGGGTTCCATGGAATGTGAGCAATAAGGAAATCCTAATTGGCAATGTTGGACGGGTGTAGTTGTAAATCGAGAGCCACCATAGATTTCCATTCCTATGCAGTGCTATCCTAGAAATGATGCACTCTTGTGATGCCCTTTGCGACCAAGGTTTTGCATTTCATGGCTCCTCTTGTGCCAAATTAGAATCCCTTGGTGTTGGTGATTTAGGGATTTCTAAACAAGGGCTACATCATGAGTTTCACCCCAATCTCTTACTTCAATTTTGTGAGCCCATGTTTGATGTTGGTCTAGGCACTTATAATGCCTCTCTAGAACAAATATGTAGATCATGGAAACTTGGCCACACCAAAAATTTAGTTGATGTCCATGGACCAAGGGGTGATAGTCCTATTAATAGGTTGGAGTTGTTTTGTCCTATGCCTAATGAGTTCTTTCCAAGGCTTCAGGTCGGGAAAAAGTCCTCTCACTAGGACTTTTGCTAGAAGCATTTTTTATTAAGCTTTCGAGTCTATGATTCCTAGGCCTCCGCTAGCCAAGGGGAGGGTTAAGGTGTCCCAACATAACTTAGCGCATTTCCTATTGAAGTTTCCTCCCCATATGTAGTTCCTAACAACACCTTTAAGTTGGTCTGTCATGTGGGGGTTAGGGTTCCAATAGGTTGCGAAGTACCACATAGAGGATATCATTATTTGATTGGCCCCTAAGACCCTACTAGTGAAGGATAGTTAATGATTGGTCTAGATGATCAATTTACCTTTGAGTGTGGTCATAAGTTTATCAAAGTTAATTTTGGTCGGAAGCTGAAATCCTACTTGGATGTTGAAGTACCACATCCTTTCACTGGTTGGGATCCACTTGAGGTTCATTTCATGACACCATTCCCATTTTCATTCTTCCAGTGCGGCCCCAATTGCTGCAAATTTGTGCTAATTGATTTTAGTGTTGGATGTTAAGTAAAATAAATATAACACTCATTTCATATTGTTTAGATTGGTGGGTGAACCATGTAGGTAAAAGGTGGCGTTGTTAGTGAAGGTTTGGTCCTGGAAGACCCCTCCTTTGGGAAGGTTGAAGCCTTTTACATTGTAGCATGGGTTGCTAAGTGCGTGGCCGAAGACGTTCATGGTTAAAATGAAAAGGTATGATGCAAAGGGACAGCCTTGGCACACAAATCTAGCAAAGTGAAATGGGTTCCCAATTTTGTCATTAACTTTGATTTTGGAAAAGGCCGTTCAATAAAAGGTTGAAACCCATTTGATCCATGTAATGGAAAACCCAACTTCTTTGGAGCTTTGAACAAAAAACCCCATTCAATATTGTTGAATGTTTTTTCAAAGTCTAGTAGCAAAAATGTTAATTGTTGGTTACTATATTGTTCGGTCTAAGGACTCTTGAGCTAAGAAATTATTGTCTAGTATGTTTCAACCTGTTACAAAACCTAGTTTGATCTAATCTTATGATGATAGGCAAGTGGATTTGGATTTTTCTTATTAGGAGCTTTGCCAAGATCTTGTTTATGTTGCTTAACAAGGTAATGAGGGATTAGTTACCAATGCGTGAATGGTCCCCTAATTTGGGTATCAAGGTTATGAACCTTTTGTTGATGAATGTAGATGTGAAGCCTTGGTCCATCATTGATTTGAATGCCTCTAGGAGGGTTGGCATTGTCTTTTCACTGTTCCCCTATAAAAGTTTAGTTAAAAGGCCTTCTTGAAACTTTTCCTTTAAGCATGGCCACAATGGCCACCTTGACTTCGTCTAACGTGAAAACTTGAATGAGCTCGACGTTCATGGGCACCGAAACCCTAATAGGTATGCTTTCCCAACATTTGTTTTGTGTTTTTTACATCTCTTATGTTCTTAGCTTAATTATGTACAACATTGTCTATAACTGCATAACGAAATGTGAAAGGCCCATTTGGCGTGTGAGAGTTCGGTCTTCGTCCATGAGTTTTTTTGAACATTTTCTTCTTGCCAAGTTTGTGAAAATGAAAGAAGAGCCATGAGCATTTGTTTTTATAATGCATCTAGTTAGATGCCAAATGATGGTTAAAGCGTTCCACTGTCGCTTGAAAGTGATTTGCAAGCATGCCTTGTGAATCTGAGAGGGTTGTGCATACTTGGGAATTGGTTAGGTTAGGTTGGAGTTGCGTTTTTGCTAAGGCTACTCATTTAGTGTGTTGGTGGACTTAAACATTGCTCTATTTTTTGTTTTCCTTGACGATGCTTGTGCAACATTGCATGACTCATGTGACCATGGCCTCCAACCATGGTGCCTAGCTTGTTGGCAACAAGGGCTTGGGTTTGTTTCCATCCCATGCCAACATGAGTTTGGTGTTGGTGATGGGGTTGTCTAAGAGTGAGGTATAAAACAAACCCTACATCTTCGCAGTTTCCTTTTGTTTCATCCAAATTGAAAGGAGGGGAGAGTGATTTAAGAAGTGATGAATTAATGTTGCAATTTTGGTCTTGCCCCTTCTTGGGCTTAGCTTTGTGGAGATGAGGAATTTATCTAGTTTGGACTACGTGCAATGTTTTTCGACCTTTCCATTATCAAATGTATATGTCTTAGCGTTCACCTTGTGGAAGTTGTTGAATTGTTATGTGTCCACCAAGCCATATTGTATAACCATGTGGTGTCAATTAATTGTTTTGCACCTACACATGAGGTGTGGTCCTATGGGGCTTGTTTGCTTCATTATTTCTAGGTTGTTGAGGTTGCCTCCCAACACATAGTGCAAGGCTTTGATGTTGTGTTCATTGAAAAGTCTCCAAGCGAACATGTGGTCATTTGAATTACATGTTCTGTAAACATTACATATAACTAATGTTTCAGTGTTTGACACCCTTAGTATAAGGTACTTGGGTTCAGTTCGCTTTGATAACTTCATGTTTGAGGAGCAAATGGCAAGGCTATGACTTACTAGATTTGTTTTTCATGTGTTGGTCCTTTTTAGATGTCCCCATTGGAATGCCAGGGTTCCAAAAGGATTGACCCTTCTAAAATTCGATCCCTTTGGTGTTGATTTTACATGTTGTTTCATCTCAATGGTGTTCTTGGAGTAGCATTATGTGAGGTGTGGAGGTTAGAAATGCCATCCACCACGTGATTCCTTTTTGTTTAGTGGCATACTTGCTTCTCCCAAGGCCCTTCATGTTAAGCTAGGTAATATGGAGTGTTGTATCAATCATGAGTACAACATGAGATTCCTTGGGGTAGTTCGATGAGTTGATAATTTTTTTTTGTGTTGTGGCGATGATGTGGGGGCCTTGTTGTTAAGCTTTTCTAGCAATTGTTGTTTCAATTCAGCCTTTGAAGGATTTTGAATTGTGCCAAAAAGTGGGCCTTTCATTGCGGATTTAGTTGAAAGTAGCTTGACCTTTTTCTTGGCCACATTAAGTGAGAACAAGATACTTTTTGTGGTCTCATGCATGATTGGGTCTTAAAAGGTTCCTTTCCTTCCCAAAAAATAATAAATGTGTCAGGGTGGCAAAAGGAATGTTGTTGTTTGTTGTTGTGATGGAATCTAGTTTCAACCATTTCAATTTACTTTTATGGTGGATAGAGTGTGGCTCCCCTTTTACTTCCATGTGAAGAAGGATCGTATAGTCCATGCCTTCACATTTGGCCTCCGGAGTCCAACAACAACTTATATGGAATGACTTACCCTTATTTGAGATATCATGTTTTTCACCTTCACACCCTCATTTAGCAATGGTATGCAAATGCTACCTACCTAATTTGTGATGTTTGTTATTTCCACAATTATCGTGGGACATGCCAATCGAAGGTTATCAAAGTCTAAGGACTCAATCTCGAATAACCTTTCTGATTTAACTTGCTAGGTGGGTGAGGGTTTTTTTCATGAATAAATGTTCATCCAAGTTTGGGAATTTTACTTGGACAACGTGTTGTTTATGCTCCTTCGTCTAATGAAAATTTGACTTTGAAGAAGCCCCATTTGAATAACTTGTAGGTGACGAAAAAGTTGTGTAGGTGTTATTTCAGGCACCTTTATAGCACCTTGAAAGTTGGATGACCTTCAAGCATCCTTCCTATTACCTTGAGTGCACTCATATGCGCTGCACATTAATAATCCAAGTTTTTGAAAAATTTGAAAAAAGTTCCCATTCTTCTTTATTTTGTGTTAAGCCTTGGGGGTTTTCATTTGAGGGAAGACTTAGTTTTGATTCATTGCCTTGAAATGCGATGATTGGGAAACTTGTCACTTTTGTAACCTACTTTGGCTCGTGAAAGTTGCTTTTATGTTCGAAGTTTAACGCTTGTGTTCGGTTGATTGGGTTACTTTTTTGAACCTCCTTATTTGCTAACATAGCTTCAAACTCCTAAACCTCTGCATTAAATCCGGATCCAAGCAAAAATTTGCTTGAAACGATGAAGGAAACAAAGGGTTGGGTGGTAAGATGAATGAACTTGCGACATGATTATTTGCTAGGTGTTCCTTTGTATCGCCAAAGAAGCCAAAGCGTGCAAAGGGGACAGTTTTAGGGGCACAACTGGTGAAAGTTTAAACATCCTTGCCACCATTACTACATGCATGGTCATGTGTTGTGTCCTCATGTCCTTCCTTTGATCATGGCCTTCTAATAAGCGTGAAAGAACTTGAATTCCTTGCTACATTATTTTTTTTAGGCCTAGTTGGTGTTGGATGTGGTAGCTTATGTGTCGCAACCCTAGCTTTGGGCTCGCGACCAAGGCAAAGGGGTTGCAAGGGTGTGGGCCAAGAGGAAGCCCGGGAGTCACATCATAGATTCCCGGGAGTGTAGGAGAGTGTGAGGGAGTGAGCCCCCACACTCCCAAGGCAACTCCCACTTTGGGAGATGGAGTCCCAGTGGACTTCCAAAATTTCAAAGACCGATTTAAGGGGTCAAAACTCAATGTCTTGTGGCGTTCTTTATATCATTGGAAATCTCTTGGAACGTAGATGTCTAAAATGGGCTCGCATTGCTCATTTAGACATCTGAAACACAAGTTATGGCCAAAAGAAGGGCCGGGAGTCAAACTACCAATTTGACTCCCGACCAGAAAAAGTCAGGAATCGACCCGATTTACTTGGCTGCAGATGACGTGCCACATACCGTTGGAAAGCTCTTGACGAAAACTACAACTTTGCTTTAGACTGCACTTCAATCCAAGGTCTGCTCGCAAAGTTACAGGGCTCCAAAGTCGTGGGAGTCCCGGCTGGTGGGATTTCGGGACTCCCACGCGGGATTCCCGGGAGAGAAAAGCCATTTGGATGTGGGCCCTGTGGAGAGGTCCAAAGTATACTATAAGGGGGAAGGTGGTGGTTGCCCCCAAGTCCGGGCTGTGGTGAGTCTTGTGTGTCCGTGTTGCCCATGGCTCGTCCTAGCACCAAAGGTGTTCCAACTATGCACTGACCACTTTGTGTGGGTTGTGTGCAGGCCCGTGTGAGTGAATAAGCTTGTCAACTCTTCCTAGTCCCATCCTGGAGCTCCAACACGCCCCCCTACCCCTCAAAGTGTTGTGAACTAGGGAGCACGTCCCGACTCCTCCCTCTTCCGCTGTCTTTCACTTGGACTCACATTTGAGTCCTTCAAGGAGTTGGGAGTGCGTCACTTGATATCAGAGGATGAATGAACTTGCGACATGATTGTTTGCTAGGTGTTCCTTTGTATCGCCAAAAAAGCCAAAACGTGCAAAGGGGACAGTTTTAAGGGCACAACCGGTGAAAGTTTAAGCATCCTTGCCACCATTACTGCATGCATGGTCATGTGTTGTGTCCTCATGTCCTTCCTTTGATCATGGCCTTCTAATAAGCGTGAGAGAACTTGAGTTCCTTGTTGCATTATTTTTTTAGGCCTAGTTGGTGTTCGATGTGGTAGCTTATGTGGGAAACCTCCAATACTTGTGCCCCCATACCTAGAAGCAAATGACAAAAAATCAACAATGTCATTGCCATAGAGCTACATTCCAAGTCTAAGAGAGGGGGAAGAGGTGGTGGGGGTGGTGGTGAATTTAGGGCTAGGGCTTCCACCTTGACTTAAGCCATCCAATGGGCCCATCGAATACTTAGATTACTGCCACATGCCACTTTATCTCTCCATCTCTGTAAATTTTGAATTTGAACCTTTAACAACAACACTTTGGGGTGGTTTTTTTAAGCTCGGGGATGATGGTTCACTATTGCCCAACTTTTGTGAGAGCATTATTCCAAAAGTGAGACATATGCATTTTACGACCTTCAAATGCTCATACATCACTCCAAAATGTTGCGAATGAATAATTAGCACTATGTTCCTCTTCACCATCGAAAATTGAGTTGGAAAACCACATCTAAAATCTAGTTTGCAAAAGCTATGAGTTCCTTCTCCTAATAACTCTTAGAGCAACAAGCTCTTCTAACTCCAATATAATCCCACTACAATCCATCTAACTCCAATAGAAAAACCCCATAGTGTGGGGAAGGAGACAAATAATCACATTACATCATAAAATCAAAATCAAGGTAATACAAAGGGGGCAAGAAGGTCCATTTCATGGTCCCATCCCAATGTGTAAACATGTCCAGAAAACTCCAAGTAGTAATGAAATCAACCCTAATTATAATAGATTGGCCTTAGCTTTAGGGGTCTCATGAATCCTAGTTTTAGAAAGGTCTTTTGAAGCAACCATCCCCGCCTCAACAATGGAGATCCAAGCTTGCTTGAAAATCTTAGAGCTAAAATAAGTGTATTCAAAATTCTTCTTACATCTCTTAGTCCAAAGAAAAAAGAAAAAAGAACAATGAAGCCATGCAAAAGATCTAAGGGTTGTTAAATGTAATATAATTTAATCGTCTTAAAATTATGGATGAAAGGTTCGACTTCTTCGATCTTGGTAGTAATCTTGCCATAAACTCCAATTGATGGTGACCTTAGGGGCACCTTAGGCCTACTAGATTCTTCTAAAGGTAGACCAAGCTATGTCCATTTTCTTGCACATTAGTAGGTAGTGTTGTGGAGACTCCACCATATCTATTGGGTAGATTTGGCATGTGGTGGGGATGCCCAACTTTTGAAGCTAGGTTCCCACTAGAAAGCTTATATTCAATGTGAACAATAGGAGAATACCCACTCTATGGGATCTAGAGAAATGCAAAAGCTTTGTAAAGATCTGCTATTTCGAAATCGAAGAGTCTTCAAGTTCAACAATGAGCTTGGAAGCTTGAAAAACGATATGTTGATAAGATTATGTAGCCTTTTTTAGAGGTGTAGTCGAAAAATGGGGTAGTCCCCTAGAAAAGGGAAGTCTTTCCAAGTCCATTCACTAAAATCCCAAGGAAGCTCCTTAATGAATCCAAATTGAAAGAAACATAAGTTAATGACTTTGTAGTAGTTGACCTTATCTTTAAAAGTTTTAAAGATCTCCCTTTCTTTGTCTTGGTAAAGAACCTTGATTAGAACAAGGTCATTATTTAACAACTTTATCTTGTTTGGGCTTGTTCTCTTGAGCAGGCCATTAGTTGCTTCCCTTGTGTATTCTTCAACCTCCAAGTAGTTAGGAGTAATGCCGGTGATTTTGTAAACCCATGATATATATTTTTCATTTTTTTTTGGGCTGACCTAGTCCCCAATGTAAATAATGGTTGGGGCAAAATTGGGTTCCAAAGGAACTTAAAGATCATTCTGTCCTTATTCCACACATTTGCTGGGTGCATTTGTAGACCAAAAATGGACATTGCTTTCTATGCTTTAGTTTCAGTGTCCCATAAATGTTTCAATTTAATGATTTTTTTGGTTGTTAAGGGTCTCCTTTCATTTTTGCTCCCAACCCCGAATGGCCTGCCCGTGGAGCTCAAGATTTGGATGTTTCCAAAGATGGGTTGCCTTAAGACTTTTGCCAAGGAGGAGGGGTTTGATTTGTCCACCCCTCCCTTGATGTTGATCCATGCCCTAAACAACTAGTTGATATCACTTGGCCATGAGGTAGAAGATCTCCTTGTTAACTATACTTGTTCAACCTTGTGCTTTATGAGCTTTTTCCATGGTTCAGTCCTTGGGGAAAACCTTTTAATTAGTAACTTGATTGGCAAAGCCTCTCATTCGGCGTTGGGGTCGATTAAACCTAAATCCCCATTAGTAGTGGGTTGATAGAGAGTTGCAGATCTCACCTTGGCACATTTTGTTTTTAGTCCTTTTCCCTAGATAAATTTTTTGATCATCCTTCGATTGATTTGAATGGGTGTTTTTAGTAATCAAAATTGAAAGTTAGGGGCTCAAAGATGATCAAAGATTGTCCTAATTTCAACTGTAAACAATATCAATTAGGGATCAATGAATGTTGAATCAATGATTTTATTGGCATCTTACAAAAAATCAAAATTTTGGGTTTCAAAGAGAATATGGTCACAAGGTTGAAACTCAAAGGAATTGATGAAAAGGCACCACTAGGAGTGGAACTTATAACTTAATTTGACTCAACATGGAGAAATTTACTAGGTCTAGACATATGGAAGATTGACAGATTAAAAACTCTTTTTTTATTCTATATGTGGTGGTGCATGGTCGTCTTTAGTTGGTGGAGTGATTTTTTTGGTTAATTTTATTAACGAATGAAACTTCAGCTTGCTAACTAGTCACACGAAGGGTTCTTGACATGTCTTTTTGCTTGAAAAATGTTTTAAGCAAAGTGGGCTTCATATCACAACCATTGTATAAAAACATTAAATTTCGCAACCTTAGCTTTAGGCTTGTGACCAAGGCAAGGGCTTGTAAGAGTGCATGACAAGAAGGAAGCATGGGAGGCACATCTTATATTCCCAAAAATGTAGGAGAGTGTGAGAGAATGAACCCTCACATTCCCAAGTGAGTTTTCATTTTGGGAATTGGAGTCCCGATGGACTTTTGAATCTCTAGGGAGTGATTTTAAGGGTCAAAACCAATTGGATTGAAGAGTTCTTTATATCATTGGAAAGCTATTGAAACGCAAATGTCTAAAATGGGCTCGCATGACCCATTTGGACACTTAAAACACAAGTTATGGCCAAACGAAAGGCCAGGACTCTTGACCACTAAAAGTCAAGAACTGACTAGATTTCCTTGTGTGTAGGTAGCGTGCAACATATCGTTGAAAAGCTCTCAAAGAGGGCTACAACTTTGCTTTAAACTTCATTTCAATCGGAGGTCTTCACACAAAGTTATGGGGCCCTAAAATCGCGAGAGTCCCAATTTTAGGAATTTCAAGACTCCCATTTGGGAGTCTTGGGACAAAATGCCATTTGGATGTGGGCCTCGTGGAGAGGCACATAATATACTACAAGGGGGAAGGTGGTGGCTTCCCCCAAATTCGAGCTGTGGTGAGTCTTGTGAGTTCGAGTTTGCCCATGACTTGTCTTAACATTAAGAGTGTTCCAATTATGCACTAACCCACTTGTTCTTGGTTTTGTGTTGGTCCGTATGAGTGAGTGATTGCTTATCATTCTTCCTAGTCCCATCCCGGAATTCCAACACACCCCTCTACTCCCAACGTGTTGTGAGTTAGGGAGCATGCTCTAACCCCCTCCTTTTTCGATGTTTTCATTTCAGACTCACATTTGAGTCTATCAAGGAGCTTGGGAGCGCATCATTAAGGCGATGTGGAGATTTAGCCAAAGATGGTTATATGAAATTTGACTCCTTTAGGAGTTGGGCTGGAACGTGGACTTGTGCACACGCTCGGGAGGACGAAAGTGTGTTCGCTCAATTCACCGCTCTGTGTGTGTAATGAACCTTCAGGAAGTTCACCTAAGATCACTTAATAAAACCTTGTTATGACCTCTCCTTCCTTTAAATGATAAGTTTTAATGAACTTTTCACAATCTAGCTTAGGCGTCATCACTATTCGAAAATTTCATCAAACTATTCAATCAATAAGAGCGAAAGGTATGTACAAAGGGTAGGGACATAGTCAATGCGAATTGATGATTCATGTTTACTAGGAGTTCTTTGTAGGGACGTAGTCAATGCGAATTGATGATTCATGTTTACTAGGAGTTCTTTGTAGGGACATAGTCAATGCGAATTGATGATTCATGTTTACTAGGAGTTCTTTGTTGAAGATCAATAATTGTAATAATCTATCCCCATCACAATGAAACTTCAAAAGATTATCATGATAAACTTGAATAAATTCATTAGTGTAACGTGTGTGTGACCCAAAACATTTCAAGGCATCACAAACCTATTATTGCTTCAAACTTCCATTGGTTAAACATCAATAGTCTCTCTATAAAGTTGGTCGAAAACTATAACGCCCTTGGCTAGCAGAAGCCCAAGCTTGTTGCCTTAACCAACTTGGGTTAACGGGCGCGGTAGCGGCCCTCACGGTCGTGCCTCGCTCACGTGCGGGCCCCCCTCTGAGGAGCTCGACGCCTCGTCCGCTTTTCGGGTTCCGGTGCGAGTTCTGGCTTCGCGCGGCCAGTTCACCCGCAGCCGGAGGCGGGCGCGAGTCGGGTTTTTCTCCCGCAGGTGCGCCAGGCACAATGTTCGACCAACACCTCACCTTACACATCAGGTCATCTTCACCTAAAGACATTTCGTACATCTTTCAGAACAGAGGATGGCTCGTGTAATCACACATCATGAAATGTAGCGTTAATTGTAATGGCTTTTACCCGAATTGCCATTTGTGCCGGATGGTTAGGTTACGAGTATCCAAAACCCCTTCAAGGGTCATTCCATGGGGATGTTGAGAAACTTTGGCGGGAGTTCTTCTCAGATCCATCACAATGGTGGGATCACAGGTCAGAAAAGGTAACGAGGTCCATCTTTCTTGTAATTCTCT